>Ga0194130_10001123_pt1 | contig 45019 bp, 37 predicted proteins | sample TA2KigsurfametaG_FD_160084 | JGI IMG/M metagenome (GOLD analysis project Ga0194130, IMG submission 160084) | Freshwater microbial communities from Lake Tanganyika, Tanzania - TA2015050 Kigoma 12 surface | ecosystem: Environmental > Aquatic > Freshwater > Lake | place: Tanzania: Lake Tanganyika...
GGGAGTAGCCGCTGAGATAGATAATACCGCCGTGGTAGCACCCGAGTAAACACCTCCATTGGTAATGTTGACAAAACCGGCTCCGGTATTGACCTGCCACTGATAAATAAGATTAGGACCGCTGGCCGCAGTGGTAAAACTAACAGCTGCTCCATCGCACACAACTTGTGCAAGCGGTTGCGTTGTAATGCTGGCAGGTATTACCACGGTAAGGGTAGCAGCTTGCGAAGTAGCCGTACCCGGCGTACAGGTTCCATTGACCACACAACGATACTGATATCCGTTCATGGAAGTGTTCGTATTGGCAACGCTGTATTGTGCTGCGTTAGCACCACTGATCGCTGACCAACTCGTACCTCCGTTGGTACTTTGCTGCCATTGATAAACCAGGGAAGCCCCCGCCGCCGTTACTTGAAAAGTAGCCGTACTTCCGGCACAAACAGAAATATCTTGTGGAGAAGCGGTAACAGCTGTTACGCCGCTTACACTCAGTAAAGCCGAATTGGTAGTAGCCGTAGCACCGCAAATATTGGTAAGCAAACAGCGATAGAGATTACCGGAGAGCGATACCGTGGTACTGGCAATTGAATAGGTGGCACTGGTGGCACCACTAATGGCAGTATAACTGGTCCCCCCATTGGTGCTTACCTGCCACTGATACGTAACACCGGTTGCACTCACACTGAAACTGGCCGGTGAGCCGGTGCAAACTGATTGAGGTTGTGGCTGCGCGGTAATTACCGGAGCCGGCCCAGTCGTAATAGTATAGGTCAGCTGACGGGTTTGGGTAGTAGCACCGGTTGCTGTACCCTGCACGGTGATTGGATAGGTTCCGGGTGCCAGGGTATTGGTTCCATTTAAAATAACAATGGTCGTACTACCGGGTGTCAATGGATTGGTAGTAAAGCTAACGGTAGTACCTGCCGGATTACCAGTGGCACTTAGTGTAATGGGATTCGAGAATCCGCCCGTTGCAGCCGTACCCAATGTGATTGTCATATTCTGTGGTGCAGGGCAATCCACAACGGCCGGCGCCGGACTATTAAAACTAAAACCAGAGGGCAGCGGAACCGTAGTGGTCCAGACACCTCTTCCGTAAGTAGAAGCCACGATGGTCCTGTCGCTGCTGCGATACTTCATCATCGTTACCCGTACATTGGGCAAAGAGGGCGAAGCTTCCCAAAGAGTGGTGGTACCATTATACTGTTCTGTCTCCCACACACCGGTCTCCGTAGCAATAAAGGCCTTGGCATCGGTATCGGGATGAAAGAGTGCCCAACGAACGGGCATGTTCGGCAAATTGGTACCACCCGCATCATCCAGTGCGCTCCAGCTACCCCCACCATTTAAGGTTACCCAAACATTTTGGACAGAGTAGTTAGAGTAAACGACCATTAATGCATTATCGGACGATCCGGTCGTAACACAGCTTACATAACCACCCGGAGCACCAGGCGGTGTAATCTCTGTAGCAGAAGGAGTGGCTGTATTGGCCTGATCCACGCGTATCACTTTACCATTACCGGTACCAAAATATACGCGATGGGCTGTATAAGGAGAAACATGAATGGCCGAAGGACGCTGTCCCGCAAATGCTGCGATGTTTACAATATTGGTATCAGCGGTAGCAGCACTGGAGGCCGTCTGGGGATTGTTCCACCGTAAGAAATTACCGGTTCCACTGCAGGCATAGATAATATTGGCCGCATTATCGTAATCCCAAGGATTGATAAAACGTCCTGTATTACTATTAAGATTAATAGAACTCCAGTTGGCTCCATTATTGATACTTCTTCTGTAGTTATTATATACATAAGAGCCAAACTGATAAGTAGGTTGATCTTGGTCAATGGCTACAAAGGCACCATCCCCTCCGGTTACTTCCACAGAATTTCCTAAACCGGGAGAGCTTAGTTGATGAACTCCATTATCCTGTGCACCGGCCAAGAAATAATTGGGTTGCGTTGGGTGAAGCGCCACCGAATAAAATTGCTTTACACAAAAACCGGTATTACGGTCACGAATGGTAGTTCCTTTATCTGAGGAATAATGCACGCCCCCATCGCAACCAAAGATGAGTTTGTTTCCTCCATCCCACCATTGAATGTCGTGCTGATCGGCATGCACATATTGTCCGCCTGTTCCTACCCAAGCCGAAATACGCTGCCAGGTACCGCCACCATCTACTGTACGGGCACAATCAATGGCACCGATGATACATTCATTGGGGTTGGCCGGGTTAATACGGACAGACAGATCGTACCATGCTTGTCCATTGGCAAAAGGACCTCCCGAAGCGGTATTGGGAGGGGCACCAGGAGTAGCGGCCCAGTTATCTCCTCCGTCGGTACTCTTGAATATTTGTGTTACCTGATTAGAGCCATTGGCCGGCATGGCATAAAGTACGTTGCCGCTAACGGCAATCTCGGCACGATTATTAAATACAGCAAAGGGCACCGTGGGAGAATTCCAACCCGATCCGGTACTAACGGTGGCAGGATTATCGGTGTAGCGATAGCTCTGAGCAGAACTGATACCGGTTACAATATGAAGACGAGACAAAGTAGCGGTACTGGTGATCTCCATATCGCATATAGCGGTAGAGGCCGCCGTAGAAGGCGTTATATTGGTCCAACTGGAACCTCCATTGGTAGAACGAAAGAGTCCGGTACGAGTTGCTAAATAAACATTACCCAGATAATCACAAAGAATACGAGTACCAAAATTATAACCCGATGTGCTGGACAAGAACGTCCAGGTCGATCCGCCATCGGTACTCTTGAATACGCCTACTCCTTGCGCTGCATCGGCATTATAATAAGATTCGCCGGTGCATAAATACATAGTTTGCTGAAAACCCGGACGAGGATCTTGGCAAATTGCCGCAATAGAAAGATTCGATAAAAAATCATTTATAGGTGTCCAGACAGCCGGACTGGCCGTAATGTCGGTGGTCTTCCATAATCCACCTGAAACACTTCCTGCAAAAACTGTTTTTTTATTGGGATCGAGCGAATCGATCATCAAAGCCCTGACGCGACCGGCCGTGATCCCGTTATTGGCGCGTGTATTACCGTTGCTGACTCCTACCGCATCGGCATTGGGTCCGCGCTCCTCCCAGCTAAGTGCACTCAGTCGCAACTGTCTTGATATTTCCTTAGCGGTTTCGGTATTTAGCTTGGCCTCCAGTAATTTATCCCAAGGAACACGACCCGTGGTAAGATCGCGGGTCATTTCGATCTCTTGCTGAATGGCTTCTTCGGGTCCATCATACTCTCCTTCTTTCTCTTCTTGGTGAGAAGTCTGTTGTTGGCACGAAAAGAAAAAAGCAGAAAGGAACAAAAAGGCAAGAACAAAGAGGCGACGGAGGCTGGTAATACGTTGCATAGCAGGTAGGGGTTAAACGATACCGAAAATAAGCAAATAGAGGATGCCACGCTGCTAACAGCCGAATAAAAAATAACTCCCCTGGGCTCGTATTTTTACTAGCGTGCAGCTATCATAGAGATCTCCACATTGACGAATTTGGGCAAGGCCGAGACTTGAACGGTCTCACGAGCAGGAAAATCAGCCACAAAAAAACTACCGTACACTTCATTGACCTGTGCGAACTGATTCATATCGGTCAAAAAAATGGTGGTTTTGATCACATGACTGAAATTCATTCCGGCGGCATCCAAGATAGCCTGCAAATTCAACATCACCTGTCGCGTTTCGGTAGCAATGTCTTGGTTGTTGAGCTGACCAGTAGCAGGGTCAATACCGATCTGACCGGAGATGAACAATTCGTCTCCTTTTAAGATGGCTTGATTATAGGGGCCGATGGGGGCAGGAGCCTTTGTGGTATTGATAATGGTCTTTGGCATAGAAGAATGTTTAAGGATGATCTAAATGTTTACTTTGGGATGATTTTGGATGGATGATGGAGATGACTTTTGGGTCGGATTCTTTGTAATGATGAACGATTTGGTAGGCGAATTTAGGTTTATACGCTTTCTTTGCAAAAAAGCCGCCATGACCGTTGTCGTTATCGCTACTGCCGAACAGCAACAAGAGCTGCTCTCTCCCTTAAAAAACCACGAGGGAGATGGAGCTATGTCGGTCGTGTGGCTCAACGAACCCGCTTATGTAGAGGGGGCCGAAGCCTGTATCAACCTTCGGGCAGAGGAATGCTGGTTAGATCAAGGCCTGCCTGGTCAACTTCCGCCCCTGGTCATTATTAATGCTGTAACCACCGACCGTTCTGATTGGCCGGAGCATTTTATCCGCATCAATGGCTGGGCAGGCTTCTTAAAAGGAACCACGCTCGAAGCAGCCGGTGGCACCGCGCACCAACAACAGGCCGCTGAAAATCTGATGATGCAATTCGGACGCCAACTGGAATGGGTCAGCGATCAGCCAGGATTTATCGGTGCCCGGGTGGTAAGCTCCATAATCAATGAAGCTTACTTGACCTTACAAGAAAAAGTAAGCAGTAAAGAAGATATTGATACGGCCATGAGACTGGGCACCAATTACCCGATGGGGCCCTTTGCCTGGGCAAAAGCCATTGGCATCAAAAAAATATATGCCCTGTTGAAAAAATTAGCGGGCGAGCACTCGCGGTACAAACCAGCCGCGCTTTTACAAGAGGAGGCCGAACGCTAATGGCCACCTTGCTACATATCGACACAGCACTCACGATGGCTTCGATTGCGCTTTCTATCGATGATAGATGCCTGGAGGCCAGTTCGAATGCAGTTCAAAACGACCAGGCCGCCTGGTTACATACTGCCATCGATGACTTATTGAAAAATAATAACACCGACATCGCCGATCTCGATGCCATTGCTGTTACGATCGGACCCGGGTCCTATACGGGGCTTCGCATTGGACTCTCTACAGCCAAAGGGCTTTGTTATGCCCTGCAAAAACCCCTGTTGACCCTTTCGAGCTTGCAATTGATCGCTTCGGTAGCCCCAGCCGATGCGGGAGAGCTGATCTGTCCGATGATCGACGCCAGAAGAATGGAAGTGTATTACGCACTATACGATCAAACCCTTAATGAGATCAACAGCCCCGCTGCCTTGGTACTGGACGAGAACAGTTTTTTGAGTGAATTGAACGCAAAAAAAATTATTTTTTGCGGTAATGCCAACGAGAAGCTTAAAAGGATATGCCATCATCCACATGCCGTTTTTTGCAGGCACGAGGCTAGCGCTAAAGACATGGCGCGTCTTGCCTTTAAAAAATTTGTTAAAAAAGAGTTTGCTGACCTGGCCTACTGCGAGCCATTATACGTAAAAGAGTTTCAGCAACGAAAGTAAAATATAATTTTTTCGTCATATGTGCTTTCGGATATCGTTTGAACAACTTTATCAGGTAAATTTGCACCCATGATGAGTAATTATTCGCTTACACTATCTTATCCTGAACATAAAGAAGGGACCCTAAAGCTTGATCTGCTCGAACTAAAAAAGGCCGCTGTTATTTTACGCGCCCTCAACCATAAGCTTCGGCAACAAATGATCCGGTTGATCGATGAACATAAAAAGATCACCGTTACCGAGCTCTATATCAAATTAAGACTGGAGCAATCAGTTGCCTCGCAACACTTGTCGATCTTGCGTAAAGCCGGTTTTGTAAAAACCTCTCGCGAAGGCAAGTACATTTACTATTCTATGAATCCAGAGCGATTGAATGAGGTAATGCGCTACACATCGCAGTTGCTAACGCATCAGTAAATCCCGATAGTAAACAGGCTATTCTCCAGTAAATAGTCCGTACGAAGGTTTCCAGCTATGTCTCCAACGACGATGGCTCCATAAATAATTGGCCGGATCGGCCTGCACTACTCTTTCTACTTCGCATTTATATAAATAGGTAAGCTGCTCGGCCGTGAAGTTTTTAGGATGCTCACAAATTAAACGAGTACTAAAACGATAATGCCCCCGGCTAGTGCGTTCCATCTGAAACATGACCATAGCGGCATCGTACTGAATAGCCCCTTTGGCAGGCCCTGTAAAAAAAGGAGCGGGCTTCGAAAAAAAAGGCACCCAAAGTGCTTTATCGGGCTTACCGGGATTTTGATCGGCACCCAGTGCCAGTACAGAAGGCTTGGAAAAGATCAGCTCGCGCTTATCGCTAAACTCATTGGCCGATACGGCGATCCCACCCAGTCGGGTGCGTTGCCATAGATAAAGTTGATCGATCACTTTATTGGCAATAGGGCGATAGACAAAATAAAAAGGATGGGGTAAGGCAACCGGTACGGTCAGACTAATATATTCCCAATTGAATTGATGGGCCACCATTAATTGTACCGACCGTCCTTCGGATAATAAGCGCTCGACCACACTCAGGTCGAGGGTCACTCGCTGGAGGGCTTGCTTATTGGATAAGGAGAGCATCTTGATCGATTCCAAAAAAGTATCGGTAAAGCGTAGGTAAAAATCACGAGCGATCTTATTTCGTTCTTTATCGCTGAGAGTAGGAAAGGCGATAGAAAGATTTTGCAAGACCACTTGCTTACGGTAGCCAACGACAAAAAAAAGAAAACGGGCTACTATCCAACTAAGGGCATGAAAAAAAGCAAAGGGCATAAGCGAAAGAGCCCAGAGCTTGAAACGGATAACGGGGAACATGGGGCAAAGGTACTTCTGAATGGGTTGTTTAGAGTACGATGTTTTGAACCAAGGGACTCTTTTGCGGATAATCTGTATTAAAGTGGAGCCCCCGGCTTTCTTTTCGGAAATGAGCCCCCTTGACGATCAAATATCCTACCGTGATCATATTGCGCAGCTCGAGTAGTTGCGGAGAAAGGGTGCTGCTTTGATACAACTGTTCCGTCTCTTCCCAGAGCAGATCGAGTCGGCTAAGGGCCCGTTGCAAACGCACATCGTTACGAACGATCCCGACATAATCGCTCATCAGCAATTGTAATTCCTTTAGACTTTGCGTAATCAGGATCATCTCGATAGGATCGGTAGTGCCACTGGCATTCCAGTCGGGAATACCCGCAGGAAACTTGATCGCATCGATCTGCTCAGCTGCCCTTTCAAAACAACGATGAGCAAATACCATGGCCTCAAGCAGAGAGTTACTGGCCAATCGGTTGGCTCCATGCAGCCCGGTGCTGGCGCATTCGCCACACACGAGCAAACGCGCTATGGAACTTTCTCCCCACTGATTCGACTTGATCCCCCCGCAACTATAATGTGCCGCCGGGGCCACGGGTATCATCTGCTTCGATACATCAATTCCGATCGAAAGGCATTTTTCGTAAATGGTAGGAAAATGAGATCTGAATACTGTCGAATCGATCTGTCGGCCATCGAGCCACACATGCTCGGTACCGGTCTTTTTCATTTCGGCATCAATGGCCCGCGCCACAATATCGCGAGGCGCCAGGTCTTTACGCTCGTCGTATCGCTCCATTAAAGCCTCGCCTGCTTGATTGCGCAATACCGCTCCCTCTCCTCGAACAGCTTCAGTAATTAAGAATGCCTGACCACGGAGTCCGGGCTCAAATAAAGCCGTAGGATGAAATTGAATAAACTCCATGTTCTCGATACGTCCCTTTGCCCGATAGACCATGGCGACCCCATCGCCTGTAGCTATGGCAGGGTTGGTCGTGGTTCGATAGACTTGACCATTTCCGCCACTAGCCAGTACGGTAATACCCGCCAAGATCTTCTCTATCTTTTTAGTAAGAAGATTCAATGCATAAACACCATAACACTCAATGTCGGGTGTCGATTTGGTGATCAAATAGCCCAGATGATGTTGGGTGATCAGATCGATGACAAAGCAATGCTTGATCACTTCGATATTGGGAAATTGCGCAAGTGCCTGCAATAAGGCCCGCTCCATTTCCATACCGGTAACATCTTTGTAATGCAAGATGCGATTCGCAGAGTGTCCTCCCTCTTTTCCTTTTTTATACTCCCCGACAGGATCGCGATCGAAGCGAGCACCCCACTCGATGATCTCCTCTACGCGATCGGGCCCCTCCTCTACCACCATACGAACGATATCCTTGTTGCAAAGTCCGTCTCCGGCAATGAGCGTGTCTTCGATATGCTTTTCGAAACTGTCCTCTTCTCCCTCGCTGACAACAGCAATACCTCCCTGTGCATATTTAGTATTGGTCTCATCGGCTGCTGCCTTGGTGATAACCCTGATCTGCTTGTCAGGAAAACGCTGTGCGGTCTTGATGGCAAAACTAAGCCCGGCAATTCCGGAACCGATCACTAAAAAATCTGTACGCGACATGGTATTAAATTAAGGCTCTACCCAGGCGTCGTTCTCGCGCAATAACTCGATGAGTTCAGCTACCGCCACCTCGCTATCTACGTTTCGTTTGACGATCTCTTTTCCTTTGTACAAGGTGATCTTTCCGGGGCCGCTTCCTACATAGCCAAAATCGGCATCGGCCATTTCTCCAGGACCATTGACGATACAGCCCATAATGGCGATCTTGACCCCTTTGAGATGATGGGTAACGGCCCTGATCTTGGCCGTGGTCTCTTGCAGATCGAATAAGGTACGACCACAACTGGGACAACTGATATACTCCGTCTTTGAAATTCTGGTGCGCGTGGCCTGTAAAATACTAAAGGCCGTATTATTGGTAAACTGATAAATATCCTGTACGGGCAAATAGGTTCTGCCCTTTACTTGTATCGTTTGCATAGAGGCTTCGGCACGATAACCAAGACTGATCCCATCTCCCATCCCATCGAGTAGCAATGCCCCGGTTTCGATCGCAAAATGGATCAAATGCTCATCGGGGGTGGCGCCCTTGCTATCACAAACCAATACCAGCGGATTGTGGATCGACTTTTCGTCTAAGGCCATCACCATACGGCGAACGGACTGCATGGCATTTTGATTGGTACTGCTCAGGCAAAGTACAACCGACCTATCGTTAGCCACCGTATCTAAGAAACTATAGTCGTTGATCTGGGTGTCATCGTTATAACAATCCAACATCACAAAATTGAGCTTCTCACTTTTGGTGGGGGCAGCGTCATAGCCACTGGCGGCAAAGAGCGGATAATAACTTTCTGAGGCGGCCTGTTGCCAGGCATCGGGAAATACGATCACCTTAAGCGTTCCGGGCAGGGCAAAGTTGAGTAGTTGATGTCCTGTAAAAATATAATCGGCCGCTGCATCCCCTATGGTCCATTTATCGGTTTGCGCATTGTAACTATACCCGACACTGCGCAAATGTTCGGGGGTAATATGCTCGATCTTACTGAGATCACTGATCACCACCGGCACTTGTCCTCCACCGATCCGATCGGCGGCAAAACTAGACCGACGCTTGTACTCGAAAGGAGAATAAGTGGGTTTCTGAGTAGGAGGTACCAAACCTGATACCGGCTGCTGATACCGCTTTACAATATCTCGACACACGGGTATCTCAAGTTCGGGATCTTCTGTCAACGAAACACGTATGGTATCGCCCAGTCCATCCTCTAACAATGTGCCAATACCCGCAGCGCTCTTGATACGCCCGTCTTCTCCATCTCCCGCTTCGGTTACACCCAAATGCAGCGGATACGCTTCTCCAAATTCATTGAACATGGTTTGGACAAGTAGTCGGTAGGCCTGAACCATCACCTGTGGATTACTACTCTTCATGCTGAGCACGATATTATGAAACGACTCCCCACGGGCGATACGCAAGAACTCCATGGCACTCTCTACCATTCCAATGGCTGTATCGCCATAGCGACTCATGATCCGATCGCTGAGTGAACCATGATTGGTACCGATACGCATGGCCGTACCTTCTTGCCGACAAATACGCACAAGGGGTGTAAATCGCTCGCGGATCCTTTCGATCTCTTCGCGATACTCCGCATCGGTATAATCGATCTGCTCGAACTTTTTCTTATCGACATAATTACCGGGATTCACTCTTACCTTTTCTACAATACGCGCTGCGATCTCGGCCGCATTCGGGGTAAAATGAATATCGGCCACTAGGGGAACCTTGTACCCGCGCTTATGCAATTCATCTCTGATGGTCTTTAAATTCTCGGCCTCTTTTTTAGAGGGAGCAGTAATACGCACCAACTCAGCTCCGGCTTCGATGCAACGAATGGACTGCTCCACCGTAGCGATCGTATTCATGGTATCGGTGGTCGTCATGGTTTGCACCCTGATCGGATGACCATTGCCCAGCAACAGATCTCCGATCTTGACCTCGCGGGTTATGAGCCGCTTGTACTGGGTTAATGATGGAGCGTATAGTTGCATCGATTACATATTACCCTTAAAGAATCCGAGCCCTTTTAAAATATCGGTAAGCAATTGCTTACGCCGCTCGGGTAACAAGGGGTTGCCAGGAGTAGACTCGGTATTCAATACAAAAAAATAAGGATGATTATTCTCCTCTACCCAGCCCACGACCCAGTTGATGGTATTTCCATTGGGAGCCGTTCCGGTTCCGGTCTTATAGGCCAGTCGGTACAGGGTATTACTTTCTATGAGCATGGCCCGTTGTACCATTTCTTGATAGGTTCTGAAAAAAGGAAGTTGATTGAAATAAAGTCGCTTGACCAAACCCAATTGGGCATCGGGGGTAATTCGAATAGAGTTATCGAGCCAAAACGTATCGACAGCGCTAGTAAGCACTACCTTGGCGGTGTCGTTCATGGCTCCATACCCCATTGAATCGACCCAAAACTGCATAGTGTCTTTGCCAATGCGGCGGGCCACCTCTTGATAATAAGGAACGGACGAAGCGCGAAAAGCCCGGTACATGCTCAGATCTTGATTCCACTCGGGTACAGAGCGAACCACTCCGTCCCAGGGAATGATCATGGAGTCACTACTGATCTTTCCGGTTTGCAGACCGATCAGCGAATTAACGATCTTGAAGGTGCTGGCTGGCAAATAAGCGCTATCGCGAAAACGAGATAGATTATGTATGGTAAAGCCCGTGGTCCCATTATCCATTAACCCAAAACACCCTTGCACGTTGTAGGCAGAAAAGATGGCGGCGACGCGCTCGTCTTCTTTTACATTATTGAAGGTGCAGGAGCCGAACAAAAAGGTAGCGGCCAAAAGGAGTATCGTCACTAAGCGCATGGATCTCGGGAATTTGAGCAAAGTTAATTGTTCTGCGCGTAAGGCCTTTACAGCCGAATAGAAGATAATCGGGCCCATGACCTCCAAAAAGGTCTACAACAACGTGATTTGAAAACCGGAACTAAGCCAGTACTCCTAGCTCTTTGCCGATCTTTATAAAAGCCGCGATGGCCTTATCGAGATGCTCCTGGCGATGAGCGGCACTTAGCTGCACCCGAATGCGGGCTTGCCCTTTGGCCACTACGGGATAAAAGAATCCGATCACATAAATACCTTCTTCAAGTAAACGCGCAGCCATTTTCTGGGCCAGTACCGCATCGTAGAGCATAATGGGCACGATCGGGTGATCGCCAGGCTTGATATCGAATCCGGCCTCGGTCATCTTCTTTCTAAAATAGGTGGTATTGTACTCGAGTCGATCGCGCAGTTCGGTGGTCTCAGTAAGCATATCGAGTACGGCAATAGAAGCGCCAACAATAGAAGGAGCCAGGGTATTGCTAAACAGGTAGGGGCGCGACTTTTGCCGCAGCATATCGATGATCTCCTTTCGACCGCTGGTAAAACCACCGGAAGCCCCTCCAAGGGCCTTGCCCAGGGTACCGGTAATGATATCGATCTTTCCCATTACGCCGCGGTATTCGTGCGTACCTCGACCGGTGCGTCCTAAAAAACCAGAGGAATGACACTCATCGATCATAACAGCCGCATCGTATTGCTCAGCAAGGGCCACGATCTTATCTAATTGAGCGATGGTACCGTCCATGCTAAAGGACCCATCGGTGACAATGACGCGACTGCGACAAGCGGCCGCTTCGATGAGTTTAGCCTCGAGGTCTTGCATGTTATTATGCTCGTAACGAAACCGCTGGGCCTTACATAACCGAATACCATCGATGATGGACGCATGATTGAGCGCATCGGAAATAATAGCATCCTGCTCTTGGAACAGCGGCTCAAAAACACCGCCATTGGCATCGAAAGCCGCTGCATATAGAATGGTGTCTTCCGTGCCCAAAAAATCAGATAATTTCTTTTCGAGTTCCTTGTGTATATCCTGCGTGCCGCAGATAAAACGAACACTGCTCATGCCATAACCTCGCAGGTCAATGGCACGATGCGCCGCTTCGATCACCTTTGGATGCGAAGAGAGTCCCAGATAGTTATTGGCACAGAAATTAAGGACTCTCTTGCCGACCACTACGATCTCGGCCTCTTGGGCACTTTCGATAATACGCTCCGATTTGTAGAGACCGGCACCCTTGATCTCTTCGATCTCTTGGGCAATGCGTTTTACGAACTTTTCGTTCATAGCAAGAATTTGCCGTAAAGATAAGGGCTGTTACCGCTCCTGTAAAAGTCCTGAATCCAACAACTCTTAACACTTTTTTTAGAGACGAGTAGATAGCTTTGCGGCCAAATCACATTACCATGAACAAACTGCTGTTGACCGCCTTGTTTAGTATTGTCCTGATCGCTACTTCTTCTCTGGTTTCGGGACAAGAAAAAAGAGATTCCGTTATCATCATCAAAAAATTCAGGAAAGATACCTTGATCCAAACAGGCAAGGATACCCTGATCATAAAAGCGGATACGCTGGTATTGGGCGCTACCGGTCGCCTGCAGGTAACCCTCGATACCGTAAAAAAAGGGATGATGACCATTATTACCCGCGTAGACAAAGGAGATGGCCGCGAAGAGAAGCAAGTAGAGGTGACGATCAACAGCGACAAGAAAATGGGTGAAATGATCGAAAAGGGGCTGGAAAAACTAAGTGACTTGAACAATGATTTTTTGGAACTAGAAAAAGAATTCAAATGGCCTTTTGAAGAGCAGAAAAAAGATAAAGCCCCTAAAAATTGGGAGACTGATTGGCTGGTGCTCGATCTGGGCTTCTCCCAATACAGCGATGCCAGTAATTATTTGCAAGCCCAGCAATTGGGCTTTGTAGGAGCGGGAATTGGGCAAGACCAATTAAAAGTGAAGACCCGATTTGCCAGCAATGTCAATATCTGGCTGGTGATGCAACGGTTGAATCTGATCAATCATAAGCTCAACTTAAAGTATGGCATTGGCTTTGAATTGAACAATTATCACTTTGACCAACAAAATATATTGTTTCAAAAAAACCCAACCCGCATTTCGCTGCTTGGCAGTACCCCAGTGAAAAAAGTGAAACTGGCAGCCGATTACCTGACCATTCCGATGATGCTGCACTTTAACACCAACCCGGCCACCGACAAAGGACTTAGACTCTCGGCTGGTGCCAGCGCCGGATTTTTGTATTCCGCTCGTTACAAGACCAAATCGAATGGAGACGTTAATAAGATTAGTAGCGACTTTGACTTGGAACCCTTTAAATTTTCGTGGGTCGGCGAAATGGGCGTGCGTGGCATTACCCTATATGGAAGCTTTGCCATGAACAATATGTGGAATAAATCCCTTGATATGAAACCCTACTCGATCGGGTTCAGGCTGGGAGGCACGGACGCTACCAAGAACAAGAAGAAAAAACACAGCGACGGGAAGCAAAGTATAATGATACAAGGGGAAAAGCTGTAGTCACGTCGCAAAGGGAAAACTACTCCACTCTTCCCTTTGCGATCTCTTCGACCACCGCGGGATCGAGTAGTGTAGAGGTGTCTCCTAATTGAGCAAGTTCTCCCTCGGCGATCTTTCGTAAGATGCGGCGCATGATCTTACCACTACGAGTTTTGGGCAGCCCGCTTACAAATTGAATTTTATCGGGCTTGGCAATGGGGCCTATCTGTTGTGTAACGGTTTGCAAAATATCGCGGCGCATTTGCGCTTCATCGCCATGCAAATGTTCTACGATCACATAGGCATACACACCTTGCCCTTTGATCTCATGGGGGTATCCTACCACGGCGCTCTCGACAACACCGGCATGCATATTGATAGCATTCTCTACTTCGGCGGTACCTAATCGATGACCGCTTACATTCAATACATCATCGACGCGACCTGTAATGCGAAAATTACCACTCGCATCCCGCAGGGCGCCATCACCGGTAAAATAAAGACCAGGATAAGTAGCAAAATAATTGGTACGGCAACGTTCGTGATCACCATAGGTGGTACGCAAGATGCCGGGCCATGGAAAACGAAGACAAAGATTTCCTTTCACGATCCCTTTTTCGTCGGGTATAAGACACTCTTTCCCATTTTCATCGACCAGGATGGGTTGCACGCCGGGTAAAGGCAACGAGGCCCAGGCCGGAATACCGGGCGTAACTCCGGCCATATTAGAGATGAGACAACCACCGGTCTCGGTTTGCCACCAGGTATCTACAACCGGACAATTTCCTTTACCTACTTGCTGGTGATACCAATGCCAGGCTTCTTCGTTAATGGGCTCCCCTACTGTGCCAAGCACTTGCAACGAAGAGAGATCTTTTTTTGCAAGTGGATCCAATCCAAAACTCATCAAACTGCGAATGGCGGTTGGTGCAGTATATAAAATATTCACCTTATACTTGTCAATAATATCCCAAAAGCGTCCAGCATCGGGCCAGGTGGGAATACCTTCGAAAATAAGGGTGGTGGCGCCGGCACTCAGCGGACCATATAAGATATAACTATGCCCTGTTATCCAACCGATATCGGCGGTGCAAAAATGGATCTGCCCCGGCTGATATTGAAACACATTTACAAACGTGTAATGAGCCCAGATCATATAACCGGCTTGCGTGTGAACCACTCCCTTGGGCTTACCGGTGCTGCCCGACGTATATAAAATAAACAAAGGATCTTCTGCTTCCATCGTGGCAGCAGGTAATAATGCACCCAGTTGTTTTACCTGCTGGGCAGCCTTTTCCATTTCTTCGTCCCACCAATGGTCGCGGCCTTTGATCATAGAAACACCAATGCGCGTGCGCGCATAAACGATTACGGTGTTTACAGTAGTGTTTCCAGTAAGGGCATCATCGATCAACGCTTTGAGCGGAATATCCTTAGCCCCTCTAAATGCCCCATCACAGGTAACGATGCAAGTAGCACCGGCATCTTGTACCCGATCGCTGATACTTTGTGCTGAAAAGCCGCCAAAGATCACACTATGTATGGCACCAATGCGAGCACAAGCCAATACCGCGATGGCGAGCTCGGGTATCATCCCCATATATATACAAACCCGATCTCCTTTTTTGATACCGTTATTACGTAAGACCTGCGCAAACAAACAAACCTGGCGATGCAAGTCGCGATACGTGAGTATGCGGTTGGGTTCGCTGGGATCGTTGGGTTCCCAGATAATGGCGGCCTGATCGGCCTTGTCTTTTAAATGACGATCTAAACAATTCTCGGTGATATTAAGTTGCGCTCCGCTAAACCAGTTGATACGGGGTTCGGTAAAATTCCAGTCGAGCAGGCGGTCCCATTTTTTTTGCCAGACAAAGTGATCGGCTATCTCACTCCAGAATCCCTCGGGATCTTCTACACTGCGCTTGTACTCCTGATGATATTGCGCCTGGGTTTTGATCTGGTACGGAAACGACATGACTGGCTTTTTTCGGTACTACTAAAATAGGAACAAAATGAAAGCGCTCTGTGGCCGATCGATATACCTTATATGCCTTGGGCTTTCTTTTGCGAAGATCGAATGAGCGAAAAGGCCAGCAGACCTAATAGGGCCGCGCAAGTGGAAGCCAGCAAGATGGCCAATTTAGAGCCCGCCACTGTTTGAGGATCGTTAAATGCCAGCAGCGTAATAAAGATCGACATGGTAAACCCGATCCCTGCCAACAGACCGGCAGCAGCAATATGCTTCCAACTGACCGATGCGGGTAAAATAGCCCAGCCCGCGGCAATGGCCAACCGACAGAAAAGCAAAATGCCAAGCGGCTTTCCAATGACGAGCCCGGTAATGATCCCCAAACTATTTAGAGATAATAATGTGACCGACCAATCGGCGCTAAGGGTGACTCCTGTATTAGCCAAGGCAAAAACCGGCAATATAAAATAGGCGCTTAGCGGATGAAGTGCCTTTTGCAACCTGGCCGAGATCGATCGGTCGCCTCCTTTACCAAACGGGATCGCAAAGGCCAGCAGCACGCCGCTAATGGTGGCATGCACTCCGGAGCGGAACATACAATACCACATTACCATCCCTGCTAGTAAATATACCGGCAATACGGCGAATCCTTTTTTTCCAGCTATAAAGAGGATCAAAAAAATGCAAAGCGCAGCAAAAAGATAAAAGAACGAAAGTTGCTCGGTATAAAAAAGAGCAATCACCAATATGGCTCCCAGATCGTCGATGATCGCAAGAGCCGCTAAAAATACTTTCAACGAAGTAGGAACGGATCGACCCGCCAACGATAAGATACCGAGAGCAAAGGCAATATCCGTTGCCATTGGTATACCAAAGCCATTGACAGACGAGGTGCCGTGCGTAAAGGAAAAATGAAGAAGCGCGGGAAACAGCATCCCGCCAAAGGCCGCCATCACGGGCAAAAAGGCCTGGCGAAATTTAGAAAGCTCTCCAATGTAGATTTCCCGTTCGATCTCGAGTCCTACCATTAAAAAAAAGATGGCCATCAACCCATCATTGACCCACAGCTCGACCGAAAGACCGGCAAGTTGACTGTGCCAGAAATGATTGTAATCTTCACCCCAGGCACTATTTGCAATAACGAGGGACAAAAGGGTACAGCCGATCAATATAAAACCAGCGGCTTTTTCGCTACGGAAAAAGTCTAGAAAAATCCGGGAAAGGGCCGGTGATATACTGGGGTTTGAACGGGGGGCCGCCATACGGAAAATTCATTAACTTATTGTCTTACAACAAAATAACAATATAAAATTAGCAAAATATAGTTAAAAAAAGGCTTTAAATGACAATGAAGTGACCCGGGGGATTTTTACCCTGGTAACAGCAGCTTTATCTTTGCAACCGATATGAAAACAGTGGCCCTTTTTTTACTGCTCACCTTCTCGGGTACGATTCTGTTGCCCGTGGCCATGTCGTTGACAAAACAGAACCAGATCAGTCTCTTTGTTGTTGATGAAGAAAAAAGCAGCAATGCCAATCAGATCAACGAGATCAAAGAGCAAAAAAAAGACCATAGCAGCTTCTTTCAGATCTGTCTTGCCCCAGCCGAAGAGAATGCAAGCCTGAACAGGGTTGATGGGCGCAGCTGCTTACTTCCTCCCTCTCCTTACCTGGAGTACGTTGCTCCCCCTCCCAACCTTTGTTGATCGTAGATCGTTAGCCCGCTGGGGTCTCCGGACCCAGGGTTTGTTCGCATCATCTTACTATCAACTGATTCAACATGGGAAAAATAAAAAGTCCATTAACTAGAATTTTAGAACTGGTCAAATTAGAAAAGTCGGAGATATCGGCCATTTATTTCTATGCCGTCTTGAACGGGCTGATCCTACTGACAGTGCCGCTGGGAATACAATCCATTGTAGGATTTGTACTGGGCGCCTCCTTTCGGGCCTCCATTTACATACTTGTATTTTTAGTGGTGATGGCCGTGTTGATCTCGGGGCTTATGCAGATCAACCAAATGAAGATCATCGAAAAGATACAGCAACGTCTTTTCGTTCGCTATACCTTTGCTTACTCCGACACGATCCCCCGTCTTGACCTGAAAAAGAATGATGGGGTGTATCTACCCGAGCTCATCAATCGCTTTTTTGATACCGCTACGCTTCAAAAAAGTCTTTCGAAGATCTTATTGGAGATCCCTACCGCTACCATTCAGATATTTTTTGGTCTGCTACTTCTCTCTTTTTATCATCCTACTTTCATTATTTTCTCGATAGTAGTGTTGGCCTTACTATGGGCGATCCTCTATTTTACCGGCAACCGGGGGCTCGATAGCAGTTTACAAGAAAGTGCTGCCAAATATAAAGTAGCCGCATGGCTCGAAGAGATGGCTCGTGTGGTCAAGACGATCAAGATCGCCACGACCAATGGGCTACACCTGCGAAAAACAGACGAGGCTACTGTGCAATATCTGGAAGCACGCAATGAACATTTTAAAATTCTTTTATTGCAGTACCGAGCGCTGGTGATGTTTAAAACGACTATTACCGCTGCCATGTTGATCTTTGGCTCCATACTACTGGTAAACCAGCAACTCAATATTGGGCAATTCATTGCGGCCGAGATCGTGATCCTTACCATTTTGAATTCAGTGGAGAAACTGATCATCAATTTAGATAGCGTATACGATACCCTGACTGCCGTTGATAAGTTGGCTAAATTGACGGATAAGCCGCTTGAACAGTTTGGTAACATAACGCTTGAGGCAAGCGCTACGGGTGTCAAAATAGAAGCAAAAGACCTTCGATTCAGCTATCCGGGCAGAGCGCCCATCTTTGATAACATAGAATTAATGGTGCTACCCGGACAAACGGTTTGTGTAACCGGTAAAGGAGGCTCAGGAAAATCGACTTTGCTAAGACTACTCGATGGCGCCTTTGCTGACTTTGAGGGCATTTTGAAAATAGATGATATCCCCCTTCGGAATTACGAACTCAGTTCCTTACGCTCCCACATAGGTATTGTCCTGCATCAAGATGACATTTTTGCCGGCACACTTTGGGAAAATATAACCATGGGTAAAGAAGGAGTGGACATCAAACGTGTTGTGGAGCTACTCGACAAAGTAGGATTAAGCGCCTATTTTGCCAGTTTACCACAAGGCTTTGATACGGTGCTCGATCCGATGGGACAGCGCTTACCCGAACAGATCATCCATAACATAATGTTGGTAAGGGCCGTGGCCGGTTCACCTCGATTATTATTACTCGAAGAACCCTGGAGCGGGATGGAAGACAGCAACAGAGCGCAGATCATTCAGCTGCTGTCTGGGTTGAGAGATATCACGACCATCGTAGTTAGTAACGATGATGAATTCGCTGCCACCTGCGACCAGGTATTACGGATGGAAGGAAATGGCAGACTTACCAAAATCAAATAAGAAGCTTATCCATGCATACAGAAAACTTTAAATCGCACGAAAAAATCTACCGCTACGACCGAAAAAGTCGGGTGCGCTATTGGTTCTATGGCATTTTGATCGGAATGGTCATTATTCTATTTCTTCCCTGGACGCAAAATATCCGCAGCCGGGGACTGGTCACTACCCTCTATCAAGACCAACGTCCACAACAGGTTAATACGATCATTGGCGGACAGGTCATTAAATGGCATGTCAAAGAAGGAGATATCGTACAGGCCGGAGACACGCTGATCCAGCTTTCGGAGGTGAAGGTAGACTACCTCGATCCGGAGCTGCTTAACAGGACCATGGAACAGGTAAAAGGAAAAGAGCAATCCGTAAGCTTCTATCAAAGCAAAGCGGAGGCCGCCGAAAAACAGATCGCCGCGCTCAATAGCGGGCTCACCTTAAAATTGGAGCAACTTCGTAATAAGATCGTGCAGTTACAGTTAAAAGTACAAGCTGATAGTGCCGAAGCGATCGCGGCACAAAATGACCTCAATATCGGCAAGCTACAATTTGATCGCCAGCGGGCGCTATTTGATAGCGGACTGGTATCACTCACACAAGTAGAACAACGCAATCAAACATATCAGTCGGCACTCGCAAAAAAGATCAGCGCCGATAACCGCTTGGCCAATACCCGACAAGAATTGACCATTACCATGATCGAAATGAACGCCCAGCTACAAGAGAACAGAGAGAAAGTAGCCAAAGCAGAGGGAGACCGCTTTCAATCCCTGACCGAAGTGGCCGGTGGGCAAGTGGATATTGCAAAACTGCGTAACCAATACAGTAATTACAGTATTCGTAATGGGATGTACTACATATTGGCTCCGCAAAGCGGACAGGTGATCAATGCTAAAAAAGCCGGTATCGGAGAATACGTAAAAGAGGGAGAGATGATCGTAGAGATCGTACCAGAAAAATTTGTTTTTGCGGTAGAGATGTTCGTGCGGCCTCTCGATATTCCGCTAATGGCACCCGGTCAAAAAGTGCGATTCCTTTTTGATGGGTTTCCGGCGATCGTCTTTAGCGGATGGCCCAATGCCTCGTATGGAACCTTTGGAGGAGTAGTGGTAGCCGTAGAGCGAAATACCAGCCAAGGGGGAAAATTCAGGGTGCTGATCAAAGAAGATGTCAATGACAAACCCTGGCCCAAACAACTGCAAGTGGGGGCCGGAGCACAAGGTATCGCCTTACTAAAAGATGTGCCCATCTGGTACGAGTTATGGCGAAATATCAATGGCTTCCCGGCCGATTACTACAAGCCACAGCAAAATACCCAAGAGGCCAAGGCCAATAAATCAACTGCCCCATGATGCGTGCAATGAATTTTTTTTTAGGGCTATCGCTAGGATGCATCGGTATTATCGGCGGCCCAAAAAATACCTTGGCCCAGCCTATCACAACCAAAGAGACCCTTACGATTTCGACGGGAAGTAATCAAGCTGAAAAAACCTTATCGGCACAAGACGTAATGCAATTGGTAAGACAGTTTCATCCCATTGCCAAACAGGCCGGTATTCAAGTACAGCAAGCCGCTGCCAAACTATTGGCGGCCAGGGGAAGTTTTGATCCGGTTCTCTCACAGCGAATGGCCGAAAAAACATTTGACGGAACTTCTTATTACGAATACAATAATCCTGAACTGAGCCTACCGACCTGGTTTGGCGTAGAGGTAAAGGCGGGGGTAGAAACGATCAATGGAAACCGTGTCAACAGCAGCGAAACCAGTGGTACCAGCAACTATATTGGTATTAGCGTTCCGCTGGGGCGCGATCTGTTGATGGACAAACGTAGAGCTGCCTTACAAACGGCAAAGGTGATGCGAGAGGCTTCGTATGCTGAGCAGCAACGCATGCTAAACGACCTGTTACTCGATGCTCAAAAATCATATTGGAGCTGGTACAAGCATTTCCAGGTCTTACAGGTATTAGACGAAGCCGTGGCCATCAATGAAAAAAGAATGGCCTTTGTTAGAGGGGCCTTTCGGCAAGGAGATCGTCCGGCACTTGATACGACAGAAGCCCTGGCCCAATTACAGCAGCTGCAAGTACAACAGCAAGAAGCGCAATTGGGGTTACGTAATAGCCAATTGGAGCTCTCTGTTTTTCTGTGGACGGCCGAGGAAAGTCCTTACCTGCTTCCCGATGAGGTAAGCCCCATTGTGCCCGGAGGAGAACCTGCAATTGAATCATCACCGTTACCTGTATTGGATAGCTTGCTGCTAAGCGCAAGAAAGAATCATCCAGAACTATTACTCTACAATTATAAACTGCAGGCCCTATCGATCGAAAAAAGATATCGCTTTCAACAACTGCTACCGCAAGCAGATCTTCACTATAATTTTCTACAAGAAGGAAGCCGCTTTGCCAATACGATCAAGGCTCCGCTTTTTGATAATAATTTTCAGTACGGACTCAAGATGAGCATTCCCCTGCGCCTGTCGGCAGAGCGCGGAAACTATAAAAATACCAAGCTGACCATCAATTACGTCAGATGGGAGCAAGACCTTAAATCAACGCAGATAGAAAATAAAGTCAAGGCGTATTTTAACGAGTTGGTCAATCTGCGCAAGCAGGTGGCCTTACAAACAAAAGCTTATGCCAATTACTACCTACTGCAACGCGGAGAAGAAGTTCGCTTTAGTATCGGGGAGAGTTCTCTCTTCTTGGTCAATGCAAGAGAGAATAAGCGGCTGGAAGCTTTACAAAAATTACAAGAGCTGAAGGCAAAATTGGCACTCGCCAGCTATCAATTGAGCTGGGCCACAGGACGATTTAACTAATAAAATCAGTTTGGGGAATAAAAAATTAGTACTTTACTACTTTATTTTCCCCGAATGAAGAACACTCCAAAATTCAAGGACTACGCCAACAGTCTGCCCAACGATATTACTGCCGCTATTGTAGTATTTCTGGTGGCTCTTCCGCTTTGTCTAGGGGTGGCCCTGGCCTCGAATGCTCCTTTATTCAGTGGCATTATTGCGGGAGTAGTAGGAGGCGTTATCGTTGGGCTGGCCAGTCGCTCTCACCTTAGCGTTAGTGGCCCCGCAGCCGGTTTAACTGCTATCGTTGCCGCGGCACTGACCATGCTTCCCACTTTTGAAACCTTTTTACTCGCGGTCGTTTTGGCCGGTATTTTTCAATTAGCACTTGGCTTTGCTAAGGCCGGGATCATAGGAGACTATGTGCCGGATAGTGTGATCAAGGGTATGCTGGCTGCCATTGGACTCATCTTATTACTAAATCAATTTCCACATTTACTGGGAGATGACTCGCAATTTTAAAAGCGATGAGGGCGTCCCCCCTAAGAAAGGAAATATTTTCTCGAACTTTTTTTATGCTTTCGGCAATATCAATAAGACGGCCCTGGTAATCGGTGGCGCAGCTCTTGTCTTAAATATAGCTTGGGAAAAACTACAGTCCGTTCGTCGGGGATGGCTTCGCTTTATTCCCGGCCCCTTGCTGATGGTGATCTTGGCCGTTGTGCTCAATAAACTGTTCTTGGCCGGGCATGCCCTACCTCCCTTAGAAGGTGAGCACCTGGTCATCCTACCCGCTGCCACGAACTCCACCGAATTTTTTTCGTTTTTTTCGCGGCCTGACTGGGAAGCCATATCCAATCAACAAGTATGGACCGTGGCCCTTACGCTAGCCCTGGTGGCGAGTCTCGAAACGCTTCTGAGTATCGAGGCGGTAGATGAGCTCGATCCTTATAAGCGAATTACTCCTACCAATCGCGAATTGAAGGCGCAAGGTCTTGGCAATATCCTATCCGGATTATTAGGCGGATTGCCCGTAACCAGTGTGATCGTTCGATCTTCTGCCAATGTAAATGCCGGGGCCAAGACCAAATTGTCTACGATCTTTCACGGATTACTTCTTTTGCTCTGCGTGGCCCTGATCCCGAACCTATTGAACCAAGTACCGAAAACAGCCCTCGCCGCTATCTTGGTCTTTACAGGATATAAGCTGGCCAAACCGGCCTTATTTATCAGTTACTTTAAGAAAGGATGGGACCAGTTTGCCCCGCTGGTGATTACGATTATCGCCATCTTGATGACCGATCTGCTTAAGGGCGTTGTGATCGGGATCGGGATCGGGATGATCTTTATTCTTCGTACGAATTTTAAAAGCGCTGTACTGGTTGTTAAGGACAAAAACAATTACTTGATACGGCTGCGATCGCATGTTTCGCTCCTGAATAAACCCATCCTGAAAAGAGCGCTGGGAAAAATTGAGGAAGATGCATTTGTGTTGATCGATATCTCAAAAGCAGAGTTTGTAGATAATGATATTGTAGAGGTGATCGAGGACTTTCAAAAAAATGCCCTGCTAAAAAATATTATCGTTGAGATCAAAGAACATCAAAGCAAATCTTTTGTATCAACGCTATAAATCAACAATTTTTCTATGAAATCATACGACAAACTATTACTGGAGAACAAGGCCTGGGCCACTGAGAAATTAATGGAAGACCCCCATTTTTTTAACCGTCTGGCCGACCTGCAAACCCCAGAGTTTCTTTGGATCGGTTGTAGCGACAGCCGCGTTCCGGCCAACGAAATTACCGGGACAAAACCGGGCGAAATTTTTGTACACCGTAATGTGGCGAACATGGTGGTCCACACCGACCTGAATCTGTTAACCGTACTTGATTATGCTGTCAATCATCTAAAAATTAAGCATATTATCGTTTGCGGTCATTATGGATGCGGTGGTGTCAAAGCGTCTATGACCAACCACAATTTTGGCATCATCAACAAGTGGTTACGTAATATCAAAGATGTCTACCGCTTTCATCAAGAGGAGGTCGATCAGATCAAAGACGAAGATGATCGCATCAACAGAATGGTCGAGCTGAATGTACAGGAACAAGTGATGAACCTTGCCAAGACCTCTATCGTACAAAAAGCCTGGAAAAATAGTAAAAGTCCAGACTTACATGGATGGGTATACGGTCTCAAAGATGGATTGATCAAGCCCGTTTATGAAATTCCGGCCGGTACTGCGCTGCATCCTCTTTATGAATTTGACGATCTGTGAGTTACCTTTGAGCTATGTCTATAGAAGTTAGCCAACTGGTAAAGCAATACGGAAACCAGCGGGCCGTTGACGCGATCTCCTTCTCCATATCCCGCGGAGAGATCGTTGGGTTTCTGGGGCCTAACGGAGCCGGAAAGTCAACGACCATGAAGATCCTTGCAGGCTATCTTGCCCCCGATCAAGGATCGGCACGTGTAGGCGGAGTAGACGTGATCCAAGATCCGATAGCTGCACGCAAAAAGATCGGTTATCTGACCGAGCTCAATGCCCTTTACTATGATATGTTCGTGCGAGAATACTTGCTTTTTATGGCCTCGCTACAACAAGTTGCGCAAGCCGAAAAGGCGGTAGAGGACATTATACAGCGTACCGGGTTGCTGCCAGAAGCACATAAGCAGATCGCGGCTCTTTCGAAAGGATACAAGCAACGCGTTGGGCTGGCCGCTGCCCTGGTGCACGATCCGGAGGTATTGATCTTGGATGAGCCTACCTCGGGACTTGACCCTAACCAATTGGCCGAGATCCGTGAACTGATCAAAACGATCGGAGCCAACAAAACCGTCCTTTTTTCTACGCATATTTTACAAGAGGCCGAAGCCATTTGTGATCGGGTCATACTCATTCACCATGGAAAGATCGTTGCGGATAGCTTACTGAGCGAACTGCACAAAAAAGTATATTTGCCGCGCCAGGACATGAGTTTGGAAGAGATCTTCCGACACCTGACGTCCTCTTGATCATTTAAAAAATCAATAATCGCATGAGTTACATTGCCGAAGTTTTTGCCCGACAGATCTTGGATTCGAGAGGAAACCCTACCATAGAGGTAGATATTATTACCGAAGAGGGCGCCGTTGGCAGAGCCGCCGTTCCCAGTGGGGCGAGTACCGGAATACATGAGGCAGTGGAGCTACGTGACGGTGACAAGAAAAAATATCTTGGCAAAGGCGTTCTGCAAGCAGTGGGCAATGTCAATAAAAAAATAGCACCCTTGCTGCTGGGTTATGATGTAGCGGACCAAACGGGCTTGGATGAAATGCTGATACAACTTGATGGGACGGACAATAAATCTAAACTCGGCGCCAATGCGATGCTTGCCGTCAGTATGGCGGCGGCTAAAGCAGCGGCCGAAGAAGCCGCCCTGCCGCTCTTTCGCTATATAGGAGGTACCAATGCCAAGGTGTTGCCCATGCCTATGATGAATATTCTCAACGGAGGAGCGCACGCCGATAATAAGATCGACTTTCAGGAGTTTATGGTAATGCCCGTAGGGGCTCCCAACTTTAGTGAAGGGCTTCGCTGGGGCGTGGAGATCTTTCATGCCCTCAAAAATGTACTCAAGAAAAAGGGCTATAGTACCAACGTAGGAGACGAAGGTGGCTTTGCCCCCAATATTCAAAGTAACGAAGAGGCCATCGAGATGGTGCTTACCGCCATTGATGCCGCAGGGTATAAAGCGGGATCACAGATCATGATCGCAATGGATGCCGCTAACAGTGAGCTATGGGATAGCAAAAAGAAAAAATATGTGTTCCATAAGAGCAGTGGCAAAGAAATGAGTAGTGAGCAACTGGTCAAATACTGGGATAACTGGGTCAAAAAATATCCGATTTGCAGTATCGAAGACGGGATGGCAGAGGACGATTGGAACGGATGGAAACTGCTGACGCAAACCCTGGGAGATCGCTGCCAGCTGGTAGGCGACGATCTTTTTGTAACCAATGTAACGCGCCTGCAACAAGGTATTGACAAGCAGATCGGCAACGCCCTGCTGGTAAAGGTTAACCAGATCGGCACCCTTACCGAAACGATCAATGCAGTAACCCTGGCACAACATAATGGCTATAATACCATCATGAGTCATCGTAGCGGAGAGACCGAAGACAGTACCATTGCCGATCTGGCGGTGGCCCTGAACTGCGGACAGATCAAGACCGGCAGTGCTTCGCGTAGTGATCGTATGTCCAAATACAATCAACTGATCCGAATCGAGGAGCAACTTGGCAGTTCGGCCCTTTATCCAAAAGGGAAGATCAAGTTTGGAAAAAAATAATCGGGCTACCCGGGCGTTACTTACCTTTATGAATAGAATTTGACCTGCCATGCAAGCGATCCCTTCCTGGATAAAAAATAAGTTCTTTATTAGCTCGGCCGCGTTTCTATTCGTGATCCTTTTTCTGGATAAGAACGACCTCTTTACCCAGCTGGACCGCAAACGCGAACTCCGTGAATTACAGCAGACTAAAGAACATTACGTGACCCAAATAGAGGCTGAGAAAAAAGAGCTTGAACAGCTCAAGAACAATCCGGCGACCATCGAGAAATATGCTCGCGAAAAGTACCTGATGAAGCGCGAAAATGAAGACCTTTTCTTGATCAGCACCAAGACCCCCTCCGGAGATCGCTGATTTTTTCGGCCCTCTGTACAATAAGCGCTCTCTATCTTCGTTTTTTATGGGTAGCTACCCTGTGGCAGCTAAAAAATCACCTCCATGAGTAATTTTACCCCCGAAGACCTTTTACTTTACCTCTACAATGACATGGATGCTGCCACCCGCTTGCAAGTAGAGGAGCAGCTCGAAAAAGACTGGACCCTACGGGAAAAACTTGCCGTTCTCAAAACAGCCAAAGACAGACTAAACAGGATCACCGAATCGCCCCGTACCGAAGTGATCTTATCTGTCATGCACAAGGCTGAAGAAAAAATGCATACTATCTTGCGGTCATGACCCGCAACGAGAAGTACCAGCAGGTAATCGATTATTTTCTAACGCACGCCCCGGCAGCTGAGACAGAGTTGCTCTACGACAATCCCTATCAATTATTGGTGGCCGTGGTCTTATCGGCGCAGTGTACCGATAAACGAGTTAATCTAACCACTCCTGCCTTGTTTGCGGCCTTTCCAGATATTCCTTCGTTGGCAACAGCTACTCCGGAAGCCGTTTTTCAATTGATCAAAAGCATCTCTTATCCTAACAATAAGGCGAAACACCTGGTAGCCCTGGCACAAAAACTGATCCGGGATTTTGAAGGTATCATACCGATGACGGTAGAAGAATTAGTACAACTTCCGGGCGTAGGAAGAAAGACCGCCAATGTAATTACCTCGGTGATCGATCGGCAGCCTAATATGGCTGTTGATACTCACGTGTTCAGGGTAAGCCATCGACTGGGGCTGGTGCCCACGACTGCTACTACTCCCCTCGCTGTAGAAAAATGGCTGACAAAATATTTTCCGGAGGTCCTTGTCCATAAAGCACATCATTGGCTGATCTTACATGGACGATATACTTGCCTTGCCCGTAGTCCACGTTGCCAAGAATGCGGCTTACAAATGCTGTGTCGTTACTATGCAAAAGAAAAAAAGCGTAAGTAGTAAGAACAGTGTATAAAGCTGGAGTATTCTTACTAGAGCATACTTTGTAGTTGCTGCACCAGTTCGGTCTTGGTAATAGGTACTCCCATTACTTTATTATAGCCCTTGGCATCGACGAGGTAGATATCGCGAATGATCTTGATAAGCTGCCCATTGTTGATCTCGGGGATCAATACCGTATCAAAATTGCGAAGGAGTTGGCCGAGATTCTTCGGGAAAGGGCGGATATAGCGAAGATGGGCATGACTAACGGCATGTCCTTGCTGTTGCAAAACAGCCACCGCCGATTTGATAGCCCCATAGGTTGAACCCCATCCCAATACTAAAATTTTTCCCGAAGTGGGACCACTATCCAACGACTGCTCGGGAATATGATCGGCAATGCAGTCTACTTTTTCTTGGCGAAGGTTGACCATCAATTGGTGATTCTCCGGCTCGTAATTGACATTACCCGTTATATTTTGTTTTTCGAGACCTCCAATACGATGTTCCAGACCGGGGGTACCAGGCACGGCCCAGGGACGCGCTAATTTTTCATCGCGTTGATAGGGCATAAACTTTTCTTCTCCCTCCGATAATTGCGTTTTAAACTGAACCTTGATCGACGGCAGGTCTTTGGTTTGTGGATAGCGCCAGGGTTCGGCTCCATTGGCAATGTAGCCATCGCTCAAGAACATGACAGGCGTCATATGCTGCACGGCAATGCGAACCGCTTCGAACACGGCACTAAAACAATCGGCAGGGGTAGCAGCTGCTACGATGGGCATGGGACATTCTCCATTGCGACCATAGTAAGCCTGCATCAGATCGCTTTGTTCGGTCTTAGTAGGCAATCCGGTAGAGGGACCCCCTCGCTGAATATTGATGATGAGCAGTGGAATTTCCAACATCACCGCCAGACCTATGGCCTCTCCTTTTAAGGCAATACCCGGTCCACTAGAGGTAGTAACCCCTAGAGAACCTCCGTAAGAAGCCCCAATGGCAGAAGTAATAGCAGCGATCTCATCTTCGGCCTGAAACGTACGAACACCGAAGTTTTTATATTTAGAAAGATCATGTAAAATATCTGAGGCGGGGGTAATGGGATACGAACCCAAGAAAAGCGGCAGCCCCGATTGTTGAGATGCCGCGATCAAGCCCAGCGACAAAGACTGATTACCCATAATGGAACGATATGAGCCCGGTTCCATCCTGGCTTTTTCTACTGTGTAGGTGGTATGAAAGGTTTCGGTGGTATCTCCGTAATTGAAACCGGCCTGCAAAACCCGAATATTACTGTCAAGGATATCGGGCTTTTTAGAAAATTTTTCTTTGAGAAAATTGATCGTAGTGGCCATATCCCTTCCATACATCCAATACAGAAAACCCAATACGAACATGTTTTTGGCGCGGTCTTTTTCTTTCATTCCCAGTGGAGAATCCTTTAAAGACTCACGCGTCATCTTGGTCACGTCCATGCGGATCAACTCGTAGTTCGCCAAGGAGCCATCTTCGAGCGGATTGACTCCCTCGGGATAATTAGCGAGTCGCAGATTTTTGGCATCGAAGCCATCGGTATTAGCAATGATCTTACCTCCCTTTTTAAGGGCCTTGAGATTCACCTTGAGGGCTGCCGCATTCATTGCGACCAGCACATCGCAGATATCGCCCGGTGTAAAGACCCGGTCAGAAGAAAATCGTAATTGGAATCCACTCACGCCGGGCAGGGTACCCTGTGGGGCTCGTATCTCGGCGGGAAAGTCCGGAAAAGTAGCCAAGTCGATCCCAAGAAGGGCCGTATTGGTGGTAAACTGGCTTCCGGTCAATTGCATACCATCTCCACTATCGCCGGCAAACTTGATTACCACATCTTGTAAGGTCTCTTGCATTTTGGCCATGTACGATCTGCTAGGTGTTCGTTACGAAATTAGTTATTCTTTTGCTTTAACTGTCCCATCCAAACCGGCCGGCCCTGCCACTTTCTAACCAACAGCATCAATCCTACAAAAATGAAAAAGAGCGGCCCGGTAAAACCTAATAAGGCGATATAACGGGTTCCATAGAATTTCTCCATGGGACGACGCAGTCGCTCGGCGATCAGGTACATACCCGGAACCAATAACAAGGTCAAGAAGAAAGAAAAGATCAGTCCGAAAATGATGGTCCAACTAAGAGGTCCCCAGAATACCACGCTGTCACCTCCGAAAAAGATATTAGGACGTCCCTGCTGAAATAATCCGGCAAAATCTATGTTGAAGCCAACCGCCAACGGTAATAATCCCAAGATGGTAGCTACGGCCGTTAACAAAACGGGAATGATACGGATCTTGCCCGCCTGTATGGCCGCCTCGCGGGTTCGGTATCCTCGGGTACGAAGCTCATCGGTAAACTCGATCAATAAGATACCGTTCTTAATAACGATACCGGCCAAACCAACGATCCCTACGCCCACCATGATGGAAGCCAGTGTGATGCCACTGAGCGCATACCCCAGAAATACCCCGATTACCGAGAAGAAAATTTCCGTGATCACGATAAAGGGTTTGCTCATACTATTGAATTGCAACACTAATATCAAAAAGATAAGACCGATGGCCATCAATAAAGCAGTACCTAAGAATGCCTGTGTTTGCTTTTCTTGCTCGCTTTGCCCGCTTTGACGGATCTGGACATTTTCGGGTAAGGCATTTTTTTGTTTGAAGTCTTCGATCCTTTCGGCCAATGCCGCATTGATACGAGTTACTTGGGTCGGATCGGTTACACTACTTTGCAACTGAATGGTGCGGCGAACATTTTTTCGCTTGATGCCTCCAGCCGTATTGGTGTACGACAACGTAGCCACAGCTCCAAGGGGCACCGACTTGATCTGCATCGTATTCATATCCATAAATACAACACGCATATTGAGCAGGTCCTCGACATTACTGCGATAGCCGGCGGCATAGCGCAAACGGATCTTATACTCATCTTCGCCATCCTTGATCTTGCTAACCTCTTTTCCGAACTGGGCCGTGCGAAGGGCCATACCGATCTGGGCCGTGCTGATCCCCTCCATGGTACTTCGAGCGCGATCGATCGTGATGGTGATCTCGGGATTGTTAAGGTCTACATCGGCCTTAAGACTCGAGATCCCTTCAATTTTATATTGATCGAGGTATTGTAACAAGCGAGTTGACACCTTGGCAAGTTCCTCGAAATCGTCTCCCACTATCTCGATATTAACAGGAGGGTCGGTGGGCGGACCATTCGTTTCCTGATCGACCTCTACACTGACTCCGGGAATACCTTGCACGGCTTCGCGAATGGCGGTCAGGTAGGGAGCGGAAGACTTACCATGTCGTTTTTCGAACTCTACAAAAGAAACCTGAATACGTCCCAGATGCGGCTGTATGCTTCGGTTATTATCGCGGGGATTATTGGCGCTGACCGCTACGTTGCTGATCACACTCTCTACAATGGAGCCTTCCTGACCGGGCGGCTGATCTTTGAGCACCGCCATAACACGGGTTTCGAGCACACGGGTGATACTATCGGTATACTCCACATCGGTTCCAACAGGAAGTTTGGCATAGACATATACAAAGTTGGGATCGCCTGAAGGGAAAAAAGTCATCTTGTTTCCGCGCAGCATCAATAATAAAATGGAGATGGCGAATAATCCGAACAAAGAAGCGAACATTTTGATCGGACGCTTTCCAACCAATAACCAACGAAGCAGTTGTTCGTAACGAGACATCAGGGAAGGGAGTGTCCGGTGCTGAAAATGATGGATCCAACGCTTGAGCAAGTAAGAATAGAAGACCATCAAGGCCGACATCAACAATAAGAAATTGGCAACTCCATGTGCTCCCAGCAGATGAAGAAGGGCTCCCCCGATCAATAAGACCCAAAACCACTTAGCGCGAAATACATTCTTCTTTTGGTGAGTGGACATAGGTTCTTCGGGACGCATAAAGCTGACCGCAAAGACCGGATTAAAGATAAAGGCAACGATCAACGAAGCGGCCAGCGTCAAGATGAGCATGGTCGGCAAATAGATCATGAACTTACCGATGATCCCTTTCCAGAAAAGTAGCGGAACGAAAGGTGCCAATGTAGTGGCCGTTCCAGCCAGCACCGGAATAAATACCTCTCCGGCTGCTTCCTTGGCACTACGTATAATAGGAACTTTTCCGTTATCGAAGATCCGGTGTGTGTTTTCTATGACCACAATGGCATCATCGACAATGATCCCCAATCCAAATAACAGGGCGAACAGTACAATAAAGTTGAGCGTTACGTTGCCTCCCACAATGGCATCGGCCAGCGGCAAGAATAAAAAGGCAACAAATACACTCAGGGGAACACTCAGTGCCACAAAAAAGGCATTGGTAACCCCCATAAAGAACATCAAGATGAGCAGGACCAGAATGAAACCGATGATGATGGTATTGATGAGCTCATTGAAGGAGGTGCGCGTTCCCTTACTCTGATCGCCGGTAAAAACGACCGTAAGATCTTTTGGCAATTCGTTACGAGCCTGCAGCGTTGCGATCACCTCTTTGACTCCATCGGCAGTACTGATCAGATTTTCGCCGGCACGCTTAACAATATTGAGCGTGACTACGTTTTTTCCATTGAGACGAGCATAACTTTCGTTCTCTTTTATGGTATCGATCACCTGGGCCACATCGCGTAAGTAGACCGAGGCACCCCGCGCACTGCTACGCACCACAATATTTTGCATATCGGACGCTTGCTTGAACTGACCTTTAATGCGTAGCGTTCGCTTCATATTGCCGACTTCTACCTGCCCACCCGTAATGTCCATGTTCTCCCGCACGATGGCGTTCTCGATATCCATAAAACTGATCTTGGCCGCCGTCATCCGATAAGGATCTACATTGACTTGTATCTCTCTTTCGGGAGCACCCACGATCTCGGCACGCGTTACGGTTGGCAACTCCTCTACCCGATCTTGGATCTTATCGGCATATTTTTTAAGCTTCATGCCATCGTAATCGCCGCTGATATTTACATAGAGAATCGGAATTTCACTGAGCGAGAATTCCTGTACATCGGGCGCACTGGTCAGATCGGCGGGCAAATTAGGCTTGGCCTTGTCCACCGCATCCTTTACTTTTTGCTTGGCCAGATCGGTCTTTACATCGGTGTCGAATTCCACAACGATCAATGAATAATCGGTCTGAGAGGTACTGGTGATCTTATTGACCTTGGCGCCGCCAATTCCTTTCAATTGCTTTTCGATGGGGCGTGTGACCAGGTTCTCGATATCCTTGGGAGAGTTCCCTACATATACCGTGGTAATAGAGATGGTCGGCACCACCACATCGGGAAACTGCTCCTTGGGTAATCCGATAAATCTAAAATACCCGAACAGCGAGATCAGAATGGCAATGATATAAATGGCCGTACGGTTATCGATTGACCAGCTGGTGGGGCCAAACTCCTTGAATTTCTTTTCTATTGCTTGAGGCAATTTCATGGTGAATATTTTTACGTGGCTATTCTTTGTCAGATCGTAGTTATTGCAAGGTCTTTACAGGTTGGCCCTGGTAGGCATCCTGAAAACCCCGGGTGATCAGCAGATCGCCCTCTTTGAGGCCAGACTTTATTTCAATGATCCCCCCGTAGGCCGATCCGGTTACCACCGCTTTTTTCTGTGCCTGTAGTTGCTGATTGGTAAGCACAGCCACATACACATAACTTCCTGTCTCATCTTGCTGCACGGTGTTGAGCGGCACGGTAAGGGCACTGCTATTTTCGTAATCCAGTATACGAACCTTAGCATTTTGATTGGGCTTGTAAAGCGGATTGGCTGGCAAAGAAGCCTCGGCACTAAACGAACGTGTATTGGGATTGATGGCAGCTCCTACCACAGAGAGGGTAGATGCAAAAGCAGGCAAACCCGATTCGGTAATTTCTATTTCGGCACGGCTACCCTTCTTGACCAGGTTGACATAATTTTCGGGGACCGACGTTACTACTTTCAATTGACTGGCGTTGACAATACGGATCCCCATACCGGGCGTAGCGGCGGCCTGCGGCGTGAACATCTCTCCCACTTGTACATTAAGTTCATCGATTACGCCGCTGATCTCGGCCTTAACCCGCGTCATATTGACTTGCTCTTGGGCCATGCCCACTTGTGCTTGTGCAGCTTTTAATTGTGCGGTAAGCGCATCTAGATCGGCTTTTGCATTGATCACACTGATCTCGGCACCGATATTTTGCTTCCATAGATTCTGATAGCGCTCATAGATCGTTGTGGCTTGTGTAAGACGAGCCGACAAAATATTGACCTGCTGTTGCGCTGCGGTCAGGGATTGACGGGCCATGGCATCATCCAATACCAATAAAGTCTGCCCCTTCGATACACGCTGACCGGTTTTGACCAAAACGGATTTGACCACCCCACCCATACCCGATGGTGCAACATAGGCCATGCCCTCTGCATCAACATGGCCTTGCAGATCGATATAGTGGGTATAGGAGTCGATACGAAGGGTATCGATAGAAACTAATAAGGCAGGCTGTGCCGATGAGGGATCGGCTTTTGCCAAGCGCGACTCCAGATCGCGAAGGGTGGCATCGAGCGTAGCTTTCTGCTTTTTAACCTGCTCGATCTGTTCGCGAAGTTGCTTGGCATCACTGCTTTCTTTTTTTTCTCCGCCGCATGACATCAGGACAAAAGCAGGAAAGAAGAATAAAAAGAGGTTACGGTTCGTTTTCATATGAATCAATTTTGAGGATGTATTTTTAAAAAGAGGATCGAATAAATATTGATTATAATTTGCCAATTGCCTTTAACCAGTCGATGCGGGCCATCATGGCGTCGGACAGGGCCGACACATAATTGGTCTGGGCGGCCTTCCACTCATTTTGAGCAATATTGATCTCGGTCTGTGACCCCACGCCCAGCTCGTACTTTTTCTTGACCTGTGTGTAGACCGCTTCGGCCAATTGCAGATTCTGTTGCTGCGCATCGAGCCGAGCTATGGCCGACTGAAAATTATTCCGGGCACTACCGGCCTCACTATCGATGGTTCTCTTTAACCCTTCGATCTCATTGAGGGTACGTTGCAGTTCAATCCTTGTCTGGCTAATACGCGAGCGCGTCACAAAGCCATTGAAAAGAGGAATGGTCATATTAAGGCTAACATTAGAGATCGTAAACCAATTTTGATTGCCTTTTAGAAAATTCCATTGGTTGCGCTGCGCATTTTTCGCATAGACCCCGCTGAGGGCAATGGTCGGGATCTTGCTTAATTGATAACGCTTGATGTTATACTCCCCCAATTGTTTACCGATCTGAGCGTACTGAAACTCTTTTCTGTCCTCGTAGCGATACTCCATCGTTTCGAGCATACCCTCTTTTACCTGGGTCGGGGTGAGCGTATCGGTCAGTACCAATTGATCAGCCGTGGGCATTCCCATCAATACCTTTAAACCATAATAGCCATTTGACAATAAATTCATCACCTTGTTTCGCTCGGTTTGCAAATTGGTCAACTGCACATTAACCCGATCGATATCGAGCTTTTCCCGAAAGCCGTTGGCATATAATATGCGCGTGTCGGAAAGATTCTTATTTACAAAGGCGATCGTTGAATCGAGTAACTCAAGTTGCGTACGACCGGCCAATAACTGATAATAGATCTTGAGTACATTGGCCTTGATCACTTCGCTCGTTAACTCCGAACCCTTCTTGGCAAAGGCGATCGATGCATCGCGCGCCTGCAATCCCACAAAGACCTGGCCATCGAAAAGTAGCTGCGACAGCGAAACAGCCGCATTGGCAGAAAAGCGTGTTCCGAATTGGGCGGCCACAAATCCAAATTCGGCGGGCATGGTAATAGGATTTCCATTGCCGTCTTTTACTCCCTTATCGATAAGCACTTGATAGGTGGCCGGAGAAATAAAATTGGGTATCACCTGCGTAGCCACATTGGGGTTGATAGTATTGCTAATACTGGCATTGAGATGTGGGTAAGCACTGGCGGTGATCTGTCGATTGGTCTCTTGCTGAAGCTGAATGGCCAGCAAGGAATTCTTTACCTGCACATTGTTTGCCATAGCATATTGCACGGCATCTTGTGCCGAAAAGGAATGCGTGGTATCGCTGGTCGTTTCGATACCCTGCCTCGCCTGCAACGAAAGGGTGCCTATCAGACCGGTAGCTATTAGTAATAAGTAGTGTTTCATAAGCCCGTTATTTTCTGCGTTCATTAATATATTGCTCGACCAGGTCGTGCCCCTGTGGGGTAACCAGCCCATAAATGAAATTCTCGGAGATCAGTTTGGCCGTTGAGACCAACGTATAGTGTTCGGGAGGAAAGACCGACAGGTTAAAGGGGATCATGATGGACTCGAGACGATACTTGCTCATAATATCGGCGTCGAGTTCGTTTCGGTAGTACCCCTCTTCTTTTCCTCTTTCGATATTTTTTCGTACGCAACTCAGGACAAATTCTTGCTTGTAGCGGGTAAATGAAGCGTAAGCGAGCGGATGAAACTTCTGCATATCGTGCAAGACGATCGGATTCATGGAGGTAAAATCGATAATGAGCCGGTCCAGTAGCAAAAAGAATTCATGAACCGCGTTTTGGGCCTGATTGGAGCAAGCCTCGAGTTCGAGACATTTTGTTTGAAAATGACGACCGACCACCATGGTCACCAATTGATCTTTGTCCTCGAAATATTGGTAAAGGGTCTTCTTACTCATCCCCAACTGGGCCGAGATATCGTCCATTGAAACCGAGCGGATACCCATGCGCATAAAAATGGCTTCGGCGCTTTGTAATATTCTTTCTTGGGCATCCATGTATGATAATGAGATTGAAAGGAGGTGCAAAACTAAGGAAACTTTTATAGTATAAATAGTTTCCTTCGGTTTTTCTGATAACTACTACGGGTAAAAACCCTGGTCCCGGCCTGGGAATTGCTGTAACTTAGCTCAAAATCAAGGCTATGCCTCCCGAAAATCGCCCCTACCGAAGTCCGCTAAAAAGGATCGTGGGCTATTTTTTGCAGGGCTTTGTGATTTTAGCCCCGATCGCCATAACGGGCTATACCCTTTACTGGCTTTTTGAACGGGTGGACAGTATTTTACGCCCCTATGTCAACATCCCGGGACTGGGGTTTTTATTGATCATCGTCTCTGTTATATTGGTGGGATGGATCAGCTCAAACTTCTTGATGGGAGGGCTGCTGAACCTTTTTGACACCTGGATGGAGCGGACCCCGGGTATCAAACTTATTTATACGTCGACACGTGATTTCTTTGAGGCGTTTGCCGGCAACAAAAGAAAATTCAATAATGCCGTTTTGGCCAATGTACTGGGGGCAGAGGTATGGATCATTGGGTTTGTAACCGATGAGGAATTGGAAAAATTCGATTTGGGTGCTGATTATGTATCTGTCTATGTACCGCAGGGTTACAATTTTGCGGGGCAACTCTATATTTTACCCAGAGAAAAAGTTAAAAAGATCAATAAGATCAGTTCAGGTGATGCAATGAAATATGCCGTCACTGGAGGAGTAGTCGATCCGGAAGAGGCAGAATAATTCAATCTTTATGTTACGCTTTTATATACTGGCATATTTACTATGCCTGTCTTACTACGCCCATGCCTGGGGATTTTTTGGACACCAAAAGATCAACTACCATGCGGTATTCTTGTTGCCCCCCGATATGCTGGTCTTCTTTAAACCGCATATTGATTTTCTGTCGGTACATGCCGTAGACCCTGACAAAAGAAGGTACCTCTTGGAACAAGAGGGGCCCCGTCATTACATAGACTTAGACCATTATGGACCGGCCCCCTATTTGTCTTTGCCGCGCGATTGGAAAACGGCAGTAGCTGCTTGCTCTGAAGATAGCTTAACGCGTTACGGGATCGCACCATGGTGGATACAAGTTATGCTGGAACGATTAACCCGAGCGTTTATGGCAAAAGACCCGGATAAGATCTTGCAATATGCGGCGGAACTGGGGCATTATGTAGCCGACATCCATGTACCCCTACATGCCAGTAGCAATCATAACGGGCAATTAACGGGGCAACATGGCATTCATGGTTTTTGGGAAAGCCGAGTGCCCGAACTCTTAGCCGATACAGAATGGGATTTATTGATCGGACAGGCCCCCTACTGCAAGGACCCCCTGGGAATGATCTGGAGCCGTGCTATACAAAGTGCCGCCGCAGCCGATACGGTATTACATACCGAAAAGATCTTGCGGAAACAATTTAGCAGTGACCAGGTCTTTGCCTACGAAGAGAGAAAGGGACAATTGACCAGACAATTCTCCAGTGCATATACACTGGCCTACGACCAACTGCTTAATGGGATGGTCGAACGAAGAATGCGGGCTTCGATAGAGGCGGTGGCCTCGCTTTGGCTAACTGCCTGGGTCAATGCCGGACAACCTTCACTGGCCTCCCTGTCTAGACAGCCGTATAGCGCCCAAGACATTGTTTCGCTACAGCAATTGGAGGAGGCATATAAGAACAATCCGATCAAAGGCCGCGAACACGATTAGGTATGTTACATTTGCCTAGATGAAGCTACATAACTTCAATGCCGGCCCCTCGGCCCTTCCTGCCGAAGTGATCGATCAGGCCGCGCAAGCGTTGCATAATTTCAATAACTCCGGGTTATCGCTACTGGAGATCGGTCATCGGACCCCTCTCTTTGTTCCTGTTATGGAAGAAGCGCGTCAACTGGTGCGAGAATTGATGCAATTGGATGCCGATCACGAAGTGTTGCTTTTACATGGAGGCGCCACACTTCAATTTTTACAGGTTCCGATGAATTTGCTCGATCAGGGTGCGGTGGCCTCTTACACGGAAACCGGTACCTGGTCTCAAAAAGCCATCAAAGAAGCGGCGCTACTGGGAAAAGTTTCATTGGCAGGCTCGGGAGAGGAAAATAATTTTACTGCCATTCCCTCTCCGCTTTATATAGATCCCCAGTCGGCCTACTTGCATATTACTACTAATGAAACCATCGCAGGAACCCAATGGCATACTATTCCCTATAATAGTGGTTGTCCGTTAGTGGCCGATATGAGCAGTGATATTTTGAGTCGCTCCCTCGATTTCAATAGATTCGACCTGATCTATGCCGGCGCCCAAAAAAATATGGGCGCAGCCGGAGTTTGTTTGGTGGTCGTCAATAAAAAATGCTTGGGTAAGGTTACGCGAACCATCCCCTCCTTCTTAGATTACCGGCTGCACATTAAAGAGGGCAGTATGCTGAATACACCCCCCGTTTTTGCCGTGTATGTGCTGCTGTTGACACTGCGCTGGCTAAAAGCAAAGGGTGGTGTACACGCTATCGAAAAGATCAATACGCAAAAGGCAACCCTTTTATATAGCACGCTCGAATCGATCCCCCTTTTCAGATTGCCTATTCAGAAAAAAGATCGCAGTATGATGAATGCTGTTTTCTTGCTGGACGACCCGATGCTGCAAAAAGAATTTATCGACGCGGCCACCGCAGAAGGCCTGGTCGGCATAGAGGGACATCGCAGTGTTGGCGGATGCAGGGTCTCGCTTTATAATGCTATTCCCCTGTCTTCGGTTGAGATACTTGTTGACTTTATAAAAGAATTCGCTCGGAAAAAAAGTTAAGCAAAAAGCATGGTCACCATCCTACCCTTTCGCGCACTACGCCCTACTCCTTCGCTAGCAATGCAAGTAGCTTCTCGACCCTATGACGTACTGAACAGTGCCGAGGCTCGTGATGTTGCCCGCGATAACCCTTACTCTTTTTTACATGTAACTAAATCGGAGATCGATCTGGCAGAGACCATCGACATACATAGCCAGGCAGTCTATCAAAAAGCCAACGAAAATCTTCAGCAGTTTATCCGTCAGGGAACCCTGATACAAGAGGATAAGCCTTGCTACTATATTTATCAATTGACCATGAATGGACGCAGCCAAACAGGACTGGTTGCCGTCTCTTCGGTAGAGGATTACCACCAAGACCGGATCAAAAAACATGAGTTCACCAGACCGGAAAAAGAAAAAGATCGTATCGATCACATGTACACGATCAAAGCGCAGACCGGTAATGTGTTTTTAGCCATGCGTGATGTACCCGCCTTGAATCAATTGATGTTGGCGGCACAGCAAGAAATTCCCCTTTATGATTTTGTGGCGGAAGATGGTATTAGACACTGTATTTGGGTGGTGGATCAGCCGCAGCAAATCGAAGCGATCACCAGACTATTTCAAGAACAAGTGCCATGCACATACATTGCCGATGGGCATCACCGGGCCGCCTCCGCAGCCAAAGTAAGCGACGCCTTACCCGATAGCGATGCGGCTCGCTATTTTTTGACAACTATCTTTCCGGCCAGTCAATTGGCCATCTTGGATTACAATAGAGTCATTAAAGACCTTTACGGACAGAGTGCTACAGATTTTATAACAAAACTAGAGACCGACTTTACAATAAGACCGAGTGATTCCGCGGTGCGCCCATCCCAACTGCATGAGTTCGGTATGTATCTGGAGGGAAAATGGCACGTGCTGAAAGCCAAGGAAGGAACCTACGATACCGACCCGATCGGTGTACTGGATATAACTATTCTTACCAAACGGATCTTAGAGAAACTATTGGGCATTACTGACCAACGAACCGATACCCGTATTGACTTTGTAGGGGGCATTCGGGGCTTAACGGAATTGGAGAAGCGAGTTGACAGTGGAGAGATGAAAGTGGCTTTTAGCTTGTACCCTGTAAGCATCGAACAGCTTTTTGCCATTGCCGACAGTGGAGAAGTGATGCCTCCCAAAAGCACTTGGTTCGAACCTAAATTGCGCGACGGACTGCTCACACACCTTCTATGAAAAACATCCTTATTTTTTTTCTGATTGTTATGTCGGTCCAACGGGTATCGGCGCAAGAGATCGCTGTCCGTGAGTGGCAACAGCGGGCTTTTGATTTTAATAATCGCGGCGATCATCACAACGCGGTGATCGTATTGCAACAAGGATTAAAGCAATATCCGGCCTCGCTACCGCTAGAAAAAGACTTGGTAACGAGTTTGCTGCTAAAAAGAGATTTTGCCGCGGCCCGCGAAATTGTCTTACCCCTGGTGGAGCGACCTACTGCCGATGAAGCCTGTTTTCAGCTGGCCGGAAACGTCCTTAAGGCGCTCGAAGAAGTAAAGGAATGCGAAAAGCTGTATACAAAAGGACTCAAGAAATTTCCTTCGAGTGGCCCTTTGTACAGTGAATTAGGCGAGTTGTTATGGTCTACCAAAGACAAGAGAGCCATCACTTATTGGGAAGCCGGTATTCGGACCGATCCCAACTACGCAGGTAATTATTATAACGCAGCTCTTTACTACAGTAAAGAAGAACAACGTTGGCGTACTCTTTTGTACGGAGAGATCTATATCAATATGGAAAGTAAGAGCGAAAGAGCACTGACCATAAAAAGATTGTTATGGGAAACCTATCGGCAAATGGCGACACAATCAGCGGCTTTGGCCAGTAGCCAAACCCTGACTCCCTTTGAAAAGGCCGTCACAACCACTTTCGATAAAGCCTCACCCGTATTGATACAGGGACTCACCACCGAAACCCTTACCATGGCCCGAACCCGTTTTATTTTGGAATGGTTCAAAAATTACGGCGACCGTTACCCATTTAGACTCTTCGACCATCATCAACAACTGCTTAAGGCCGGACTTTTTGAGGCCTACGATCAATGGCTCTTTGGAGAGATTGAAAATAAAGCCCTTTACGAGCAGTGGAAGACCGAAAAAGTTGAATCTTTTTTTAAAATGGAGAGTTTTTTATTTAACAGAGTTTTCAAAATGAACAGGTACCCCTACCTGTTCTAAGATCCACTGGCCCTGGCCCGTCCCTAAAAAATTGAGGGCCCCCAGCCCGCCGGGTTACAGCAAATTAATTAACTTGTTGGTCCCGCTTGGGGGTTTGTTTACAGACTTTTAATGCTTGCCGCCATGAATCAACCTACACGTTTATTTGACTGCCTTGCGCTGAAACTCGCTCAACATCCCATAGAAGATATGTTGGCCGGAAAAGAAGGTGGCCAATGGAAAAAGTATAGTACCGCCGCCGTAAAAGAGACGGTCGATCGCCTAAGTGCCGGCTTATTATCTATCGGTATCGGATCGGGCGATATGACGCCCGAGGGAAGAGATAAAGTGGCGCTCCTTTCAAAAAATCGCCCTGAATGGGTCATGGTAGATTTGGCCGTGCAGCAGATCGGCGCCATCTTAACTCCGCTCTATCCTACGATCAATGTTAACGAGTTGGAATTTGTTTTGGGAGATGCGCAGGCTAAAGTCGTATTCGTCAACGACCAGGACCTATTCTTAAAAGTGTTGAGCATTAAAGACAGATTACCGCATCTACAAAAGATCTACACCTTCGAACATGTGGCCAATGCATTGCATTGGAAAGAGCTGTTGACAGCGGCCACACCCGAACTGATCGCATCGATACCCGCCATTAGCAACAAGATCGGATACGAAGATCTGGCAACTATCATTTATACATCCGGTACCACCGGTACGCCAAAAGGGGTGATGCTATCGCATCGAAATGTGCTTTCGAATGTAACGGCTTCGTTACCTTGTTTTCCACCCGGCGACAATATGCGGGCCCTGAGTTTTTTACCGCTCAATCATATTTTGGAGCGAATGGTTACTTATATGTACCTCTTTAAGGGAACGGCTATCTACTATGCCGAGAGTATGGAAACCATTGGCGATAACCTAAAAGAGATCAAACCACATTTATTTACCACCGTGCCCCGCTTATTGGAAAAAGTATACGATAAGATCATGGCAAAAGGGGCCGAACTAACGGGCACCAAACGAAAACTATTTTTCTGGGCTCACGCACTGGCAGAAAAATTTGAGATCAACACCTCACTCGGTATTGGGTACCGGATACAATTGGCCCTGGCCAACAAACTTATCTTTAGTAAATGGAGAGAGGCGCTTGGCGGTAATGTAAAAGCAATCATCAGTGGTGGAGCAGCTTGCCAGGTGCGACTGATCCGCATTTTTACCGCCGCTGGTATTACCGTAATGGAAGGATATGGATTAACGGAAACCTCACCAGTTGTATGCGTCAATCGATACGAAGAGGACGGACGTGAATTTGGCTCGGTAGGCCCCATGATCAGTGGGGTAGAGGTTAAGATTGCCGAAGATGGAGAGATCTTGTGCAAAGGACCCAATATTATGATGGGCTATTATAAACGTCCCGATATTACCGCTGAAGTGATGCAAGGAGAGTGGTTCTGCACAGGGGATATTGGTGCCTTTAGCCCTCGAGGTTTTTTAAAAATAACGGACCGCAAAAAAGAATTGTTCAAGACCAGCGGTGGAAAATATGTAGCGCCTCTACCGATTGAAAGTCGCCTAAAAGAATCGATCTATATAGAACAAGTGATGGTGATCGGAGCCGATCGAAAATTTGTGAGTGCCCTGATCGTCCCATCCTTTCCTAATGTACAAGAATGGGCCCGACAGCAAGGTATTACGGAGACAAGACCGCAGCAGCTGATCCAAGATGCACGCGTGCTTGATCATTTTAAAGAACTAATAGAGAGCTTCAATAAATTCTTTAACCCGGTAGAACAGATCAAGAAATTTGAATTACTGGAGCAAGAGTGGAGCGTCGATACAGGAGAACTGACGCCCAAACTTTCGTTGAAACGAAAAGTGGTACTCGAAAAATATCGAGAAGCCATAGACCGGATCTACGCCTGATCAATCCGTAGACGCAAAATTATCTTTGTTATTCGTACTGGCTGGAGTCTCGACGACCCCGCTCCATCATCTTACGTAAGATCGAATCGTAGCGAGGTTGTTGCGTGGGGGTCAGCAAACTTCTCACTTTTTTGTAATACTCATAATGGAGTCGATTGAGTGTAATTTGCCAGCTGCTCAATTTTTCCATATGGACAGCAAAAAGACTATCGGACTCTTCCATACTACCTGTATTGGAAAAGAGCATCACCTTGGTTTGACGAATTGAATCATAAAAGGGTCGCATTTGCTGCACATGTTGCTTTCGCAAAGAGCGATGCTGCTCCTTTTGAAGTGCTGTATACTCCAATTTAGTGGCTATTTTGTCAAAGGCCTTTTCCCAGTACGCTTCGGGCGAATGATGATGGGAGCGGTTTCTTTCCATCAGCAAAAAAATAACCAGACCGCTATTGATGACCAATAACAAAATAACTGCAATGGACAGTAAACGGGGGGAAAGTATAGTCATAGCGGATCAGTTATTTTTGATGCAATTCCCATTCATAATCGACCATCGTTTGATTCACCGTATGCTCTTCTAAAGCGAGCGCCTGTAATTCATGCTCCTGAGCTGTTTCTGTCAGCATCGGACTGTCGGTGGTACCCGTGACCGGTGTATTGATCAACCAAAAATTAAAGGCGAGCAAGACCAGTAGCAGGGCCACCACCGGAATCGGTCTCAGCCAGAGTAAACTTGGCTCTATGGGTTGCTCTTGGCTTAGCCGCGCTCGAACCCTTGTATAAAAGTAAGGGGGGGCCGGTACGCGCTGCACCATGTCGAGACTGGCGAGGATTTGGTCGATTCGCTGAGAGGAAGGGATTTTCATGGAAGACTTTTTTGACGTATTAAACTATTAAAACCTTCGAATTTTATAATGAAATATCTTTCTCTAATATCTTTCTTAGCCCCAGTCTTGCACGGTGCATCAGTGACTCTACGGCGGCAATACTATTACCCATAATCTCACTGACCTCTTGATAGGAGAGCCCCTCTAGCTTGTGCAGCGTAAAAGCAACCCGCTGGTTTTCAGGCAGCTTAGTAATGGCCTTCCATAATAAGGCCGCATCTTCTTTTTGCTCCAACGCTACCCCCGGATGATGTCCGGTGGGGATGTCGAGGGGCTCCTCTTCTTCGCCACCCCATAAGCGCTGTATGATCCCAAATCGCTTTTTACTTTTTTTGGATCTGATCAGATCGAGCGCCCTACTGGTGGTAATTCGATAAAGCCAAGTGGAGAGGCGGGCCTCTGCCTTAAAACCATGAATGGAGCGAAACACTTGCAAAAAGACCTCTTGCGCCACATCTTCGGCGTCTTGGGCTTGCTGCAGTAAACCATAAGCCGTATTATAGACCAGATCTTTATACGTCTCTACCAGGTACTGAAAACAAGCCTCATCGCCCCTCTTTAATCCTGCTATAAGTTCTTGTTCTGTCAAAATCGTACCCGCATTTGAAGAACTAATTTACGAAAAACAGGGGCGAGTGATGTTGTATATTTGCCGCACCTGTGTGCGTGGCTTCACGCAGTGTGCAACCCAAATGTTGTTGACGCCCGGTCCCGTAGTTCAATGGATAGAATAGAAGTTTCCTAAACTTTTGATACAGGTTCGATTCCTGTCGGGACTACCAAACCCACTTCAATTTGGGAGTTCTACGGATTACCGCTAACGGTTTGCAGCTACAAGAAGTTGGCGATTTCGGAGACGAAAACTGTCTGCCAGCACTGAACTTGATACGAAGCACAAAGCT
>Ga0194130_10001127_pt1 | contig 44877 bp, 54 predicted proteins | sample TA2KigsurfametaG_FD_160084 | JGI IMG/M metagenome (GOLD analysis project Ga0194130, IMG submission 160084) | Freshwater microbial communities from Lake Tanganyika, Tanzania - TA2015050 Kigoma 12 surface | ecosystem: Environmental > Aquatic > Freshwater > Lake | place: Tanzania: Lake Tanganyika...
CCAGGATCTGGAAGCCAAACACTAACGTTCTATAATAGTAGTGATGATGGTTTTTATATGCGTATTAATAATCAGGTGGTAATAAATGATTGGCAGGAGCAAGGTCCTGGTTACTACAATGGTTCAGGTTCGATTACACTAACTGGAGGACAGTATTATTCAGTTGAAGTTTGGTATTATGAAAATGGTGGTGGTGCTACAGCACAACTATATTGGAATCAATCTGGTAGTATAACGTTGGTGCCAACATCAAGTTATTATCTAACTGAACCAGCGCCTGCATACAGCTCAGGTATAACTAGCGCTCAACAAACCAGAAAAAATAATGAAACTACACAGAGAATTAACCAATCAGGTAATGAAATACAAATAGAACAGATTGGTGATAACAACAGTTTTACTATTCGTCAAGGCATAACAATTACAGGTAAAAACCGAATAGAATTATATGCAAATGGAGATAATAACACACTTAATTTAAATCAAGGTTACAATGCTGATGGTTCCATTCCAGCTTCAGAATATAATAATCACTATCAATATTTGAACTTATTTGGTTCAAGTAATAATGTCACCACAAAACAGATAAATGGTAATTCAACTGTCGGTCATTTTATGGAAACAACCATGAGCGGTAATACAAATACTGTCAATGCAACGCAACAAGGAACAGGAAGTAAAACACTATTCTTAAATGTGAATGGCGGTTCAAATGGTGCTACTGTGAATCAAAAAGATGGTGGTCAACATTATTTGGATTTATCTTTAACCGGAAACGGACACACAGTTAATGCAACACAAGAAGGTGCAGGTAATCATGCAGCTACAATAAACTTAACCAATTCTGGTGGCCCAGCTACATTGAATCTAAATCAAGGCGGTTCTACAAGTCAAGTTTATTCTATTCAACAAAGTTGTGCTAATGCTTATGGTTGTGCTACTACAATTACACAACCTTAAATACATATATGGAAATTAAAATGAAAAAAATACTATTAAGCCCTTGGACAGCTCTACTTACATTATTCATTATCATATCAGTAGTTTTTAGTGGACCAACTTTTGTTGAATCGGTCAAGTTAAGATACTTTGACACACTAATTACAAAACAAAAACCAACTGTCAATAATATCTATACTGTCAATATTGATGACGCAACATTGAATCGTTATGGACAATGGCCATTCAAGCGTGACCAATACGCAAATTTAATTGCTCAATTGTATGCTCATAATGCTGGTCTTGTAGTTTGGAATATTATGATGCCCGAAGTTGACCGCCTAGGTGGTGACAAGGCACTTGCTGATACACTTAAAGACCATCCTGTTATTCTTGCTAATACACCAAGTCAAGTAAGTAAGAATAAAGCCAAGAAACCAGGTTCAGCTGTAATTGGTGCAGAACATACAAACACAATCTACAATTATCCTGGTGTTATTGCCAATATTCCATTATTAGAAGAATCTGCCGTTGGTGTTGGTATGATTAACACACTACCAGAAATTGATGGTGTCAATCGCCGTCTTCCATTATTTTTATCATATAACAATGAAGTTTATCCATCTTTACCATTAGAAGTATTAAGAGTATTATCTGGTGATTCTACATTTCAAGTTAAGTTGAATCAAAATGGTGTTGAGAAGATGCGAATACCATCTTTCAGACCAATCTCTACTGATTCATTAGGACAAATTTGGGTTGACTGGTCACAAAAGGCCAATCAAGTTTCTGCCGTTAATTTACCGAAAAACTTCAACAAAGCAATTGTGATTGTTGGCACTTCAGCTGCAGGTATTGGTAATCCAGTATCTACAAGTTTAGGTTCAGTATGGCCACAAGATATGCAAGCTGCCGTAATTGGTACATTAGTGAACAATGTTAATATTGAAAGACCAGATTGGGCACCAGGTGCAGAACTATTAACACTTATCGCTATTAGTATTATTATTCTAATATTAAGTCGTTGGGTTTATGTTGGTCTTGGTGTTGGTGTGATTTTACTTGGTTCAATTGTGCCAGTATCCATATATCTCTTTGATACTTATAAAATATTATTTGATGCCATCGTCCCTGTAACTGGTGGTGTATTAGTTATGTTACATGCTTATGGTATTAAATTCATTTCTGAATTCTTACAGAAACAACAAATCAAAAAACAATTTGGAACATATCTTTCACCAGCTATGGTTGAGAAGTTACAAAAGAATCCAGAATTACTAAAACTTGGTGGTGAAACAAGAGAACTTTCTATTATGTTCACAGATGTCCGTGGATTTACCACCATATCTGAACACTATGGAAAAGATGTGCAAGGTCTAACTCAAATTATGAATCGTTACATGACAGCGATGACGACTAAAATTATTGAGAATGAAGGAACATTAGATAAGTATATTGGTGATGCTCAAATGGCTTTTTGGAATGCACCATTAGATGATAAAGATCATGCACTAAATGCTGTCAAAACTGGACTTATTATGTTGGAGGATTTAGATGAATTCAATAAAGAAATTGCCAAAGAAAACATCCCAGCTTTTGGTATGGGGCTTGGTATTAATACCGGTGATGTGGTTGTCGGTAATATGGGTAGTGTTCAACGCTTTGATTATACCTGCTTGGGCGATTCTGTCAACCTGGCTTCACGGTTAGAAGGTCAAAGTAAAAACTATGGTGTGCGTATTGTTTTAGGACCAAAGACAGCTGAATATGTTAAAAATGCTTATCCTGTAATTGAAATGGATTGTATTGCAGTTAAAGGTAAAACCGAGGGCGTAAAAATTTACACCATTGGTAAAACAACCGCATATATGCACGATGAATTTTTAAAAAATTATTATCATGGTTCATGGAAAGAAGCATCACGCTGGGCTAAAATGATGGTAAATAATGATGAAGTGACCATCAAAGAATACTATCAGAAAATGATTGAGAGATTAGATGAAGGCGTTCCATCGGAGTGGGACGGAACATTCAGAGCTCAAACCAAATAGTTAATTTTTGTGAGTTGAAGTTGAGTTATTTTCTTCGGTTTGATTGATATCAATTTCAGCGGTTAAACGTTCTTTCTCGATTGTTTTACCACGAAGGTGTAATACTGTATTTACTTTTTGATTAAGGCGAATTAAATCATTATCAAGCATACGAATACGATCAATCAATCCAATAAGAACAGTTTTTGCTTCATCTAAAACCGGATCGATTTCTTCTGTTACCCACTTCCAAACAAAATAGATGAGATATCCCATTCCACCAGCAGCAATGATAGGAAATCCGTATTTGTTTATAAGTTCTACTATATCCATTATTTTTTCTTTCTTGGTAATTTAACTTGCAATTCAACTATTTTTGTTTCTTGTTCCTTAACTAATACCTCTAAAGTAGATAAACGATGGTTTAATTCATCATTGTGACTATTTAAGTTTAATAGCTCTTCATCTAAACGAATATTTTTTTCTGTAAGCACATTGATAGAACTTTGTAATTGTATAATTTCTTTTTGTTGTTCATCATTAATATCACCGTCATGTAATATAGTGCCTACAACCCAAATAATAGCACATCCTATTAATGCAAGTAAATAATCGCTAAATCTCATTTTAACCAGCTTGTCTTGTTAAATAATTTGTTCTTATGCGTTTTGGTAAAAATGCGTCTTTGATAGTGGCAACAACAGTATCATTATCAAAAGGCTTACATGAAAATACATCTATATAAACATCACCTGTTGAATCAACAAAGTGTGCTACGATACTACTTGTTACAATGACCTGCACGGCTGTAAATCCTGCTTTATCTGGAAATTCAGCAGCTGTATATTCAATATGAGGTTCGCCAATTGGTTGCATATCTATTGCACGAACAAGCCCTGTAATCCAATTATAAACATTTTCTTTATTTTGTATGCTAGGTATATGACAAGCATGACAGTCTAATATTAAATGATAGCCCCAGTAATTTTTCAAAATATGCTCCAATTAGTAATTAATTTTATGTTTGTGGTTGTTCACTTTCTTTAACCCATTTAATAAGATTCTCAGCATAACGAGTAATACTATGATTCGTAAAGAAGTTAATTTCTTTACGTTTTAATCCAACCAAGAAACCACGCCAAACATCTTTAGTTACTTGCCAATTTGTTGGTGCTCTTAAATTACCATAGTGATTCATGTAATACATTCCACCAAAATGATGATATGGCCATAATGGAACACGAGCTACAATATCAGCATTATTGACAAATCGGAAATGTAACAGGCCAATTGATTCAATTTCTTTAACATACCTACGATTACCAACTTTTGGTGAACCGTATGTAAATAGTGCTTTTGGGTTTGGACAATCTTCTGTTCTTTGCAAACGATAAGACAATAATGTAGCCATAGCTGCACCTAATGAATGACCGGTACACCAAACAGTTTTTGTTTTACCATAAAATTTTAGTTGTTCTTTTAACTGTGGCCAAATATTGTCAACACTTGCTTTAAAACCTTTATGCACTTTACCAATACCGGTTGAACTTGGTACAGGTATAGCATTCAGGTCTGATTTGATGTCTGCAAATTCATCTGGTTCGGTGCCACGACAAACTACAACCAGATCATGTTCGTTTTTAAGCAGATAAGCTTGTGAACCTTTTACATCAAAAAAATTAGCAAGAAACCCCATTTGTGCAAAAGTTTCTTCTACTTCTTTAATGTCTTTATAGGCTAATTCGCTTAATTTAGCAAACAAGTGTGCTTGTGCCGGAAACGGCATTGTTTCTATTTTATTCATGTGGTACTTTCTAGTAAAGGTATTAAAAACACATTTGCTGGAAATATACTAAAATCTCCACCAATCCATTGAATTTTTATATCATCATTTATATGAGTATAACAACCAAATAAAACGGTGTCGTCTATTTTGGTCGCCACAGCAAAATAAGGATATTCTTTAATGTAATTTTCATTTAGACAAGGTTGATTGGTTATCCATATTACAACCTTATCGTTATATTGGTAATATAGTTTTCTAACAGGTTCAGCCGCCTCTAAAATAAATCCAAAAAAAATTAATAATAAAAGAGAATATCTAATCTCTACGGGCATCATTTTTACCATCAGCTCGAGCAATACGCTCTACATCTGGTTTTAATCCTAATGCGTTAGAAACTGCGGTGTCAATACGAATAACATCATGATTCATCGTTTTAACACGGTTGTCTAAAGCAGTAATAATGCCACTTAAACCTTTGACAGATGATGTAACTCCTGCGAGAATGAACTTCAATGTTAAGAATACAAAATAACCACCAGCCACAGCTGAGGCAATTGGAAACCCAACTTCTGCTATTAAATTGAAAAAATCCATATTGTGTCCTATAAATTACTTGACATTTTCTTTTATTTATGATATGATTATATGGCAAATATGGTATTTTAAAATAAAAGTTGGATAGATACCATTAAATTTGTAACAATTTTATAAGGTTGTGAATGGCAAAAATAAACGATGTAAATATAATAATGGCTGGTCATGAGCCCAAGTTTGATAGAGAATTAACAAAACTTGAGATAGCTACCACACTCAACTGGTATACACAAAATAAAAATACCAAAGATGCGATAAAATATGCTAGTGATTACTTCAAAAAGAACTATAAATTAAATATTGAAGATATTGTTAAAGATTATCCTGTAACCTTTGGTTTTGTTTGCCGCATATTAAACAACGGAGGCATTTTAAGTGAAAAAGATAAAGTTTGGTTCAATAATACTATTACTAAAATTAAAGAAGATTTGGCAAAACCTAAAGTTGATGTGGTGGTGGATAACAAGCCCGTGCAGCCAAATATACAAGACCGAATCAAAGAAAAAGCTTCAGAATGTATTGGAGAACTGGAAGGACTCCTAGATGATTACATACTGTCTAAATTTACATCAAACCCTAAACCCTATGGCATTATGCACACGCTTAACATTAAAGGTGTCCATACCAATCGCATTTTGGAACACTGGAAACGCATCCGTGCTGAATATGATAATGTATTAACAACCGAAGACGAACTCATCAAGGAGGGTTACTCCAACTTCTCCAAAACAGAGATTAAAAAGGTAGTAGGTTTTTGTGATGCTGTGATTACAGATGCCTTAAAAATAGTCAACGAATCTAATAAATCACGCAAGCCACGCCAACGCAAACAAAAATCACCAGAACAATTGGTGTCAAAATTAAAATACCTAGATAAACATGAAGAATTAAAATTAGAATCAGTAATGCCAAAAGATATTATTGGTGCATTACAATTATGGGTGTATAATACTAAGAGTCGTAAATTAGGTTGTTATAATGCTGAAGATGCTTCAGGTTTATCGGTTAAAGGTTCTACAATTATTAATTTTAATGAAAACAAATCAACACAGAAAAAATTACGCAAACCAGAGGTAATTTTACCTGAAATATTAAAAGGCGGCAAAGTATATTTAAGAACAGCTCTTGATGAAATTAAAGCTGTGGCTTCTACATTAAACGGCCGCTTAAATATAGATACAATTCTTTTAAGGATAACTAAATGACAATTTATTATAATGATGATCGTAATTATTCACCAATTATTGAAAGATGGGTAAATGAATTTCGTGAAACATTAGAAGATGATCCAGCAAATGGCAATTTAAAACCTGGTGATGAATCAGGTAATGTAATACCAGGAATTAAAATTATATTTGATGGTTATGGTGAGAACGATGATGGCACAGCTGATCTTGATAATGAATCATATACGGTTTTTATTCATCGTGATTCATTAGATTTAACAGAATTTCCATCACATGAACAAACACCTTGGGCTTTGATACATAGACCAAAAGAAGAGGTATGTATTTACTGTTGGTATAATGCTATTACCGGTGATGTTGATGTGATTCCTTTTGAAGATAACAATGGTACCGAACTAGATCACGATTATGTGACTTCACTTATATTTGAATTAGAAAGAAAATGGTTTGGTACTGAGGAATATGATTCAGATGATCACTTAACCAAATTACGAGATGATAACGGTTGGCCTTTTCCAACGGCAGACGATTAATTGCCTCACTTTTGTAAAATTTTGTAGTATAATGATTACACTATGATTATAATTGATTACAATCAGGTTGCAATTAGTAACCTAATGGAACAAATCGGGTCTTCAAAGACACCGGTAGATGAATCGTTGGTTCGCCACATGATTCTCAATACAATACGAACTTATGTAAAGAAATTTAAACAATCACATGGACCTGAAATTATTATTGCCTGCGATAATAAAAAATATTGGCGCCGTGATATTTTCCCAAATTATAAAGCTGGTCGCAAAAAAGCTCGTGAAGCTTCTGGTCACGACTGGTCAACCATCTTTGATTGCCTAGGTAAAATTAAACAAGAACTTAAAGATCACTCACCATATAAAGTGCTTGATGTTGACACTTGTGAAGCTGATGATATTGTTGCTGTATTGGCAATTAAATTTTCTTCAACACAAAAAATTATGATTCTTTCAAGTGATAAAGACTTTGCTCAATTACAAAGATATCCAAATGTCGATCAATTTTCACCAATTCTTAAACGAGCTATCAAAGAACCTTTGCCGTTAATGCAATTAAAACAATTAGTAATTCGTGGCGATAAAGGTGATGGCATTCCAAATATTCTTACTCAAGATAATGTCTTTATCGAGGGTGGTCGTCAAAGACCAATTACAGAGGCTAAAATTATTAACTGGTTAAATCAACCACCAAAAGAATTCTGTAATGAGGAAATGTTACGCAATTATGCTCGTAATGAGATGCTAATTGACTTAACAAAAATACCTGAAACTCTTAAAGAATCTATACTACATAGTTATGAAGAGACCAAAGGCCATAGCAAACAAGAGTTTATGAATTATATGATTACAAACCGCCTCAAAAACCTACTTGAGGTAATTGACGAATTTTAAGGATGAAATATGAGTGCTGAAAAACTATATTCTGAAATATTTGAAGAATATCAAAAACTAACCAACAAAAAAGATCAAATCGCTTTATTGCAAAAATACGATCATAAAAGGTTTCGTAATTTTTTACAATTAGCATTTAATAAACACATTAATTTTGATGTTGAAGTTCCAAAATATAGGCCTGCACCTGAACCAGCTGGATTGAACTTTACTTATCTTGATATTGAAATGAATAAAATGTATCGTTTTATTGCTGGTCACGCAGACAAACCTCAAGGGTTAACACCAGAAAAACAAAAATCATTATTGGTTGTGATTTTAGAATCACTTCATAAAGATGAAGCTGAATTATTAGTAAAACTTATTGCTAAAGATTTAGGTATTCCAACTCTTAATAAAAAAATTGTTCAAGAAGCATTTCCCGATTTAGATTTGGGTTAATATGAAAGTCGCTGTTGTTATTCCAACAATCGGTGCTCAACATTTAGAGCAATGTTTAGATAGTGTTTTAAATCAAACCTATAAAGATACAACCATCTATTTGTTCAAAGATGGAGTTAGTGTAATATTGCCGCCTTTTGTAAATGATGTTCCAAATATTAAACAAATTCATTTAGATGAAAATGTTGGTAAAGGTTGGTATGGTCATCGTGTTTATGCAGCTTGTTCATTTTTGGTTAACGCTGATATAATTTGTTATCTAGATGAAGATAATTATTATGAACCTGAACATATTGAAACTTTAGTAAAAACCATTTCAAAAGGAAATGATTGGGCATATTCATTAAGAAATATAGTAGATAAAAATGGTGAGTTCATTTGCACCGATGATTGCGAATCTCTTGGCAAATGGCCTGTTTATTTTAACAATGAAATATTTCACATTGATACTTCATGCTTTGCTGTTCGCCGTGATGTTGCTGTTCATATTGGACACGCATGGTATGGCCAGTGGGGTGCTGATCGTCAGTTTTTTGGTGCGATAAAAAAACATTATACTAAATTTGATTGCACCAATTCATACACAGTTAATTATAGACTTGATGGTAATGAAAATTCGGTCACAAAAGATTTCTTTAAAAAAGGTAACATAGAAACTCGTGCTAAATATGGTGACAATTATCCTTGGTTGGATAAAACAGAAAAGGTGCAAGTGGCACCGGGCGTATCAATTATTATGAAAGAAGCGTAACATGAAAACAGTATTAATTACAGGTGCAGCTGGTTATCTTGGTTCTCATTTAGCAAAAACATTCAAACTAGCTGGATGGAAAGTTATTGGTTTTGGACATAAGCGTCATACAATGAATCATTACATTGATATTATGCACTATGGCGATATTCGTGATCGTGAATTACTAGAATCTTTATTTTATCATATTAAATTTGATTTAGTTGTTCACACAGCTGCAAGAATTGAAGCTGGTATTTCAGTTAATGAACCCACAGAATTTTATGATGTCAATACTGGTGGCACAACAAACTTATTAAATGTAATGACACATCATGGTGTCAAAGATATTATATTTTGTTCAACAGCTGCCGTATATAAAACACAAGATAGACCAATTAGTGAAGACGATGAAATTGCAAACAATTCTCCATATGGTTTCAGTAAATATTTGGCTGAAGAAGCAATTAAGGCATCAAAATTAAATTATGTGATATTCAGATTCTTTAATTTAACGGGCGCTGATCCAGAAGGCGAATTCGGTGAAGCACATGAACCCGAAACACATTTAATACCAAAATTGATTTTAAATATGGATAATATTGAAGTTAATGGAACAGACTATGATACCAAAGACGGAACTTGTGTGCGTGATTATGTGCATGTAACCGATATTGCTGAAGCACACCTTGATGCCGCTAAATACTTGGAAAATGGTGGTAAATCGGATATATTTAATTTAGGCACAGGATATGGTCATACAATTTTAGAAGTTATTAAAGAACTTGAAAGAGTAACAAGTAAAACAATTAGTTATAAATCAAATCCTAGGCGAGAGGGTGATGCTGTGAGTTTAATAGCAGATACTAAAAAAGCTATTCATGTTTTGAAATACACACCAAAATATGATTTGATCTCAATTTTAAATACAGCTTATGAATGGCACAAACATGGTTAAAAGAGTTAATCCAATTAATATTGAAGAAAAGATAGATTCAGGTCTATTACAAAATAGTACCAACTTCTTGGTTGGCGAAATCGATTGTGAATCTACTAAAAAAATTATTAAGTGGATTGTTTATGAAAATACACTTAGCATCAAAACACCATTAACACTTTATATTAATTCACACGGCGGGTCTTTACTTGATGCCTTTGCTTTAATTGAAGTAATGAAAAAATCGAAACGAAAGATAAGAACGATTGGTATTGGTTCAATTATGTCAGCCGGTTTTTTAATCTTTGTTTGTGGTACCAAAGGCGAAAGGTATATCACTAAAACATCAAGCATATTATGTCATCAATTAAGTACCGAGGTTGAAGGTAAACACCACGACATCAATTCTTATTATAAAGAAACTGAAAGAAATGTTCAAAACATGGTTGAAATTTTATCACAAGCTTGTGACTTTGATAAAAACGAAATTAAGAAATTATTGTTACCACCAACCGATGTCTGGTTAACGGCTAATGAAATGATTCAATTCAAACTTGCTGACAAATACTATGAGGATTTAAAATGACATATCAAAAAGAATTAAAAAGAAAAATAGCCGAACTTGAAGCTAAAATAGCATTAGTTGAAGTTGATAAATTAGCATTAGAAAAAGAACTCAATCGCCTAAAACTTGTTGAATTTGAAGAAGATTTGCGAGAAGAGGGCAAACAAACCCTACTCAAAGGATAATATCCTTTTCAAATCAAGAGCTTAATAGAGCTTGACAAAATGGTATTTTTATGTTATCATGGACACATGATAAAAATGCCTAAAATAGATTCAGTTGTAGAGGTAACAACCCGTTACCAAACCAATACATTTTTTGCCGATAAAGACGGCTATCAATACTTTAAAACTAAAGGCAAAGTGGTTGTAGCTCCCAAAGGCACTTCAGCTGATTCCTTTGCCATTCAATCTGATAGATTATCCGTTATTAATCTAGGTAAAGTGATCGATATTCTATACCTAAAAGGCAAATCTATTGATATTCAATCTTATATTGTAAAAGGTAAAGGTGGTCAATATCAAATTATTCGTAACGGCCAAGAGTATTCTTGTACCTGTATAGGATTCAAATACCACTCAAAATGCAAGCATATCAATGAAATCAAAGAATCCCTTAAAAATCAAGAGCTTAGCTAAGTTGTTGATTTCATTCGCTTTTTAGCACTTGACATTTACTGTTTTTTATGATAGAATAGTTGTATAAAATTGAAAAGGATGTATTATGTTATTAGATACTAAAATTAAGAGTCCTGCCAAAAAGACCCAATCTGAGGTTTTAGATTTGATTGGCACGATTAAAAGTTTATCAAAAAAAGAATATGATTTTTTTATTGATGCTTTGGTCAATGATTATCCAGAAATTGCCGATAAACTTCAATTTGAAATTAATACTTATTTTCGGGAGAAAAATTAATGATTAGATTTATTTTTGGTTTTTTTCTTATTTTTGGTGTAGTCGGTGGTATTGAAAATACCGAAAATATAACACTTGAAAAATCCATTATATTTGCACTAGCTACAATTTTAGCTTTAGTGTGTATCTATTATGGATCTAAAAAAATGGATGAATATTAATTGATAATTTATATTAATCAATCTTTTAAAAGGAAAAAAAGGAAACCTAATGCTAAACAACGAGCGCTACAAGCTTCTTGGAAAAGTCTCCTTGATAAATGGAACATTAAACCAGATAATTTGAGAAAGTCTAAAGTCGTTTTAATTAAAGACGTTCCTTATCGCAGGGAGACCGTCCAATACCCGTCCCTTAATTCTGGACTAGGTAATACTTGTAAACCTAAAGACAAGGTTTATACAGGCACGGCAATGCTCGGAATAGGTACCCTTCATAAGTCCAATGCTGTTCCGGTCTTCAATAAAGAAGACGCTGAGGAACAAGCCAAAATGAGAAGATAAAATGCCCTTTAAAATCAACGATTTAGCAAAACCCTTAAAAATCAAGAGCTTAGCTGCTAAAATAATGCTTGACTTTTCGGTAAACTTGTGATATAATGGTTTCATAGAATTGAAAAGGACACAAAATATTATGAAATTATTATCAACAGGCAATCCAAAAATCTTAAAAGGTATAAAAAAAGGTTATAACACTTATATTTTACACCTTGCACCAGCTGATTTATCAGGTTATAATACATGCCCAAAAGCTACTGTTGGTTGCAAGGCTGCTTGCCTTAATACCGCTGGTCGTGGCGGCATGTTTAAAAAGGGTGAAAATACCAATATGATTCAAGAGGCTCGTATTCGTAAAACAAAAATGTTTTTTGAAAATCGTGTCGAATTTATGAATCAATTGATTAAAGACATTGAATTGGCTATCAAGCAATCTGCTAAAAAAGACTTGATTCCAGTATTCCGTTTGAATGGTACCTCTGATTTAAGTTTTGAAAAATATGAGGTTACTCGTAACGGTAAATTATATCGTAACATTTTTGCGGCTTTTCCTGAAACCCAATTTTATGACTATACCAAGGTTTTAGGTCGCAAGGTTACTGAAATTAAAAATTATCAATTAACCTTTTCAGCTGCTGATGGAAATGATGCTGATGTAGCTAATGCTATTAAACAAGGTTACAATATCGCTACAGTTTTTGGTCTTAAAAAGACTGAACCAATGCCTGAAAAATATTTGGGCATGCCAGTTTTTAACGGCGATGAATCAGATTTAAGATTCTTGGATCCAAAAGGCGTTATCGTTGGTCTTTATGCTAAAGGTAAAGCTAAAAAAGATACAAGTGGTTTTGTGAAATATCCAGTTTTCATGTTGAAAGCTGCTTAATTAAAAGGGGAAATATATTATGGGAACACGAAGTTTAACCTATGTTTATGGTGGTGACCGAGAAACCAATCCGTTGATTTGTTTGTATCGTCAATATGATGGTTATCCTGCCGGCCATGGCCAAGAACTGATTGACTTTTTGAAACCAATTAAATTGGTCAATGGGTTAGGATTGAATAGTGATGGTAAAAAATTAGCGAATGGTATGGGTTGCCTTGCAGCTCAATTGGTCGCTTATTTCAAAGATGGGCCGGGTCAATTTTACCTCCATGAACCGGTATTGGACCAAGATTCTTGCCAAGATTATGAATATCATATCTTTGACCATGAAATTGAAGTTAAAGACGGGTATGGTAAAACCGTTTTCGCTGGCGACTATGAAGAATTTGATAGCTTTTGTAAAGCTGACGAATAGCGGCAAACATGGCAGTCCGCTCTTGACAAATCTGCCTACTTATGATACAATTGTATCTCAATAATAAAAATTGGAGTTTATATTATGAATAAAGTAACAAAAGCAACAAAAACAAAGTTGAAGCCTTTTCAAAAGCTTCTTACAATTATGATTTCTGGTAAGCCAGTAACAATTGAAGAAATTGATATTTTGCTTGGTAAAGAAATTTATATGTATCGTATTTCAACCTATATTTGGCATATTAAGACTGTTGCTAATGGTGTAGTTAAAGCTATTAAAACGGGTCGTAAAGTGACTGCTTATCAATTAATAAATGTGGATCAAATTAAGGATTACATGATACAAGTTGGTATAACAGGTTCAAGTTATACGCCCGGTGCTACAATTAAAAAACCATCCATCTCTAAATTGGCTGAGTTAAATTCAAAACCAGTAATTGATGTTGTGGTTAAAACACCAGTAGCACAAGCTGCTTAATTTTAATTTATTAATTTTATAAGTTAAGTCATAGGGAATTTAGCCCGAACCGAGTTATCGGTAGCGGGCTAGTTTTAAATAACCGTAATGGTGCCCTACCCCTATTTTTATGATTAAATATATCATACCTTTAGCATTGGCTAGTGGCCTTGTGCAGGCAAGAACAGAGATAGGTATCGGTGAATACCGCTACGGTCCCGATACACCTCAAAACCTTGCCTGTTTAATGGCTGAAGATTTGGCAAAAGAAAATGCTATCACAAGGTTTGTTGGTGAAGAAATAGAATCTTCCACTTTTGAAAGATGTAACGAGCGTGATTGTGAGTTACAAAAAGACACCACGAATGATATAAAAGGTTACATCAAACATATTCACACCAAACAGGAAAGAAAAGTTGAATTGAAAGGCTATACATCGTGCATTGTTACGATTAGAGCTGATGTTGAAAAGTTAAAGAATGAAATTAAATTGAATCTCATTAATGATTCTTTTCAATTTAAAACCGGTGAAGAAATTGTTTTCCGTGGAGTGGTAAACAAAGTTGGCAATCTGGTTATATACAATTTATATGATAATATGTATAATAAAGTATATGAAGAAAAGATTACCACTATTAATAAAGAATTTGTGTTACCATCCTCAAAGAATAAAATAGTAGCAAGGTTACCCGAAGATAAATTATCTTCAAAAGAAGTTTTGATGTTTCTGTTTACCGAAAATGATTTTGAATTTAAAAACAAACTTACAGAGCTTGAAATGAAATCATTTTTGAGAAATATACCATCAGAAAAAAAACAAATAGTTAATCGTTATGTTTATATTATGAGGAATGTATGATGAAAAATAAATTAGTAATAGCACCGCTAGTGTTAGCATTAGTTGGTTGCTCAAGTATTAAATATACCACAGGATTTGAAGTGACGGCGCCTAATTCAACCGCAAAGGCTGAAGTTGGTGCAGAAATTGCTTATCCAGATTGGTATAAAGAGTCTAAACAAGAAAATGGCGTTTTATATGCCGTTGCAACAGAATATTCTAAAGATATGCAATTTGCCGTTGATAAAGCTATGTTATCTGCTAAACGAGAATTAGCTGCTAACTTTTCATCTTATGTAAGTGCTTTATTAAAAGATTATGCAACTGAAGTTGGTGAAATGGATTCTGGACTTGTTCGTGATATTGATAGAACAACCAAATTAGTTGTCAACAAAGTTAATCTTGTCGGTGTGCAAAGAACAAACTTCTTAATTGTCCATGCTAAAGATGGTTATCGTGCATTTGTAAAATTAAGATATGCAACCGATGATAGCAATAAATTGCTCGTGCAAGAAATTAAAAAGAACAAGCAATTAAATGCTAAGTTACAAGCTTCTAAATCATATAAAGAATTAGAAGTAGAAGTAACCAAATTAGATCAACAAGAACCAATTCAAGCTAAAGTAATCACGCCTGAAGAAATTAAAGCTAACTAATGAATATATTTTATTTACACAATGACCCTAAACAATGCGCTCAAGAACACCTTGATAAACATGTTGTTAAAATGATTATTGAGTATGCTCAATTGATGTCAACCGCTCATCGTGTAATTGATGGTCAAAGTTACATAGATAAAACGGCTAACAACCGAAACATTAAACGATGGCGTCTTAATGATGCTAATCGTGAAACAAGATTGATGAAGTCCTCTCATATTAATCACCCAAGTGGTGTATGGGTTCGCACTAATCAAAAGAACTACATGTGGCTGTTTGAAATGTGGTCGTATCTCCTAGAAGAATACACCTTTCGTTATGGCAAACAGCACGCATGTAGCCGATTAATGGATATATTGAATTCACCACCAAAAAATATAAAAGATGGTGAATTTTATCCTCCTCCACCGGCTATGCCTGATGAATGTAAAATTGCCAATGATTCGTTAGCATCTTATCATAAATACTATGTTGAAAGAAAAAGCCATTTTGCAAAATGGACTAAACGAGATATACCCACATGGTATAAAAATGGATTAAATAATGCCAACTTATCTTTTTCGTGATACAAATACGGGTGAAATACATGAAAGGCACATGAGTATAACCGCTCGTGAGGATTATCTTAAAGAGAATCCAAACATGGTCACCATTATTCAAGCGCCTATGATAGTATCGGGTGTTTCTACTTCTAATGCTAAACAAAATAAAGTACCTGATGGTTTTAAAGAAGTTTTATCTAAAGTTGCTGAAGCACACCCTACAAGCCCATTTGCTGAAAAACACGGTAAAAAATCCATTAAAGATGTTAAAACAAGAGAAATTATCAAGAAACATGTTGATAAAATAACGAAAAGAAATAAATGAAGAAATCTCTATTATTAATTGCTTTATTATCAGCATTAAATGTTCAAGCTGGTGATAAAAACAATGTAGCACATATTCAATTGATACACCGTGACACCGTTGGTGATAATAAAAATGACCCCAATCGTAACGGTATTAATATCACACAGGTTCATAAATTTGCCGATAATTTTAATATGGATATGAATGGACAATATCGTGAACAAAATAGTTACGATAAGAATACTTTAACAAGGTTTGAACTTGGTGCTACTCCTCACAATGATGTCTTCTATATAAGAACAGCATTAGGTGTTAAATCGCAAAATGATACTCATCTCTATTATTCTTTAGAACCAGGATTAATATGGAAATTATCTGACAAGGCAATAGTCAAAACTGGGTATCGTTATCGTGATGCTTTTAGTAACGATAAAAATGATAAGACACACACCGCTCGTATTGGTGCAGAATATGCTTTAACAGATACACAAAGCATTACAGCGGGTTATGACCGTTCATTCGGTGATAGCGAATGGAACGGACTTTCAGCAGGTTACGCTATTAAGTTCTAATTCTAAATTAGAAAGTTACATTATGTTTAATTATGTGAAGTTACCTGAGCTGCAGGCCGAGCTCAAATCAGAAACGACCAATAAGGGCAGAACCTATGTTACGCCGAGTGGAAATGTTTATCCATCCGTAACAACGGTTCTGTCACCCTATTCAAAAGATGCCATTTTAGAATGGCGCTCAAGGATTGGTGAAGACGAAGCAAACCGTATTTCAAGGTTAGCTGCCAGTCGTGGTACCAAATTACATGTAGCATGTGAACAGTATTTGCTTAATGAATTGACATCAACACAAATTCAAAGTTTAATGCCTGACACAAAAGATTTATTTCTTAAAGTTAAACCACATTTAGATAAACAAATTGGCACAATTTATGCAATTGAGCGTCCAATGTGGTCTGATAAATTAAAACTTGCAGGCAAACCAGATTGTGTTGCCGAATGGAATGGTGTGTTGTCTGTGATTGATTTTAAAACTTCAACAAAAGAAAAACAAGAAGATTATATTCTCAATTACTTTATGCAAGCCACGGCTTATTGTGAAATGTTTGAAGAATTAACCAGTAAAGAAATTAATCAAATTGTATTAGTATTTGGTTTAGTTGAGGGTGACTCTCAAATTGTAATTAAGCAAAAGCATGATTACCTGAAACCATTGAATGAATATATTGATTATTATTGGTCAGGCATTAATGAAGAATTTGCTTGACATTATTAATTGACTATGATAGGATTATATTATGCCTTTAGTATTAGAAAATGTAAAAGAAATTGCTGAATCGATTGTAAAACAATCTGAAAAGGTAAACAGTTTAATTAATTATGACAGTATGTCTGATGTTGCATTTTTAATGTGCATTGGTTTTATATTGTTTTTCTTTTACAGATTTATAGGTATAATATTTAAATGGATAGGCCTTATTATAATAGTCATATGTGCATATACCATGTTTGTAGGATTATAATGAAATATCAGATAACAATAGCTGAAGTAATTTGGTTTAGTGGCAGGCCCAAAGACAAAAATATACTAAATAAACCTAGTAATCAAACACACATAATGGTTACTAGCACAAACACAAACACACAGGAGAAATAATTATGTCAAATATGACACCTTTTGAAATTCGCCTTGAATTATTAAAAATGGCAAAAGATATGCTTGCGGAAGAATATCACGGCAAGCGAGAACAAATCAGTAATGATTGGTCAGTCAAAGTTGAAGTAGCAAAACTTAATGGCGGATCAATACCAGACCATCCAGGTTATCCAACATACCCATCAGAGAAAGATATTATAACCAAAGCACAAGAACTTAATGGCTTTGTTTCTAATATTGAAACTAAAACAACACATAAAAAAACTAGCACAACCGTATAGTCAAAGGTTTTTCATAGCCTTAACTAAAAGGAGATACTATGCAGAGAACACAAACACTCAGCACAACAACAATGATTATTGCAACATCTATATTAGTATTAATAGTTTTAGTATTCAGTAATGTAATGACAACACAAATTGATCCAATGCCAGTTAAAATTAGTTATAACGATTTATCACCTAAAGCTAAGCAACAAGTAGAGTGTTTAGCACAAAATATTTACTTTGAATCGGCCTATGAACCACAACCTGGACAAATTGCCGTTGGCATGGTCACCATGAACCGTGTTAAAAGTGAAATATTTCCCAATACCATTTGTGGTGTGGTTAAACAGAAAATACGATCCATTTGCCAATTTTCTTGGATATGTCAAGGCAAATTTGATGTTAAATCCTTGACACATTTCAATTATTCGTTGTATAATAATATTCGTGAATTAGCTGTATATGTTTATACCAATCATGATAAGATAAATGATCCAAGCCGTGGTGCTTTATTCTATCATGCAGATTATGTTCACCCTCATTGGAAAAATGTAACATATCTAACACAAATTGGTCGACATAAATTTTACGATAAAAAGGAATTAAACCAATGACACAAGTAAAAGAAGCCGTTAAAGTAAGTGCAATCTTTTTTGTTTGTTTAACGATTGTATTATTATCAATTGTTGGTGGTATCGCATATTATTATGGAAATGACAGAGTATTAATGTCAAAGAATGTTTCAGAAGCTATTGAAAAGGGAATCGATCCACTTTCAGTAAGATGTTCTTATGCCTCTCAGTCCGATACCGTTTGTGTTACATATGCTTATTCAAAACAAAGCAAAACACTAAATCCTGATTCACCTGTATCAATTAAGAAATAATATGCCAACAAAAGATGAAATGAATAAATTTGCTCGTGCTATTAATAATTTAGTAGCAAATACAGATTATAATTACATAGAGGCAATTGTAGAACATTGTAAGAAAACAGGATTAGAAATTGAAGTAGCAGCTACTCTTATTAATGCTAATTTGAAATCAAAGATTGAAATGGATGCTATGGATCACAATCTATTGAAAGAAAAGTCTGCTAGATTACCAATATGAGTTTTATTGCTATCTCATACGCAACTTATAAAATAGCAAATTAACTTAAAGGAGTATAACATGCCTAAAGTCGCTTTAGATGTTAATTTATTAGCTAATGTAGCTCTTGCTGTTGTGGTGGTTGAGTTAGTTGGCAAAGTCACCGGTTGGTGGTAATGTAAAAGAGTTGGGAGGACTCTATAAAACTCCCATTTTATTTTATGGATGATTATGACTGGTTATGAAACTTTTGGATTATTTCGAGCTCTAAAGCTTCACTTTACCAAAGAAACTTATGATTTCTTTCGATATAATGGCAAAATAAATTCAACCATCGATTCATTTGAAAATCGTAAAGACAAGTATCACTTCTATAAATTATCACGCAAATATAATACTAAAGAGGAACTAACAGACCTTATTGTATTTAATTTGGTTGAAGATGAAAATATTTGGATAGGTTCTTTATTACAAGACGAAGCTAATGCACGATATCTTAAACATAAAAAGTATCATCAAGCTATATCATACATGTTTAATGAAGATTGTCAAAAATTATTTGGAGGATTAAATAATCCAAATTCACTATTGTTTACCGATGGTGATTACCCAATTCTTTTGACCAAAGCACTACGAAAAGAAATTGAAATTGAAACTTTATGTATTTTAAATATGGTACTTAATTTCTTTCCAATGTGGTCAAAGAAAATATCGGATACTATTCGATGGCCTGAATACCGTAAAATTGCGCTCAAGTATACCGCATTTATGCCTCAAGATAGTGTAAGATATAAGTTAATTCTGAAAGAAGTATTAAATCAGAAGACTAAATAAGATATATTATGGTAGTTTGTGGATAAAACGAAATACAATTATACAATAACATACATTTACATACGAAAGGCAACACAATGAACAACTTTGAATCACTTAAACGCAATCGTTCTAGTTTAGAAAAATTAACAAAAGCGATTGAAGCTACAACTCAAACAACAACCGAATCCGGTTCACGAGAAGATCCCCGTTTATGGCAACCCACAGTAGATAAAGCTGGTAATGGCATGGCTATTATTCGTTTTCTACCAGCACCTGCTGTAGATGGTGAAGACGCATTACCTTGGGTAAGAGTTTTTTCTCATGGCTTCCAAGGTCCAGGCGGTTGGTATATTGAGAACTCTCTTACAACACTTAACCAAAAAGATCCAGTTTCAGAATATAATTCTACATTATGGAATTCTGGTATTGAAGCAAATAAAGAAATTGCTCGTAAGCAGAAACGAAGATTAAATTATGTAGCAAACGTGTATATTGTTTCTGATCCAAGCAATCCTGAAAATGAAGGTCAGATTAAGATTTATAAATTTGGTAAGAAAATCTTTGATAAGATTACTGAAGCTATGAATCCAGAATTTGCTGATGAAGTGCCAGTTAATCCATTTGATATGTGGGAAGGTGCTAACTTTAAATTGAAGATTCGTAATGTTGAAGGTTATCGTAACTATGATAAATCAGAATTTGCTGAGAAATCAGCTTTACTTGATGGTGATGATGCTAAACTTGAAACATTATGGAAGCAAGAACATTCATTAAAAGAATTCTTAGATCCAAAACATTTTAAATCATATGCTTTATTAAAAGCAAGATTAGATAAAGTTTTAGGTTTTGAGGGTGAAGTAGTACCAAAAACTAAAGCTGAAGATGTAATCGTTGAGAACTTTAATGATTCAGCATTAAATGAAATTGATGCTAAGATTGCAACTGATGATGATAATTTAGATTATTTCAAATCACTCGCTGAGTAATTTAATCTAAAAAGAAAATACCCGCTTCGGCGGGTATTTTTTTATGCCACACGAGCAAGAACCATGTTTGTTGGGTTTGCTTTATCTTTAGTTATTGTAGCTGGTTGATTATTAACCACTTTGGTGTTATTAGTTGTAGGTGCATTGACAACCATTGGTGTTTGTGGTTTTGCTTGTTGTCTTTGGCCTGATGATACTTCACTAGATGCAGACGCAACTGATCCTCCGCTTGGAGCAGAAGATGCTGAATCTATTTTTGTAATTGTTGGATCATTTAAGAAAGATTGGAAATATTCTTCTCTTTCCGCAAGACCAAAAGTTCCACCATTAACAAATTTAGTAACAGCAGTAATATTTGACCAATCACCCTTATATCCCTTCATAAATTTAATAGCACTTTCAGCTGCACCTTCAGGTTTTGTTAAGTCATCAGGATTACCATCATAACCAAATCTTTTATAATTATCTTTACCTGTTAATTGTATAAAACCACGACCACGATATTTGAATCCGTCTCCCGAACCTTCTGGAGCATTTCCCATTCGGCCGCCATAAATGCGTTCTGCTACAGTTTGAGGTCCGCCAGAGGATACTTGTTGAGCATCATCTGGTCCCATAAACTTTTTAGGAAATAATTTTAATAATGTTGGTGCTTTATAATTTAAGTTTTCACTTAATGTGGTGAATCCACCAGATTCATGTGCGACTTGAGCCAAAATAGCAGCACGAGCCGTTGGGTCTTCAATTTTCTCAGCGTTTAGTTCATTAATTACAGCTTTTTTACCACTTTCAGAACCAATTTTCGCTGGTTTAGATTCTTTAGCTTGAGGAGCTTTACCTTTTTTAATTGGAGCTGGCGTTGGTGCTGCCTCTGGAGCTAATATTGTTGGTGTTGGTGCAGCTGGTTCAACTTCTGGTTTTGGTGGAGGCGGTTCGCTTGGTAAAGTAACAGGTTTAGATAATAGGTCAGCGGCTTTTTGTTGAGCGTCTTTCTCTTTAACTGGTTGTTCACTCCTTAATGTACCAGGAGTAACAACCTGCTCTTTCTGTGGCACCTGAGGCGCCTCTTTAGGTTTAACATCAATACCAAATAATTTTAATACACCATTAAACTTTTCACCAACCCAATCAGAAAATTTACCAAAAAACTCTCGTATAGGTTTAATAACAGGCATCAGAAAATCAGCAGCTCCTTGATATAAATTCTTTATTGTTTCTTTGTCAATAAAACCTAAAGTAAGAAATTCAACAACACTTCCTACAGCTTCTTTGTATGCTTCCCAAATAGAACCCGTTTCTTTCCATTTTTCAAAGGCTGATGATATTGCTACCCATATAGTTGACACAATTAATACCGGTAATGCTATTTTTCCTAAAACTTTCATTATGTTTTTAGGGCTGAGTAACTTTCTAAATCCTATTATTAGATTTTTAATCATTTTTTTAGGACTTAACATGCCCATTAATGACCCCAATATTCCTTTTTTCTTAGCAACTTTTCCTTCAGTAACAGATGTTGGCGCTTTAAGTTTTTCTTTAGCTTGAAAGTCTTTTTCAACAATAAACTTCTCGTCAGGACTTTCTTTTGCTTCACCACCTTTTTGTTTTACAATACCAACAATACTTTGAACAGCTTCATTTAAGTCACGAGCGATACCAGGTAGAAGTAGAAAATTCTTTGCGATGATGCTAAAAGAATCTGCTAAATTAGCTTCTGGTTTATCTTTGTTAGTGACAAGTGTTGGTGACATTTATTATGTTCTTGCTAATAGGTTTAATAAGTCCATATTATATGTGTCACCCACTTGAGGTTTGCTTCCACTTCCCATAGAACCAGATGCGTTATTTGTTACAGGCGCATTGAATAATGAACCAATATCAGCTGCTGATTCCATTCTCTGACCTTCAGATATTTGTGATGATTTTGCTGCTAAATCAGCACCCATAGTAGAAGACGGCGCTGCTGGAGCTGGTGATGTTCCTCCACCAGAAGAACCTCCGCCACCCAGCATTGAAGCGCCACCACCTAATGAGTTTTGTGCTGGACCGCCAGCAGATATTTTACCACTAATAGCTGCAGCTGCTTTGTCCATAGAACCTGAAAGCATATTACCATAACCACCTTCAGGACCTTTTTTAAATTTGTCCATCGCAGTAGCTAATTCAGTTTTAACAGGATTAACTACATTTTTTTCATAATCTTCGGCACGACCTAAACTATAATCACCCTTTGCGTTTAATTTCTTAATATTTTCTAAATTACTTGCAGTAACAGAATTTATTTGGCCTAAAATATCGGCTCGTTGCTTATTGTCTTTAGGCATTTGACTACCTAAAGCTGTGGCTTTTTCTAATCCCTTACTAACTTCTTTTACGATTCCATCAGTAGAATCTTGTGATGGACTTAAACCTAAATCTTTACTAACGCCAGCAATAACATCTGTGGCTTTTTGCATTTCTTTTTGAACTTTTTCTTCGGTTCTTTTAGCTTTATATTCGCCAGCTGAATTTTCTTTAGCAGAACTTTTAGAATCTTTTTTAAATGGGTAATACGGACCAATAGATGCTGGACCGCCTAATTTTTGAATAAATTCAGGCATTGGTATACTAGGTATTCCTACATTATTGGCTATCCAATCTTTAAATGAATAATACGCCTCTTTAATACTGTCTATAATTGGTTCAACAACTTCACCTATACTATTAAATAATTTTCTTAATGAATCCTCACCAAATAAACCAAAAGTTAGAAAATCAATCATAGCACCGAGGCCGGTTATAATTGCTTCACTTAAATCACCAGTTTCTTGCCATTTTTTAAACCCAGCAGTTATACCTTCAAATAGAGAATAAAGTAAGGCACCTATGGCAAAAGCTTTACCTAATATTTTTAAAAGTGCCATTGGATTAAATAATGATGTTAGTCCGCCAAGTAATCCATTTTTAATAGAATCAATAATACCGCCAAGAAAACCACCACCAGCATCACCGGAATCTTTCATGTCATCATATTTTTTGATAACTGTTGGAGATCCAGGAGTTTGTGGTTTAAGTTTTTGTGCTTCTAATTGAGATTCTAAAGCGTCTTGTTCTTTAAAAAAGTCGCCCTGTTTGGATAAATCTTGTTGGTCTTCTGTTTTTCTTTCAATTCTAGCCAATTCAACAATGTTTTGGCGAAGAGTGTTCATATCTTTGGCTATACTAGGAAGAGCCAAAGAACTTTGAGCTATAGATTTTAGATAATCAAATGTAGGTGATGTTCCATTTTCACCTTCATCATCATCTTCAGGATTAATTGTCCCGTATTTTTTTTTTAATTTACCACGAGCAAATGTAGAAATAAAACCTGAACCACCAAATGTTTTTTCTAACATTCTTCTTTTCATATTTTCTAGAGTAAGTGTTTTTTTAAAATCTCCATATCCCCCAGAAATAGACTGTTTAAGACCTTGACCTTTATCTAGACGTTTTTTAATTCCAACACCAAAACCAGAACCAACTTCAACACCTCCAAGAAAACCAGTTTCTTTGTCTTTGTCTTTTTTACGTTTTTTACCTAAAGCTTTTTTAAATTCATCAACATTTCCATAACCTAGTTCTTTAGCTAAAGCTGCAACCATAGGGTTAAAATTAGTAGTTTTTGTTACCATTTTTTTATCTATTTTTTCTCTGTTGTTTTTGTAATTCTAATCTTTCTTTTTCTTCTTCAAGGTATTTAATTAATAAACTAACATAGATATTTCTTTCCCAAGGGATCATTTGTTCAAGCTCAGATAAACTATACTTGTGATGTTGCATTAAAGCAAAGTTCGTCTGATAGTAGTTCCCTAGTGTATCATAACGAAAAATTAAACGAAAAAACTTTGTAATCCTTTAATAGAGATGTCCTCTTCATATCCACATTTTGGACATTTAAAGTGAACATCTTTTTTAATTTCAGGTAAAGTATCAAAAAACACTTTAATCTTTTCTAAATCTTTTTGCTGTAGATTATCAACAAACTCAATCAAATCATCTCTTGAAGCATCTTTAGCATAATAGATTTGGTCTTTGTCGTAAATATAATCAACACAATCAACTAACATTGAAGACATAATTTCGCCTTCAGATTTGTCTTCATATTTTTGAATCATGTCAAACGATGCGTATTTAAGAACAACACCTAAATTATCAGTCAATTGAATTTTGTTTGTATGATTTGGGTTCTTTGTAGGCTGAATTTCAAGTAAATTAACTTTGAAATCAACGACACCGGTACAAGCATCACTTTCACCCTTGTCGTTTAAAACTACATTGTTACATTTGTATTTTAAATTTACAATTTCTTCTACTGACCTAGCTCTTAAATTCATAAACAGGAATTCAAGGTCAAAAGTTGGTAATGAATCAACATCAATCTCATCAAGAATACAATTCTTTAATACCTGACGAATAACATTAATCGTTTCTTTAGGGTCATTAGATTCTGACGCCATTAGAAATAGTTTTTGTTCTTTGACCAAAAATGGTCTAAAACGGATCGTTTTGCCCGTTGAAATTAATTTAACTTCATGTATAGGCACATCTAGTTTTGGTAACATAATATCCTCGCTTTAATAATTAACTTTCTATCTTGTAATTGCTTTTCCTAAAGGTAATAATCTAGATCCAGCAGCACCAAATAATGCGGTTGCAGCTGCGGCTAAATTATAATTTCCATCGTATTGCACTTTAAAATATTGATATGCAAACTGAACTTGAAGTCTATGGAATCCATCTTCACTCCAATTTAATGCTTGAGGAGCTACACCAATGGGAAAAGCATCAATCAATTCAACCGCATAAATCTGTTTTATAAAATCATCATATTGTATAATTTTAATATTGGTCATATATCGTGAAGATTGACCTTTTGGAAATCGAAAATTATTTGTATCTGTAGGATGAATAGCTTCCATCCAACGGTCAAATAGTTTTCTCTCATGAAACTGATTGGTACATAAAAATGTTAATGCCATATCAGCATATTGTGTCTGATATGGTACTTTAAATATTGGTCCATATACTTTTACATCAGCAGTAGCTAATGTTTTACCCGGTAATTCAGCACCCTCACATTGTAAGGCTAAATATCTTGAAATAGACGGGTTTGATGAAACTGATTGTTGATCAGATTTTTGTCCTTGGCGTCCAAACGCAGAACCAATAGCATTACTTACATCATTAAATACTGAATTAGGAAAATTTAATATTTTTTCAATAATTGAATTGCCAATAAAATTTCCAATATATGTTGGTATAGGAAGAATAACTTCAAACCTTGATGGTTTAGCTAAACCGTCTTTTGCTCTTATATTAGATAAGAATAAATTGGGTGAAAATGACATTAAAATTGTTCCTTTGAATTAGCATAAACTTTACTTGTCGAAGCACCAACAAAACTTTCCATTGGTAATAAAGCTGCAATATCCCATTCATCTGCTGTTATTTCTAAAAATCTTGATTGTATATAATTATACAAATATTTTTTAATACACGGAGTGGCCTCAAATATTCTTGAAGCGCTAGCTAAATATTTATAACTCAATTTTAATCTTGTTCTTTCATCATATGTTTTATTAGAGATTGTTGCACTTAATTTATCTAAAAGTGTTATGCGATATTTTGGAGAAATATAATGCAAATTTAATCCTAAAAAACCATCATTATATGGTTCAATTGGTATGACCAATGGAAATCTATCATAATATGGCATTTTATCTTTTGTTTTCGGGTCATAAAAATAGAAATACATCTTGCCAATAACTGAAGATTCTTTTAATTTATTTTTATCACGCATTAAAGCTTCACGAGTTGGTCTTAATTCCGCTATTTTAGATTGTAACCAATCTCTTGCTTGATTAGAACGAGGAGTTAACCCTTCTTTTGCTAAAGAATCTTTAATGCGATCTATTAAATATGCCATTGTCTATTTATCTCAAATGCCAAGGTCTTTTTCAGTTAAAATCTTAAACTCCCATCCATGTTCTTTACAGAATAGGTCTGCAGCTCTCCATTTTTCTTGATTAATGGCATAAGCTGCGGCCTCTTGAATAAACTTCTTTGTTTTATGCTTTTGAGTTGGTTTCTTGGTTTGTTTTTCTGGTTTGATTTCAAGAATCAATGTATTTTCTATATTGTTAGTTTGCCTAACATGAACAATGAAATCTGGATAATAACGGTGCATTTTTTGATCAATTGGAGATTTGTAGCGAATAGACAACTCCTCTGACGCCCACCAAAGAACATTGGGATCAATATCTAAATGCTTCATCACTCTTAATTCCCAATTAGAACGATAGACGATATTAGCTGCATCGCCTTTGTATTTTATTGGATTTTTTGGTCGAAACCACCCTCTATATGACATAAATACTATCTATGCTAATTAACACAATTTACCTCTGGAAATAACCATGCCTCTTTTCGGTCTCGGCGATATAAAATTCAATAAACAAAACAGTAGAAATTTTGGTCCATTATCGGCTCTTGAAGGTACTCAATTTGAAAAAAACACCTTTCGTTATCCAATGGATGTTGGGTCAACAGATAAAGGCCATTATCTGGTCATTTATATTAGTGAGCAAAAAAATACTGATTTCAAAGGAACACTAGCTGATGAAAGTATTCCTATTGGTGGTAAGGGTGCTTCGGCGGCTTCTCAAACATTAGGCGGAAATGTTGGAAATGTATCTAGTTCTTTTGGTGGTGGACTATTAAGTAAAGTAAATGGTGGATTAAATTCAATCAATTCATCTACTGGTGGTAAATTTGCTAGTCTTACTAATATAGCTAGTAGGAGTGTAAGTAGTGCATTGGGTGGGTTAAATAATGTTACTGGTAAAATTGGTAATTTATTTTCACAATCAACCAAATTAACTGGTGATTCTGCATCAACCAAAGCTATATTAGATACTAACATTAAAACAATTACTGGTGGTAATAGAACGGGAGCATTAAGTCTTTTAAAAACCACCAAACTCACAACCGATGCGATTGCATTATATATGCCTGACACATTAAACTACACCTATTCGCAGAATTATCAGGATTTAAACCTAGGTGACAGTGCTATTGGTAAAGTAATGGGTGCAGGATCATCTGCAATTGACCAAATAAAAAATAAAGAATATGGAACAGCGACCGCATCACTTATTAAAGCTGGTGTAGGAAATGCAGTTTTAAACGCTTTGAAAGGTAGTTCGGGTGGTCAAGCATTATTTGCTGCTGCGACCGGATCAGTTGCAAATCCAATGATAGAAATGATTTATCAAACACCAAACTTCCGTCAATTTCAATTTGACTTTACATTTTATCCTAGAGATGAAAGAGAAGCGTTAGAAGTTCAAAAGATTATTGAAAGGCTTCGTTTTCACCAAGCTCCAGAGCTTGCAGATGCTGGTATATTTTTAATACCTCCATCAGAATTTGATATTAGATTTTACTACGGAGCTTCACAGAATCCAAATATTCCTCCAATAGCAACATGTGTTCTTAAAAATATTGATGTGAATTATGCACCTAATGGTTTTTCAGCTTATGAAGTTTCTGGTGAAGATACACCATCACTAGGTAGAACTGGTATGCCTGTGGCAATTCAAGTGCAATTACAATTTACAGAAACAGTTTATCTTACTAAAGCTGATTTCCGAAAATTTTAAAAAAAATCAAAAAATATTGTAGGAAATAATATGGCAAAGTTTTTTAATTACTACCCTAAAACATTTTACACGAGTAACACAAAAACGACAGGCCTTGATACTGTTACTAATATTATTACACGTTTTGGTTTTGAAAAGGAGTTGAAAGAAAACTCATCAGCTTTTTACAAATATTCAGTTAAAGATTCAGATACACCAGAAATTATTGCTGGCAAATTTTATGATAATCCTGAAAGGCATTGGATTGTATTGTTATTTAATGATATTATTGACCCACAGTTTGATTGGCCATTACCACATAACACTCTTATCGAATTTATTGACACGAAATATACTGCTAATGGTGCAGCTAATACAACACCGGTTTCAGGTCTTCAATGGGCACAAAGCACTAATAATACTAAAGCGTATTATAAAATTATTACAAGAACGGCTTCAGATGGTACAGAAATTGAAGAAAGGTTTCAAGTTGATGCTAACACCTATGCAAATGTGGCATCTTCAAGCACATCATACACATTAGATAGTGGCGCTGTTGTGACTGAAGCTATCACTAAAGAAAAACAAACTTATTACGACTATGAAGTAGAAGAAAATGAAGCTAAAAGAGAAATAAGATTATTAAAAAGTGAATTTGTCCAGGAAGTTGAAAAAGAATTCAAACGAGTTATTAAATTATGAGCCAATTAAGCGTTAAAGACTCCACACAGTTTCATATACACGAATTAACTTTAGTGACAAAGGGTGGCCCTATTGATATTCAAAGAATATATGAAGAATTAAATATTTATGATTCAATGTTTTTACCTGTAATTTCTGGCAATATTATTATTCGTGACTCTATTGGACTTTCGGGTAAACTTTTATTTGATGGTTCAGAATCAATACTGATTGATATATCAAAAGATAAAAATTCTGATATTGGTAAATATCGTAAAGCTTTCCGTATCTATAAACAATCCGACCGTATAAATGATAATCAAAATAGTGAAACATTTGTTTTACATTTTGTTTCTGATGAACTTATGTTTTCGGATCAACAAAGAATTAATCAGAATTATGATTTAACATATTCAGAAGTTGTGGAGAAAATACTACTAAATTATTTAAAAGTGCCACAAAATAACATTGGCGGAATATATGAACCTACAAGTGGCATTCGTAGCATTGTAATACCCAATTTAAGACCATTTGATGCTATTGAATGGTGTACCAAAAGAGCTTTAGATAAACAGAATTCACCTAATTATGTTTTCTTTCAAAATCTAGTTGGATACAATTTTGTTTCATTGTCAACACTTCTTGCAGAAAAAAATATATTGGATGTTAAATTTGAAATAAAAAATCAATCAGATAAAAATTCAATTCAAGAAATTAGTTCTGCTCGTTACCTTGAAGTAATAGCGCAAAACGATTCTATTGAAAAAACACGAGCTGGTGTTAATGCGGGTAAATTTATGGGGTTTGACCCGATGACACGAATATTTGAAAGAAAAAATATTAGTTACGGTGACCATTTTTTAAGTATGAAACATGGTAATGATAATCCAAATATAACAACAATGAAAAATCGTGATGGTCAAAAAAATGACGAAGCGTTTGATTCAAAAAAAGTTGTAAGTTTATTTGGTACAGCTCGTCAGTTAAGTAATTATATCAAACAAGCTGATCCAACTTCATTGAGTAAAGTTGAAGCTCAAGAAAACTTTATATTCCAAAGAAAAGCTATATTGACCAATCTTATGGGTAAAAGAGTAAAACTTGTTATGCCTGGTAATTTTCAATTAACATCAGGATTTAATGTTAATTTGGAAGTTCAAAATTTTGGTAAAAAACAAAAAGGCGGTGATAATGAAGATAAGAGTTTAAGTGGTAAATATGTTATTGTAGCCTCAAGGCATATGATTGGTTTTGAAAAGCACGAAACAATCATTGAGGTAGCTTCAAGTTCCAACAGCAACGACTTTATTCCTGCTGATAATCCGCAACAAACAAGGGCTATACTAGAATTCTAATATGCAATATAACGAAGACACAAAAGATTTTGCTGGTAAAAACGGGTTCACTTGGTGGGTCGGTGTAGTTGAAGACCGACAAGACCCACTAAAACTTGGTCGTTGCCGTGTAAGATGTATGGGTTGGCATGCAGATAATAAAATGCAACTGCCAACTGAAAATCTACCATGGGCTATGCCTAGTCTTCCTGTAAATAATCCTCACCCATATGCACCAAAAGAAGGTGACATGGTTTTTGGTTTCTTTGTTGATGGCGAGAACGCACAAGAACCAGTTATGATTGGTGTATTTCCTAGCATTCCATTGAAAGCAGGTAATCCACAAGAAGCTTATTCAGACCCAAGAACGGGTGATAGGTTGACATCATCACCAGTTAAACCAAATGAAACACAAACGGTTTATCCAAGAAAACTTGATGAACCAACCACTTCACGCTTGGCAAGAAACGAAACGATAGATGATTCTATTGTATCACTTAAAAAGGCAAAGAAGGCTTCACGGGTAGAACCAGAGCCATATTACAATGCCACTTACCCATATAATAATGTATATGAGAGTGAATCAGGACACGCCCTAGAGTTTGATGACACAAAAAATAACGAAAGAATACACTTGTACCATCGGTCAGGTTCATATGTTGAATGGGGACCTGCTGGAGACCGTGCAGAACGTATTCAAAAAGACAAGTTTAGTGTAATTGTTGGTAACGATTCAGTTTATGTCCAAGGTAATGTTAATTTATTCGTTGACGGTAATGTAAATTGGAAAGTTGCCGGTAATTTCAATCTTACTGTGGGTGGAGCTTTTAATGCAAGTGTAGGTAGTAAAACTGAAACTATCAAAGGCGATTCACATATAAGACATAATGGTGATTATCATCGTTGGATTGGTGGTAACTTTTATGATAGAAGGCAGTCTGGTAAAAAAGACTTTTCGTGCCCTAGTGATACAAGAACCAGTGGAACAGACTGCTCGGATGTTAATTCCGCTTCCGAAGTAGAATAAATAGAACATGGCTACAGTAGATATAGATAACGCAAGGTCTTTCAAAGATTTGGATTTGAATTTTACAATTCATCCAGTAAAGAAAGATATTAACACGCATAAGAATGAATATGCGATTATAAATGCAGTCAAGAATTTGGTTTTAACAAACCATTATGAAAGGCTGTTTCAACCAGAAATTGGTAGTAATATACGCCGCCTTTTATTTGAAAATGTAGATGCCGTAACTGGCGCACAAATTGAAAGAGAAATTACCGAAACAATTGACAATTTTGAACCTCGTGCCCAAGTATCTAAAGTAACAGCATCACCAGATCCAGATAATAATGGTTTTAAAGTTGAATTAGAATTCTTTGTGATTAATGATCCAAACCCAATTACGATTAATTTTTTCCTAGAGCGAATTAGATAAAATGGCAGACCGTTTAAGAATATCAGAACTTGATTTTGATACAATCAAGACAAATCTAAAAACATTTTTAAATCAACAAGCAGAATTTACCGACTATGATTTTGATGGAGCTGGTTTAAACATTCTATTAGATATTTTGGCTTATAATACTCATTATAATGCCTATTATCTTAATATGGTTGCCAATGAGGCATTCCTTGATACCGCACTATTAAGAGATTCAGCTGTGTCACATGCTAAAACATTAAACTATGTGCCATATTCAACACGAGCTCCTGTAGCAATTATTGATTTTTCAGTAGAATCAAATACAACAACTGCAGCTACAATGACTATATCGGAGGGTTTTTCATTTCTATCAAATCAAATTGATTCTAAATCATATAATTTTGTAGTGCTTGATGATGTAACTGTAACAAAAGCCAATAGTCAATTTGTGTTTGAGAATCTTGAAATTTATGAAGGTCAACTTGTTACCTATAATTTTACACATAATGCAGCTACAAATCCAAAACAAGTATTTACATTACCTGATAGTAATATTGATACCACTACACTAAAAGTAACTGTTGCGCCAAGTGTGGGTAATACTTCAACATCTGTTTATAATAAAGTAACAGATATATTAGATATTGATGCTTCATCTGAGGTATTTTTCTTACAAGAAGAACGAAATGGAAAATATCAAATTTATTTTGGTAACGATGTTATTGGTAAATCTTTACCTGATGGTGCTTCTGTATCAACCACATATCTATTAAACAATGGAACAGCTGCAAATAAAGCCAATAATTTTGTAGCCACAGCAACACTCACCGATTCATTGGGTAACTCACAATCAAACTTTACAATTACACCGGTGAGTGCAGCTGCAGGTGGCGCTGACCGTGAATCTGTGGATGATATTAAATTTTCAGCTGCGGCTCAATTCTCAACACAAAATCGTTTAGTGACATTCAAAGATTATGAATCATATATTTTAAACAATTATCCAAACCTTGATTCTGTTTCCATATGGGGTGGCGAAGATAATGTTCCTCGTGTTTATGGTAAAGTATTTGTTTCATTGAAACCAACAGCTAATTATTATATTTCAGAAACAGAAAAACAAAGAATCATTGATGAAATTATTTCACCTAAAGCTATTGTAGCTGTTCAAGCTGAAATATTGGATCCAGAATTTCTATATCTCATTGTTGAAAACACCGTTCAATATGATGCTAAAAAAACAACAAGCTCTGAAACATCAATTAAAAATGTTATTCGTGATGCTGTTTTAACTTATCGTGATCGTGAATTAAATAAATTTGATACTCGTTTTATACTTTCTAAATTACAAGATGATATAGACAAAACCGACTTAAATGCCATTCTTGGCTCAGAAACAATTGTTCGTGTGCAAAAACGATTTAAACCAACCATTGGTGAAAGTCAAGCATATACAATTAATTTTAATGTGCCTTTACATCGTGGTACTATTTCAAATAAATTAGTGTCGTCAGAATTTGGTGTTAATGATTCTAATGGTGTGGCAAGAACGGTAACATTTGAAGAAATACCTCAGTCATTTTCAGGAATTAGTTCAATTTCAATTACAAATCCGGGTGCAGGTTATACAACTGCACCAACCGTGACAATTACTGGTGATGGCACAGGTGCTAATGCTACTGCTACCATTGTCAACGGTTCAATTCAAAGTATTGAAGTGACAACTCGTGGTATTGATTATTCTCGTGCTATTGTAACGATTACTGGCGGCAATGGATATGGTGCAACCGCAACGGCTGTGATTGATACTCGCACAGGTTTATTAAGAACAATTTACTATGACACAAACGCTGAAAGACAAATTGTTGATTCAACAGCTGGTACAATTGATTATGATACCGGTGAGATTATTATTAATGACATCAATATTCGTTCAATAGACACAGATGATGGACTGATCCGTTTGTCTATTGAATCGGAAAAAGGAATTATACAATCGGTTCGTAATACCATTATTACCATTGATGAAGAAGATCCTACATCTATTGTAACAACACTTGAAGCTATTTAATGTCTGACTTAAAAACCTCATTACTTGTTAATCGTCAAGTTCCAGAGTTTATTCGGGAAGAATATCCTGTATTCATTACATTTTTGGAAGCTTACTATGAATACCTTGAAACACAACAAGGCACTCAACTAAACGATTTAACAGCCAAAGCAAAAGACTTAAAACATCTCTCCGATGTTGATTTATCTATTGATGATTTTGAATCTAACTTTTTTAATAGTTATGCTACACTCATACCAAAAGATGTTGAGGTTGATAAAGCATTTCTAATTAAAAATGTTCTGCCTTTGTATTTAGCAAAAGGTTCAGAGAGTGCATTTAAACTATTATTTAGAATGCTCTTTAATGATGAAGTTGACATCATTTTACCAAAAAATAATGTATTAAGAGCTTCTGATGGTAAATGGGTAATTGATAATGTTCTTCGTATTGAAACAGATATACGAAGCCTTTATACCGCCAATGGTAACACTTCTGCTAGTGCTGTAGCCTCAGGTAATACTACATTCCTATTAGCTCAAGAACCAACAAATGGTGATATTTCAGTTTTTGTAGATGATGTATTAAAAACTGAATTAACTGATTATTTTTTCCGCAAAGAAACTAAAAAACTTGTATTTTATACGGCACCTTCAGCCAATTCTGAAGTTAAAATAGTTTATTCTGATTTTAATATTGAATTACTTAATAATCGCAAAGTAACAGGCGTCACTTCTGGCGCCACAGCTTTAATTGAAAAAGCTACCGAAAGAATTATTACTGACCAATTAAACCTTGGTTTTCCTTTTGAATTATTCATTAGTGAAAAAACACTTCTTGGTTCTTTTCAACAAGGAGAAATAGTTGAAGTTGATATAGTTGCTGATGATGATTCACTTATCACATTAGAAACAGATACTTTTTCTTTTGTCAATCGTATTCTTGTTATTGATGGTGGTTCAAGTTATAATGTAGGTGATGTTGTAATTGTGACTGGTGGTGGCGCTTCAGAAGATGCTATTGCTGTTGTTGATGATGTTGTTGAAGGTTATATTGATTCTATTACAGTTACTAATGGTGGTGCCGGTTTCCTCAATAGTGGCGATATTGCAGTATCAAATATTGCTTCACCGTTTTTATTAGACCTGGCAGTTGATGGTATTGATACCACAGGAGTTGCTAATTCAACTTCAAATACATACACTGTCAATGACGATGTTATTTCAACCTATGCTAACACAGTTATTTCAGCCGCTGATTATGGTTTTCCAAGTTCAATTATTGCCGCTGGTGAAAATGTAGCCACAGTTATTGCTGATGCTCTTACATCATTAGAAATTACAAGTCTTGGGCCAATTACTAATGTTCTTATTATTTTTTCAAATACATCTACAGCTATATCACCAATATTAGACGCAAATAGCGCAACATATACTGCTGGTAATAGCACTTTTGATATTAAAACATTTGGTTCAGTAGGTCGTATAGCAATCAATAATGGCGGAACAGGATATGCCGTTGGCGATGAAATTAACTTTGGTTCTAACCCTGTAGGAACAAATGGTCGTGGTGCAGCTGCAGCCGTCAAAGCGGTATTAGCTAATGGACAAATTACACAAATTGAAATTCAACCATCAAGAGTTACAGGAACAGCTAATATTTCAAATAATACAGCACAATTGATTGGCACAGGAACTGATTTTGGTACAGAAATTAGAGTTGGCGATAGAATTATTATTAACAATGAAAGTCGTTATATTAATTCAATTTCAAATGTTACTCATGCAAATGTGAATGTAAATTTCACTTCTACGGCTACAGGTAAAAAAATAGGTCGCTATGGAGTTTATCCAATTGGTGGAGTGAGTTATGTTCAAAATAATTTTCCAGTATTAACTATTTCAACAGCTTCAGGTGCAAACGCAAACATTCAAATTTCAGCCATAATGAGTGATGGTGAAATATTAACGCCATTTATTGGTAATACGCAGCCTGGCCAAATTATAAGCATTGAAGTATTAAGTGGTGGTTCAGGATATGAATTTATTCCACAAGTTGATTTAACCGGTACAGGTAGTGGAACGGCTACGGCTAATGCACAAATTGAAGCAGGATACATAACTCTACCCGGTCGTTGGAGAACATCTGATTCTATTCTTTCTACCTCTGAAAGAAAATTGCAAGGTCGTGATTACTATGTGAATTATTCTTATGTAACTTCTTCACTTACCGAGTTTTCAAAATATAAAACAATATTAAAACAACTCATGCACCCAGCAGGTTTTGTAAATTATGCTGATTTGAATGAATTAAAATTAATTACACCAAATACAATTACAATTTCCACCACATCAACCAATACAATCTCTGGTACTGTGAATGTTACAGCTTCTTCTATATTTGTTACCGGTACAAATACTAAATTTAATATTGCCAATACAAATGGTATTATTTCTATAGGTTCTAATGTGGCTGTAAATGGTGTGATTAGAACCATAAGTAGCATCATAAGTAATACAAATCTTGCGGTTTCTTCTGCATTTACTTCAAATGCAACTGCACAAACTCTTATTATATTGATATAAATAAAGACCATGCCATCAATAACTACTAAAAAACTAGGTTACAATAACGCCAAACTGTGGCGTAATGCTTTATATAATTCGGGTAATACTGATCCAATTCTTTATATTTTTATAGGAAACCATATTCCCTATGCAAATGAAGCCTCACCCGATTCTATTGTAGATACAATTGACGCTGAAAAAGACACATGGGATCACATGTATGCGGCTAAAAAATTAACGGCCAACGATATTGAGTTAGTTATTCCTAGAGTTAATTGGTCGGGTAATACTAAATTCCGTCAATACGATGATACCATTGAAATTAATAGCTTGTTAAGTGCCAATACCTCTCAAAATCTAAAACCGATGTATGTGATTACTACGGATCGTAGTGTATATAAATGTATGTCAAATAACAATTCTGCTAATTCAACAGTAGAACCCACCGGTGATTACTCAACATCAAATGGTAATATTGGTACAGCTGATGGTTATATTTGGAAATACATGTATAATGTTAAACCATCAAACAAATTTTTAACAACTGATTGGGTTCCAGCTCCATCATCAACAAATCAATTAGATTATAATGTAGATACTACCGGTGTGGTTGATGGCGAATTGACCACTATTATAGTCACATCAGCTGGTACAAATTATCGTCAGGCTTCTAATGTGCAAGTAAATGGCTTTGTTTCAGGCCAAACAACACTTACTTTAGCAAATACCGCCAAAATTTTAGCAATCTATAATGTAACTGCACTTGCCAATCTTGCAAATATGACCATTTCTGGTACAGGTATTGCAACAGGAACATTTATTAGTAGCGCCGCTAATGCAACAGGTGTTCTTACACTTTCAACAGCCACAACGGCAGCTGGTGGTAATACAAGTAATGTGTCCATTTCAACCAGAGTTTATATTGATGGTGATGGAACAGGTGTGATTGCGTCTGCTACACTTTCTAATACAACTTCAGGCGTATCTTCAGCTAATGCAAATGTATCCAAGATTACTGTAACAACTATTGGCACAGGATACTCAAGAGCTAATGCGTTTATTTACGGTTCAGGAACAAATGCAAATGCTCGTGTAATTCTTTCACCAAAATTTGGTCATGCCTATAATCCTGCAAAAGAGTTGGGTGGTTCAAACATTATGACAGCTACTCGTATAGGTGAAATTGATTCTACTGAAGGTGGGTTAATTTCATCAAATACTTCTTTCCGCCAGTATGGACTTCTTGCCAATCCGCATAAATACGGTAATACTTCAGCAGTAACACAAGCAACAGCTAACTCTGTTATTTCACAAACAACAGATTTAACATTAGTTGCAGGTTCAAGTTATACTTTAGATGAATATGTTTACCAAGGGTCAGTAAATGCGGCTACTTTCTATGGTCATGTAAATGCACAAGAATCTAACGAAGTTAGAATAAGTAAGGTTGTGGGGACAATAACACTTGGTCTTCCATTGGTTGGTTTAACATCCGGTGTATCTAGGGTTGTAATTTCTAAAACCGATCCAGAATTTCAACCATATACTGGTGATATTCTTTATGCCGAGAATGTCATTAAAACAGAACGAGAAGATGGTCAGGCTGAAAATATTAAATTTGTTGTTACATTTTAGAGGAAATAAATGAGTATCAATACTAATTTTAATGCAAACCCATACTATGATGACTTTGATGAAGATAAGAAATTTCTTCGCATGTTATTTAAACCTGGATTTGCTGTTCAAGCCCGTGAACTAACTCAATTACAAACAATCCTTCAAAAACAAGTAGAGCGTTTTGGTAATCATGTATTCAAAAACGGTTCTGTGGTTTCTGGTGGAACAACATATCTTCAAGATGCTACTTATCTAAAATTAGATTCAACATATGCTGGCACGGCTGTTACTGCCAATAACTTTGTTGGTGCTACGATTGTAGATTCTGTTTCTACACCAACAAAACGAGCTGAAGTTATTAAAGTTTTTGATGCTGATGCTGGTACAGGTGACCCAAAAACATTAATGGTCAAACAAATTTTTGGTACTGCATTTGCACCTGGCGACACAATTTTTACTTTTGAAAATTCACCAACATCAGCTAATATTTCTTCAGCAGGAGTAGGCACAGGCCAACTATTCTCTGTAACTGAAGGCGTGTATTTTTATGATGGTTTCTTTATTCAAAATGATGAACAAACCATTGCTACATCAAAATATTCTAACACAACAGCCAATGCAAGAATTGGTTTTGAAATAACAGAATCAACTACCACATCAAGTTCAGATACTTCATTATTAGATCCAGCACAAGATGCTTCTAATTATCAAGCTCCAGGTTCTGACAGATTTAAAATCAATTTAACATTAGCCACTCGTAGTTTTGATTCTACTGACACATTACAATTCATTGAATTAGCTCGTGTTGAATATGGAGTGCTTACTCGTAGTTATCGTTTTCCAATTTATTCGGTGCTTGAAGATACTTTAGCACGAAGAACATATGATGAATCAGGCAACTATACGGTTCGCCCATTCCAAATCTCATTACAAACTAACACGTCAAATACGGCTAACATGGATGTTATTCTATCTCCAGGTAAAGCCTATGTGTTTGGTTATGAATATGAATCAATTGCACCAACAACAATTACAATAGATAAACCTCGTACCACAGAAAATGTGCAAAACAAACGACTATCAGCTGACTATGGTAACTTTGTTTATACAAACAATCACTTTGGTTCTTTTCCAATTAATAGTCTTTCTACTGTTGATTTACATTGTGTGCCCAATGCTTCTATTAACGTAACATCTTCAGCTGCTATTACCAATACAAAAATTGGTACAGCTCGTGTTAAATCTATTGCATTTGATTCAGCTGCTAATACATCTAATTCAGCCACTTACGAATATAAAAGTTATTTGTTTGATGTAAGTATTGGTTCTATTACAGGTACAATTAATACTGCTACATCAAGTTCAGTCACCATTGGTAATGTTACAGCAGGTCAAATATTTTCCAGTGTAAGCGATGCCTATAAGGGTGCAAAACTTCGTATTACTTCGGGTCTAGGTTCTGATGAATTACCAAAAAGAATTTCAGGATTTACCACTGCTACACAAACAATAAGCTTAGCAGAATCTTTTACTACAACACCAAATAGCGCATCCGCATTTGCCATTGATTTTGAATTTAATGATGTAGATTCTATTGCCACATTTACAGGTACAACTAGAATTAATGCTGCTGATATTGATTCACGTTCTAAAGATCCAGCTTCAACGGATAGTGATGCTTTCTTAACAGATTCAGCTTTTGAAACTACTATATTTCCGTTGGGTGAGAACTATATTACGCAAAATACAATTTCTGATTTTTCATTTTCATATCGTAGATTATATGAAGGACAAACTTTTGTGTCTTCAGATTCGCCAGCTCTATCAGTTAGTTCCGGTGAAAGTATAGCTTCAGCTACATCTACTTCAGCAAAACAACAAAATTATCAAGTCATTGTAACAACTGCTGGTACATCACCTTATATTGTAGGTGAAACTGTTCCTGCTGATAAAATTACATCTGTCAATACAACAACTCGTAAGTTGACAATTACCAATGCAAACAATATGACTGCAAATATAATTGCAACAATTGACTTTACATTAGCTTCAGGTAGTCCAGCTAAAACAAAAACATTAGTGTCTGCTAATGCGACTGTTCAAACAACTGGCGGTGAAAATATATTTGCTAATTCAGCGGTATTAGTTTTTGCTTCACAGGGTCAAACAACAATTGCAAATACTTATGTGGTTAAAACACCAGACACAGCACAATCATTATTTGTTTCAGATGTTATTGAGCTTGTTAGTGTTTATGATTACAATGGTGCTGCTGTAGCAAATACAGGTTACACTGATGTAACATCACGTTATTCATTTAATAATGGACAAAAAGATTCTTATTATGACCACGCTTTTATTAAATTAAAACCGGGTCAAACAGCGCCAGCTGGCCCATTAGTTGTAAGATATAATCTTCATACATCATCTGGAGCAGGATTCTTTACGGTAGATTCATATCCAAATTATGATACGATTACCGAATATATTTCACCAACAACAGGTAATGAATATGAATTGCGTGATAGTTTAGATTTTAGACCGGTTCGTAAAAATGCAACGGCGGCTCTTGGTTCTACCGTTGAATTTGATGTGGATTCATCAACAACTGGTCCAAAAATACCAGAAAATGGTTCAGACATTTTACTAGATTATAGTTATTATTTACCTCGTATAGATCGTGTTGTTTTAAATAAAAATAGAACATTTAGTGTAAATAAAGGTATTCCAAGTTTAAATCCAACTATTCCTAGACCTAAAGATGATACAATGAATCTTTATGTCTTGCGTGAGCCAGCATACGTTTCTGATACAGAAGAAATTGACGTTCAATATATTAATAATCGCCGTTATACCATGAGAGATATTGGAACACTTGATACTCGCATTGGAAACCTAGAATATTATACCTCATTATCTTTACTTGAACAAGATGCTTTGAATAAGCAAGATTTAACTATTCTTGATACTACAAACTTACCAAGATTTAAAAATGGTATTATTGTAGATTCATTTAAAGGTCATTCTGTGGCTGATATTACTTCTTCAGAGTATCAAGCTGCTATCGATCCAAAATATCAAGAATTAAGACCATCATGTAATGTAACATCTCGTATGCTTAATTTTGATGCAGCTAATTCTACATCATACTTACAAACTGGTCCATTTGTAACAGTTGCAGCTTCAAACACCACTTTTGTAACACAAGATTCAGCTTCAAAAACAATAAACATTAATCCATTTAATGTGGTTAATTATCTTGGCAAAATAATACTCAATCCACCATCAGATGTTTGGGTTGATACAGATAAAAAAGCAGATGTTCTTGTAAATCTTGGTGGTGATAAAGATGCTTGGGATTTAATTTTAACTGCAACAAATGCTTCTGCATTTACTACTGAATGGGGCTCATGGGAAACTGCTTGGACAGGAACATCAACATCATCGTTTGACTTTACACAGCGTGGTGGTGGTGGCCTCAGAAATGTTAGAAGAACCACAACAACCACAACAACTGGTCAAACTCGCACTGGTGTATTATCACAAGTTGTACCTGAAACCATTACACAATCCATTGGTGACCGTGTAGTGGATGTTTCTATTGTTCCTTATATGAGGTCAAGAAGTGTATTATTTACGGCTTCTGATTTTAAACCAGATACCATATTATTTCCATTTTTTGATAACACAGCTGTTGAAAAAAATGTAGCTCGTGCAAATAGATTTATTCTTGCTGGTAATGGTTTAAATTATAGAACAACAACCTCTAATACTGAAACAGTTACCATTTTTAATAATGCAACTGCTACAACCAATGGTTCTGCTATAATTGTTAAAACATCAAATACATCAGCGTTTGTTGTCAATATTACACCAACAACATCATTTAATATTGCTAATGCTAACTTAATTGGTTCTTCAACATCAACCAGCACAAGAATTTCTGGTTATGAACATTATTCAGGTATTGCTAATGCAACTACGTCAAATACAATTACTTTATCAATTGATGCTAGTGGTGCTAACAATGAAGTTCTTTATGGTAATACCTCAAATAGTAATACTATTTTTATTGTTGGTGGCACAGGTGCAGGTCAACAAGCAACTATTTCATCTTATAATGCTTCTACAAGAAATGTAACTATCTCTGGTACATGGTCAACCACACCAGATACAACATCAACCTACTCTATTGGACGCCTAACGACCACTCGTGCTGGTGATGTGGCTGGTATTTTTAATATACCTGCAAGCACATTTAGAACGGGTGAAAAACTATTCCGCTTAATTGATTCATCTACTGGTGATATTCCATCATCAACCACAAACGGTGATGCCTCATTCTATGCACAAGGTCTATTGCAAACCACAGAAAATACAGTTGTATCAACTGTTGCACCAACGGTTCAAAGGACATCCGTTAATGATTCTCGTGTAACTACAACAACAAGTGTGAATGATGTTCCTGTTTCTGGTTGGTGGGATCCATTAGCACAAACATTCTTAATTGCTCCGGCTCAATATCCACAAGGCATTTTCATTGATAAACTTCGTGTGTGCTTTAAAACCAAACACGATACAGCACCAGTGACTTTACAATTAAGACCAACAGTTAATGGTTATCCATCATCAACAATTGTTTATCCGTATGGTTCTGTAACACTTACACCAGATAAAGTGAAGATTAGTGATTCGCCTGATTTAGATGATGCAACCAAATATACTGAATTCGTATTTGATGCACCAGTTTATATGATACCTGGTGAACATTCATTTGTATTATTATCTAATTCAAATGGTTATGAGGCCTATGTAGCTGAAGTTGGCAAATTAGATTTAGTTTCTGGACTACAAATATCTGAACAACCATATGGTGGTTCATTCTTCCAGTCACAAAATGGTTCTACATGGACGGCTGATCAAAACATTGACATTATGTTTAGAATTTTCCGTAAAGTGTTTAGCACAACATCAGCGACAGCACAGTTCTTGGTTGATAAACCAAGTGCTAATGTAAATTATGATTTAACTCATTTAATTACATCTCAAGTGACGATGGTAAATACTTCAGTTTCATATACTTTCTCATCTGAAAAATCTACAGGTGGCATTACTTCATTTAAATCAATTAATCCATTAGAAGATTACACAATGAATGATGGTGACGGACGCCGAGTATTAAATCCAACCACAGGTAATACTTCATTTATACTCAAAGCAACCATTTCAACATCAAATGAATCTGTTTCACCAATATTAGATATTACTCGTTTTGGTGGTATTTTTATTGATAATAATATTAATGATTTACCATTAATTAATTCAGGTTTTGTAATTGCAAATTCAGGTTCAGCTTATGCAAACTCTGCTGATGTAACAGTCACAATTACTGGTGGTGGTGGTTCAGGTGCTACCGCAACGGCTACCGTAGCAAGTAATGTCATTACTGCAATTACACTTACAAATGCTGGTTCAGGTTATACAACATCACCAACAATTACACTCACACCAGGTGCTGGTGGCGGTTCAAATGCTTCGGTCACCTATAATGGTGAAGATAAGAAATCTGGTGGTAATGCTAAAACTCGTTACATGACACGCCGAGTTACACTTGCTGATGGCTTTGATTCTGGTGACCTTCGTGTGTATCTAACTGCATATAAACCATCTGGTTCAAATATTCATGTCTATTACAAGGTTCTTTCTGGTTCTGATACTGATTTGTTTGATGATAAGAACTATCAACTCATGGGTCAACTAGGTAATGCTAGTTATGTTTCAACAAGTGATGATGATTACCGTGAATTAGTATTTGCACCAGGTAGCACAGATTTAGCAAATAACGCTATAACTTATACCTCTGGCTCAACTGCATATAACACATTTAAGACATTCTCAATTAAAGTGGTCATGTCCGGCTCTGATACAACTGAAGTTCCAAAAGTGCGTGATTTAAGAGCTATTGCGTTACCATCAGGAACATAATCATGTATGCAAAAGTAAAAGACCATAATCATTTAATTCGTGATATTCATTCCAAGGCTGTTCTAAATACAGACAAGGCTGGATTAAATGACTACATGATGAAGCGTGAGATTGCTAAAAAACAAAAAGAAGAACAATCTGAAACTAAAATGCGTTTAGCACAATTAGAACAAGACATGTCAGAGATTAAAAATATGCTAATTGAAATAGCACAAATGAGGAAAACATAATGCCAATTACTTATGTAACCACGGCAAATACGTTTCAACAATGGCTAATTGCTACCCAAGATTTAATTACAGTAGCAAATAATCTTACTGATAATATTGCTGGTACTTTTTATGCAAATACAAATCTAGTTGCTGGTAATACGCTGAATGTTGTTGGTGATACCACTATTTCTGGTAATCTTACGGTATCAGGAAACATTACACTTGATGCTCTTGGCTTTGATGATTTAATTGTCAATGGTTCAGCTTCAATCGCCAACACACTATCTGTTACTGGTGCAGCTACATTATCCAATACGCTCGCTGTTACTGGTGCGGCTACATTATCCAATACACTTGCTGTTACTGCCAATACA
>Ga0194130_10001130_pt1 | contig 44807 bp, 41 predicted proteins | sample TA2KigsurfametaG_FD_160084 | JGI IMG/M metagenome (GOLD analysis project Ga0194130, IMG submission 160084) | Freshwater microbial communities from Lake Tanganyika, Tanzania - TA2015050 Kigoma 12 surface | ecosystem: Environmental > Aquatic > Freshwater > Lake | place: Tanzania: Lake Tanganyika...
AGACCCGCCATCAGGGGGGTGCCCGCTCCCCCTTGAAGCTGCAGCGGGCCTTTGCCCAGGCCAGCGGCCACTGCGAACTGCCGCTGCTGCACACCGCCGGTGGGCTGGTGGGTGGCGATCAGCTGCGCATTGAGGCGAGCCTCGGGGCCGGCAGCCGCGCCCTGCTCACCAGCGTGGCGGCCCAGAAGGTGTACGGCAGCATCGGACGCTTCCGCAGCCATCCGGCCGGCCGCTGGGCACAGCAGCAGCTGGTGTTTGCCCTGGACTCCGGCAGCGACCTGGAGTGGCTGCCCCAGGAGCTGGTGCTCTACGCCAGTGCGCTGTATGACCAGCAGGCCACGGTGGAGCTGGCGACGGACGCCAGTTTTCTGGCGGCGGAGGTGGTGCGGCTGGGGCGTACCGCCGCCGGTGAGGGGCTGGAGCAGGGCTGCTGGCGCTCCAGCCTGGAGATTCGCCGCCAGGGGCCCAGCGGGCCCCGATTTGAACTGGTGGATCGGCTGGAGCTGGGGGGTGCCGCCCTGGAGGGGGAGCACGGCCTGGCGGGGGAGCCGGTGTTTGGCTCTTTGGTGTGGGCGGCGCCGCAACCACTGGCGGCCGAAGCGTTGGCGGCGCTGCTGGCGGCGGCCCGGGATGCCCGCCGCGGCCTCGAGGGCGCCATGGCCTGCGGGGCCCTGGAGCAGGGGCTTGTGGCCCGCTACCGCGGCGGCTCCAGCCAGGCGGCCCGCTTCTGGTTCAGCCGGCTCTGGGCCCTGATCCGGGCGGAGCGGGGCCAGGCGGCGCCGGAGCTGCCAAGGGTGTGGCCATTTCAGGAGCAGCCCTTGGCGGCGCTGGCGGCGCCGAACTGTTCAGCCTGAACCGGTCGGCCGTTGCCAGGCCAGTCAGAGTGAGACCACAGCGCAGTTGGTCTGCGCCATCCCTGCGCCCCCCTTGCGCCAGCCATGCACCTGACCCCTCAGGAGAAAGACAAGCTCCTGATCGTGACTGCGGCCCTGCTGGCGGAGCGCCGCCTCAACCGCGGCCTGCGGCTCAACCATCCGGAGGCGGTGGCCTGGCTCAGCTTCCAGGTGCTGGAGGGGGCCCGCGACGGCAAGACCGTGGCGGCGCTGATGCAGGAGGGCACCACCTGGCTCAGCCGCGAGCAGGTGATGGAGGGGGTGCCGGAACTGGTGCACGAGGTGCAGATCGAGGCGGTGTTCCCCGATGGCACCAAGCTCGTCACCCTGCACGACCCCATCCGCTGATCCCATCTCCAAGCCATGGCCCCCCTGATTCCCGGCGAACTGATCCCCGAACCCGGTGAGCTGGAGCTCAACGCCGGCCGGTCGGTGACCACCGTGCTGGTGGCCAACAGCGGCGACCGCCCCGTGCAGGTGGGCTCGCACTTTCATTTTTTTGAGGCCAATGGGGCGCTGCTGTTTGACCGGGAGGCCTGCCGCGGCCAACGGCTCGACATCCCCGCCGGCACCGCCATCCGCTTTGAACCGGGCGACAGCCGCGAGGTGCAGCTGGTGCCCTTCGCCGGAGACCGCAGGGTGTTCGGCTTCAACGGCCTGGTGAACGGCCCCCTCGACTGACCCCCCATGCCCTACCGCATCTCCCGCCGCGCCTACGCCGAGACCTACGGCCCCACCACCGGTGATCGGCTGCGCCTGGCGGACACCGATCTAATCCTGGAGGTGGAGCGCGACTTCACGGTCTACGGCGATGAGGTGAAGTTCGGCGGCGGCAAGGTGATCCGCGATGGCATGGGCCAGGCCCAGACCACCCGCGCCGCCGGGGCGGTGGACACGGTGATCACCAACGCCCTGATCCTCGACTGGTGGGGGATCGTGAAGGCCGATGTGGGGTTGCGGGATGGCCGCATCGTGGCCATCGGCAAGGCGGGCAACCCCGACACCCAGGCAGGGGTGGACATCGTGGTGGGCCCCGGCACCGAAGCGATCGCCGGCGAGGGCCACATCCTCACCGCGGGCTCCATCGACACCCACGTGCACTTCATCTGCCCGCAGCAGATCGAAACCGCCCTGGCCAGCGGGGTCACCACCCTGATGGGGGGCGGCACCGGCCCAGCCACCGGCACCAACGCCACCACCTGCACCCCGGGCGCCTTCCACCTGGCCCGCATGCTGCAGGCCGCCGAAGGGCTGCCGGTGAACCTGGGCTTCTACGGCAAAGGCAACGCCAGCACGCCGGAGGCGATCGAAGAGCAGATCCGGGCCGGCGCCTGCGGCCTCAAGCTCCACGAGGACTGGGGCACCACACCGGCGGCGATCGATTGCTGCCTGACGGTGGCGGATCAGTTCGATGTGCAGGTGTGCATCCACAGCGACACCCTCAATGAGGCGGGTTTCGTGGAGGACACGATCCGCGCCATCGGCGGCCGCACCATCCACACTTTCCACACTGAGGGGGCCGGCGGTGGCCATGCCCCGGACATCATCAAGATCTGCGGCGAGGCCAATGTGCTGCCCAGCAGCACCAACCCCACCCGCCCCTACACGGTGAACACGCTCGAGGAGCACCTCGACATGTTGATGGTGTGCCACCACCTCGATCCGCGCATCCCGGAGGACGTGGCCTTTGCCGAATCGCGCATCCGCCGCGAAACCATCGCCGCCGAGGACATCCTGCACGACATCGGCGCCTTCTCGATCATCGCCAGCGACTCCCAGGCCATGGGCCGGGTGGGGGAGGTGATCACCCGCACCTTCCAGACCGCCCACAAGATGAAGGTGCAGCGCGGCGCCCTGCCGGAGGACAGCGCCCGCAACGACAACACCCGCCTCAAGCGCTACATCGCCAAAACCACCATCAACCCCGCCATCGCCCACGGCATCGACCACCAGGTGGGCTCGGTGGAGGTGGGCAAACTCGCCGACCTGGTGCTCTGGAAACCGGGGTTCTTCGGGGTGAAGCCCGAGCTGGTGCTCAAGGGGGGCTCGATCGTGTGGGCCCAGATGGGCGATGCCAACGCCTCGATCCCCACCCCCGGCCCGGTGCACGGCCGGCCGATGTTCGCCAGCTTCGGCAAAGCCCTGGCCCCCTGCTGCCTCACCTTCGTGAGCCAGGCCGCCCTGGAGTGCGACATCCCCCGCCAGCTCGGCCTCAGCCGCACCTGCGTGCCCGTGCTCAACACCCGCGGCGGCATCGGTAAGGCCGCCATGAAGAACAACACCGCCCTGCCCCGGGTGGAGGTGGACCCGCAGACCTACGAGGTGTTCGCCGACGGGGAGCTGCTCACCTGCGAACCGGCAACGGTGCTGCCCATGGCCCAGCGCTACTTCCTGCTCTGAGGGCCCAACTCCAACGATCCGTTCGGTAGCAACCCGCACCCGGAGGGCCCAGGCCGCTCTGCATGATCACGCCACCGCAGGTCGGCGATGTTCACCGAGTACCGCCCCAGCAAGGGGTACGACGAGTATTTCAGCGCCAGCGAGCAGCCGCGACGGGCCCTGCAACCGCTGCTCTCCTCCCTGGGGGCCCTGGGGCTGGAGGAGCTCAACCGCAACCATGCCGCCGCCGGCATGCTGCTCAAGCGCCTGGGGGCCACCTTCCGGCTCAACGATTCCGGCAACCGCGGCGGTGAGCGGATCCTGCCCTTTGATCCCCTGCCCCGGCTGATCGACCACGCCGATTGGCGGCGCCTGGAGCGGGGCCTGATCCAACGGCTGGAGGCCATCGATCTGTTTCTGGCGGATGTGTACGGGGAGCAGCGGATCCTGCGGGATGGGGTGATCCCCCGGGAAGACGTGGAGAGTTCCCAGGGCTGGCGGCCGCAGATGCAGGGCTTCCACCCGCCCCTGGGCAAGTGGTGCCAGATCTCCGGCCTCGACCTGATCCGCGACGGCCAGGGCACCTGGCGAGTGCTGGAGGACAACCTGCGCTGCCCCTCGGGGGTGGCCTACTTCCTGGAGAACCGGCGCGTGATGAAGCGCATGTTCCCCAGCCTGTTCGCCGGCCGCACCGTGCAGCCGATCGACAGCTACCCCTCCCAGCTGCTGCAGACCCTGCGGGAGCTGGCCCCCTGGACCGAAGCGCCGCGGGTGGTGCTGCTCACCCCGGGGGTGTTCAACAGCGCCTACTTCGAGCACAGCTACCTGGCCCAGCAGATGGGCATCCCCCTGGTGGAGGGCCGCGACCTGGCCTGCCAGGACGGCCGCGTCTGGATGCGCAGCACCAGCGGCCTGGAGCCGGTGGATGTGATCTACCGCCGCATCGACGACGACTTCCTCGACCCGGCCGTGTTCCGCGCCGACTCGATGCTGGGGGTGCGCGGCCTGATGGAGGTGTACGCCAGGGGCCGGGTGGCCATCGCCAACGCCCCGGGCACCGGCGTGGCCGACGACAAGCTGATCTACGCCTACGTGCCGGAAATGGTGCGGTACTACCTCGGTGAGGAGCCGATCATCGAAAACGTGCCCACCTACCTCTGCTCCCGACCCGACGACCAGGCCTACGTGCTGGCCCACCTGGGCGAGCTGGTGGTGAAGGCGGTGTCGGAGGCCGGGGGCTACGGCATGTTGATCGGCCCCCACGCCAGCGAGGCGGAGATCCTCGAATTCGCCGACAAGATCCGCGCCAATCCGCGCAACTTCATCGCCCAGCCCACCCTGGAGCTCTCCACGGTGCCCTCCCTCAGCGAGGGGGAGCTCTACCCCTGCCACGTGGATCTGCGCCCCTATGTGCTGCGGGGCAAGGGGGCCTGGGTGACCCCCGGCGGCCTCACCCGCGTGGCCCTCAAACGGGGCTCCCTGGTGGTGAACTCCTCCCAGGGGGGCGGCTGCAAGGACACCTGGATCGTGGAAGAGGGTGCCCAGGAGGTAGCCCCATGCTGAGCCGCGTCGCCGATTCCCTCTACTGGATCAACCGTTATGTGGAGCGGGCGGAGAACATCTCTCGCTTTGTGGAAGTCAGCGAGGCCATGGCGCTCGACTGCCCCCCCGGCAGCGCCGAGCCCTGGCAACCGCTGATCGATGCCAGCGGCGACCGCGAGCTGTTCGACCGCCTCTACCCCGGCGGCGGCGCCAAGCAGGTGGTGGAGTGCCTGGTGAAGGCGGAGGCCAACCCCAACAGCATCGTCAACTGCATCGCCCTGGCCCGGGAGAACGCGCGCCAGATCCGCGATGTGATCACCACCGAGATGTGGGAGCAGATCAACAGCCTCTACTGGACCCTGCTCGAAAGCGACAGCTTCTGGGATCAACCCCCCCAGGAGCAGCTGCGGGAGATCCGCCGCGGCTGCCAGCTGTTCTATGGGGTCACCGACGCCACCCTCAGCCGCGACCTCTCCTGGCAGTTCAGCCGGCTGGGGCGGCTGATCGAGCGGGCCGACAAGACCACCCGCATCCTCGATGTGAAGTACTTCCTGCTGCTCCCCAGCCCCGAGGAGGTGGGCGGCGTGCTGGATGAACTGCAGTGGATCTCACTGCTGCGCAGTGCCGGCGCTTATCAGATGTTCCGCCAGTCGCAGCTGGGGGTGATCACGCCGAAGGCGGTGGCCGCCTTCCTGCTGCTCGATCCCGCCTTCCCCCGCTCGGTGCGGTACTGCATGGAGCGGATCCATGAAACCCTACGGCTGGTGGCCGGCAGTTCAGTGCCCGGCGCCCCGGATGAGCTCGAATGCCTCAGCGGCCTCACCCTGGCCCGCTGGAGCTACACCGGCATTGATGAGCTGATCAGCGGTGGGCTTCATGAAGCGATCGACGCGCTGCAGAGCGATCTCAATAACCTGCATGGTCTGATCCACGCCCGCTACTTCGTGTTGCCGGGCCTGGCCGAGCCCGTTTCTGTTTCCAGTCCCGACCTGGCATGCGCGCCCGCCTAATTCACCGCTTCGACTACCGCTACAGCAAGCCGGTGCAGCTGGGGCCGCATCGCATCTGCCTGCGGCCGCGGCCCCATGGCTTCCAGCGCCTGCTCGATTTCCGTCTGGAGATCAGCCCCGACCCCAGCCAGCTCTATGAGCTGATGGCCGCCGGTGGCGACACCATCACCCGGGCGCGCTTCCTGGGGGACACCGAGCGCTTCACGGTGGTGGCCACCAGTGAGGTGGAAACCTTCACCCCTCCGCTGATTGAGGCCTGCCTGGATGAGCAGATGGCGCAGCTGCCCGTAGCCATCGGCAAGCTCAACCCCGACCTGCTCAGCAACCTGCAGGGCTGGCTGCCCAACGGCCAGCACGATGCCGCCGCCGCCGATCTGGCCCAGGAGGCCCTGATCGGCAGCGATGGCCGCAGCCTCAATTTCCTGCAACAGCTGATCGAAATCATCCAGGACCGGGTGAAGTACACCCAGCGCCACGTGGGGCCCGCGTGGCCCGCCGGCCGCACCCTCAAGGAACGGGTGGGCTCCTGCCGCGATCTGGCGATGCTGATGATCGAGTGCTGCCGCAGCCTGGGGCTGCCGGCCCGCTTCGTGAGCGGTTACCACCTGGTGGATCCCGCCCCGGAGCGCTACGACCTGCACGCCTGGGCCGAGGTGTACCTGCAGGGGGCCGGCTGGCGGGGCTTCGACCCCAGCGGCAAGGGGGCGGTGGACGACCGCTACATCCCCGTGGCCACCTCCTCCCGCTCCGATCTCACCGCTGCGGTGAGCGGCACCTTTTCCGGGCCGCCCGGGGTGGAGAGCGAGCTGGATTGGGCGATCAGCGCCGAGATCCTGAGCGGCTCCAGCAACTCGGCACGGCTCTAGCGATGCCCCACCTGCCCGCCGCCTTCGAGAGCACGGCCGCGGCGGTGGAGGAGCGGCTGCAGCGGGCCGGCATCCAGCTCACCATGGGGGGCGAACCCACCCTGGTGCCCGTGGATCCCCAGGGGGCGGAGTGGAGCGTGGCGGCCGATGGCCCCACCAAGCTGCGCTACGCCCGGGCCCTGGCGGCGGAGCTCCAACGGCGAGCCTGGCCCGGCAGCCTGCTGCTCTTCTGCCCCGGCAAGCGCTACGACGGCGAGGTGAATCCCCGCTGGGCCCTGCGGCTGATCACCGGCCGGGAGGGTCAGCCCCTGGTGCCCTGGCCCCAGAACGGCGGGGCCCCCTGCCCCAGCGCTACCGAGGCCCTCAGGCTGCTGGAGGCCCTCGGCCAGGGCCTGGGCTGCCCGGTGCAGCCCCTGCCCCTGCGGGATCCCCTCTCCCCCGAGAAACGGGTTTGGGCCCTGCCACTGAGCTGCGAACAGGGGAGCTGGCAATCGGTGCCCTGGCCCCTGGAGGAGGAGCTGCGGCAGCTGAGCGGTGCCCCCGGGCCGGCGGGGCTGCGGCTGCCCCTGGAGCACTTCCCCGCAGGCGCCCTGCGGCAGGTGCTCACCCTGGAGCTGGATCCCGAAGGCTGGGGGCTGTTCCTGCCGCCCCTGGAGCGGCTGCCCCTGGAGCAGCTGCTGGGGCTGATCGCCGGGCACGGCCAGGGGTGGCGGCCGCCGGAGCTGAGCGGCCTGCTGCCGGTGGATACGGGCGAGCACTGGCGGGTGTTGGGGCTCACGGCCGACCCGGGCGTGCTGGAGATCAACCTGCCGGTGTGCCACAGCTGGCGGGAGTACGCCGACTGGATGGAGCTGCTGGAGCAGGCGGGCGCAGCGGTGGGGCTGCGCAGCTGGAAACAGCAGGGGGAGCGCAGCGAGGGCACCGGCGGCGGCAACCACCTGCTGCTGGGGGGCCCCAACCTGGAGCAGCATCCCTTCTTCAGCCGGCCCGCCTGGCTGGTGGCGGTGCTGCGCTACTGGCAGCACCACCCCTGCCTGGCGTATCTGTTCAGCGGCCGCAGCGTGGGCCCGGCCTCCCAGGCGCCGCGGCCCGATGAGGGCAGCGCCGCGGCCCTCGATCTAGAGCTGGCGCACCGCACCCTGGCCCAGCTGCCGCCGGGGGATCAGCGGGTGGCCATCGGCGAAACCCTGCGGCACCTGCATGCCGACCGCAGCGGCAACACGCACCGCAGCGAGATCAGCCTCGACAAGTTCTGGAACCCCGCCTGGACCGCCGGCTGCCAGGGGCTGCTGGAGTTCCGGGCGCTGGAATCGATGCCGGATCACCGCTGGAGCAGTGCCGTGGCGCTGCTGTTCCGCGCCCTGGTGGTGCGGCTACTGGAGGAACCGCAGCGCCCCACGGGGCTGCGGCCCTGGGGGGATCAACTGCACGACCGGGCCCTGCTGCCGAGCCAGCTGTGGGCGGATCTCGAGCAGGTGCTGGCCGACCTGGCGGAGGCCGGGCTGCCCCTGGATCCGCAGCCCTTCCGGGCCATCTGGGGCTGGCGCTTCCCGGAGCTGCTGCACTGGCGCCAGGGGGAGGCGGAGCTGAGCATCCGCCAGGCGCTGGAGCCCTGGCCACTGCTGTGCGACACGCCGGTGGAGGGGGGCAGCACCAGCCGCTTTGTGGACAGCTCCCTGCGGCGCTTCGAGCTGATCGCCTCGGCGGCGCTGCGCCAGCGCTACGGCCTGCGGCTGCAGGGGCGGCAGTTGCCCTGGCCGGCGGATCCCACACAACCGCTGGCGGTGCGCTTCCGCCAGGAGGCCCTCTTCCCCTGCCTGCACCCCTGCCTGCCGGTGCACGTGCCCCTGGATCTGGAGCTGCTGGAGGGGGGTCAGGTGGTGGCCGCCTGGCGGCTGGTGAGCGAGTCCACAGGTTTTGAAGCGCTCACGCAGGGCGCCACTGCACGGGCCTCGGTCGCAACCGCTACCGGCGCGCCCCAAACCCTCGGGGAGCATTGCAGCACAGTGGATCTGCGCCTCTGAGCGGGCTCAAATCAGAAGCAATCCGGTAGCCCGATTCAGCATTGCTTCAACAGGCTCAAGATTGTTTGCGTGGCCAAAGCCACACAGGCCAGGGCCCCGGCAGCGGGCGTAGAACCAATGCAGTTCGGAGCGAAGTCCATGGGCGGTCAGCTTCATCTGGTAGGCATCACAGGGGATGGATGCCGGATCGCCCGGGACGGCGGCGGGGGCTACGTGGTGAACCACGAGCAGGCCGAAGGGGCCTGGGAGCGGGTGGCCAACCTGCCCGCGGCCTATGCCGTGTGCGAACGCTTCAACCAGCGGGAATCGATGGCCCTGCCCCGCTGGCGCCAAGAGGCTTGAGGCCTACCAGCTCACCCCGTGCAGCTTGGGTAGGGGCGCCGTCTTGAAGGTGGTGGCGAACAGCCGCGGGATCAGCCGGCTGTTGTACACGCGAAACTCGCGCACCACACTGGCGCCCTCCTCACGCACCGCCTGGTTGAGCACCACGGAGCCGTCGGGATCGGAGACAGAGCGGTGGAAGGTGCCTGGCGGGATGCGCAGGATGTCGCCGCCGGTTTCCAACCGAACAATGTGATACGGGTAATTCCAACCGAAATTCACCAGGTAAAAGGTGCGGCCGCCGTGCAGGGCCAGCAGGTTGTCCTCCTGGTGGGGGTGCAAATAGAACTGCCAGGCGCCGGTCTTCTCCTCGTCGGGGGGGCTGACGGCGGGGCCTGCGTGGATCACGAGGTCGCGGGCGTTCGACGCGGCAACGGTGATGTCAAAGAACCGAACGGCAGGGGTATCGCGGAACTTCTCGTAGGGAATCAGCTCAAACATCGGAGCCCGACCATCGGGCCCCTGGGATCGGCTTTCGTGCTGCAGGGCGTCCTGCTGGATGGGAAGGGCGGACATGGCGAAGGGGTGGCCGACGGCCGGGCAATGGGCCAATGAACCGCAACGCCATGCCCGCCACGGTTCGCACCACTACGCAAACAACCTTTCCACAGGCCAGTGATTCAAGTGGCTTGGAGATCGGTAGCGTTGATGACACAACCAACGCCGATGCGATCGGCCAGGGGCCATGCCCGCACCCACCCAAAGCTGCAGCAGCCGCGATCGCTTCACCGCCAGCACCCAGCAGGCCCTGGTGCTGCTGCTCACCCAACAACTGGCGGATGCCCAGATCCGCCGCGCCGATGCCCGTGGCAGCGAACGGCTCTGGCAGGAGGTGGCCGCCCTCGACATCGACCCAGAACGGATCACCGCGCTGCTGTACAGCGGCCATGACGTCGACGACCGGGAGGCCCTACGGCACGAGGATGACGCCTGGCTGAACCAGCAAGGCCCGCGGCCCCATCGGGGCTGGAGCCTGCAGACGCTTCACCTGGGCCGACCACGCCTGCCGCAGCGCCAGCTCAACCGGGCGTAGTCGCCGCCGCCAGCGGAATCGGAATCGGCATCTCCACCGGCGCCGGCACCGGAGCGCAGGTGGGCACCCGCTGGTTCACCACCTCCCCGATCACCACAATGGCCGGCGAAGCCAGCCCCGCCCGCTGAACGGCTTCAGCCAGGTCCGCCAAGACACCAATCACCGACTGCTGACCGCGCACCGTTCCCTGCTGCACCGCCGCGGCGGGGGTGGAGGGATCCAGGCCACCGGCCATCAGCTCCCCGCAGATGTGGGCGAGATTGTGCAGCCCCATGTAGATCACCAGGCCATCGGTGCTGCGGGCCAGGCCGCGCCAATCGACGCTGGGCCGGCGCTTGTCGATCTCTTCGTGGCCGGTGACGAAGGTCACCGAACTGCCGGCGCGGCGATGGGTCACCGGGATGCCCAGGTAGGCAGGGGCTGCGATGCCGGAGGTCACGCCCGGCACCACCTGCACGGCCACACCGTGACGCTCCAGGTGGGCGGCCTCTTCGCCGCCGCGGCCAAACAGAAAGGGATCACCACCCTTCAAGCGCACGATGCACGCGTGCCGCGCCGCCAGCTCCACCAGCACCGCATTGGTGGAGGGCTGGGGAACGGAATGATGGCCGCGGCGCTTGCCCACAAAGTGCCGCTCCGCAGTTGCCGGCACCAGGGCCAGCACTTCGCGGGGCACCAGCGAGTCGTACACCAGGGCATCGCACTGTTGCAACAGGCGCTGAGCCTTCACGGTGAGCAGATCCGGATCCCCCGGCCCCGCGCCCACCAGATACACCGTGCCCCGAGCGGCGCCGCTCATGGCAAAGCCTCCAGGCGATCCAACAGAAAGGTGCGCACGGAGGGCAGCTCAAGCAAGGGGGGCAGCACCTCCCAGGACGGGGGAACCACGCCCTCCATGTTGAGGGATTCGGCGGTGCGACTGGGCGCCAGGCCGTAGGGCACCAGCAGCGCCGGTCCTTCCGGGTCCAAGGCCAGGCGCAGCGCCGGCCCGGGCTCGACCGCCGGCACACCCTCCTGGCCCCACACCCGGGCCAGATGGTGGAGAAAGCGTTGGGCTAGCTGCCCCTGCAAGGGGTGGTGCAGCCAGGCGAAGGGGCGACCGGCAGCAGCCTCGCGCACCACATCCCCCAGCAACGACTGCCACGCGGGCCAGGACCCCAGAAACGGCCGCCAACCCACGCTTGGGCCGGCGCCCTCGGGCAGGGCGCCGGCGGTAGCCGCACGCCAGCCGGCCACCAGAGCCGGCAGGTCTCGCCGCACATGCTCGCCGGGCAGCAACAGCAGGGGCACCACAGTGATCGACCCAGCCCGTTGGGCGGCCAACCAGAACGCAGCGTCCGCCGCCGGGGCCTCCGCCGTGAGGGCCTGCACCAGCACGGGGGCCCCGCGGCGACGGCTCAGCTGCTGGGCGAGGTCGCAGTAGAGGGCAGGGATCACCCCCCCCTGGCGGCCGTGCACCACCAGCACCAAGGGACTGTTTTGCAGACGCCGCTGCAACCGCTCCGCCACGGCGGGATCGAGGGGACGCGTGCGCAAGGCCCGCAACGCCCGCTGCCCCTGCGGCAACCGCGCCAGCAGGTCCAGAGCCTCCGCGGCGAGGGCACTGGAGAGATCCTCCGCCAACCGCTGAAGTGCGGGCACCAGGAGGGGCAACGGCCAGGTCGAGAGCCCCAGCGCCACCCCCTCCAGGGCCGCGCGGCGCCAGGCCAGGGGGCCCGGATCCAGAGCGCAACCGAGCAGCAGCGGCGCATCCTGCCGTTGCCGCTGACGCCCCAACAGCGGCAGCAGAGGCAAAAGCTCCTGCAGATCCCCGTCGCTGGCGCCGGGCTCAATCGCCAGGCGGCTGGCCTCCAGCACCACCCGGCGAAGGCGCTGGGCCACCCGTGGATCCTGGAACGCCGCCAGCACCTCCAACCATTGCCGAGCCTGCCGGGCCGGGCACTGGACCTGATGCTCCAGCAAAGGCTCCAACCAGGCCTCCACCACGGCGGGCGTGGCCACCAGAGCCGGCAACTCCTGGCGCGCCGCCACCAACCAAGGACCGGCGTCCGCCGCCGCCCCACTGGCCAGGAGGCGTTCCACCTCCGGACGCTTGAGCTGCGCCCACAGGGCCGCCAGCAACTCCGGCTCAGGCTGCAGCGCGCCGGAACTCAAGCCCTCGAGCCAAGGCTGCAGTGGCAACCGGCCCCTGCGCAGGGCCTGCAGCTGAGCCCAGTGCTCGGGATCCCCCTCCACGGTCCAGCGTGTTGCGGCCGTCTCCACCCTGACAGGCAACCGCATCGACACCTCAGCTAGCCGCCGGACGCCGGCGGGCGCCGTAACGCTCGATCAGCAGGTTTTCCAGTACGGGCACCAGTTGCACCAGGGGCACCCCCTTGTCATGCAATTCAGCCAACTTCGGATCAACCCCCATGTCACCGCCCAAAAAGATCTTCACCGCCTCCACCATCTGGCCGTCGTGGCGGGCCTTGGCCCCCATCAGGCCGATCTCGCCCATGTAGGGCTGGCCGCAGGCATTGGGGCACCCGGTCCAATGGGTGCGCACGGCATGGGGCAGCTCCAGCCGCCTCTCAAGCTCCTCCACCACCGCCTGGGCCGTGGTTTTGGTGGGAATCAGGGCAAAGCTGCAGTAGCGATTGCCCGTGCAGCTCACCGCCTCCGCCATCAGCGGACCGGGGGTGGGGCTGAAGCGTTGCAGCAGCGGCTCCGCCAACAGTGCCTGCAGGCCCTCCTCCGGCACGTTGACGATCAACACGTTCTGGGCCTCCGTGAGCCGCAGTTCGCCACTGCCATGGCGGCGGGCCACGGCGGCCAGCTCGGCCATGGCCTCCGCGTCCAGGCGGCCGACGGGCACACTCAGCCCCACCCAATGCAGGCCGGCCTGTCTCTGAGGCTGCACCCCTAGGCCGGAGCGCGGGGCACGGGTCACCCGATGCTGGCCATCGTGGGGATCGGCCAACCCGCCGAGCCCAGAGAACTCCGCCAGCACCGCCTCTCGATAGGCCTCTAGCCCTAGCTCATCCACCAGGTACATCAAACGGCTCTTGTTGCGGGCCTGACGGTTGCCGCAGCGCTCGAAATGGCGCAGCACCGCCAGGCTGAAGCCCGGCAGCTGATCTCCCCGCAGCCACAGCCCCAGGGGGATGGCCAGTTCGTTGCGCTGGGCGGAAAAGAAGCCACCCACCATCACGGTGAAGCCCAGCTCGCCATCGCGATCGGCGGGCAGGAAGGCCAGATCGTTATGCAGCAGGAAGCTGTCGGGGGCGCCGCCCACGGCGATGTTGAACTTGCGGGGCAGGTTGCGCGGGGCGTCATCCGCCAGCAGCCGGGCCTGAATCGCGTCCACCAGGGGGCGGGTGTCCACCAGCTCCTCCGGGTCGATGCCGGCGAAGGGGTTCCCGGTGATGTTGCGTGGGTTGTCGTGCCCCGATTGGCGGCTGGTGAGGCCCACCGCCTGCATGGCGCTCAACAGCGGCGCCATGTCCTCCAGCAGCAGGCCGCGCAGCTGAATGTTTTGGCGGGTGGTGATGTCGGCCGAGCCCCATTCGCCGCAGCGATCCACCGCGTCGGCCAGCACCTCCAACTGGTCGGCATGAATCACACCATTGGGCAGGCGCAGCCGCACCATGAAGCGCCCCGGTGTGACGGGGCGGAAGAAAATCCCCAGCCACTTGAGCCGAATGGTGAGGGTGGCTTCATCCAGGGTGTCCCAGCCCTGGGCCGCCAGCTGGGCCAGCTGGGGCTCCAGCTCCAGGCCACAACGCTCAGCCTTGGCCTGTTCGATTTTGCTGAGGGCAGGTGCCATCGCGACCACGGGCCAAGGGGCTCCAGGGTGCGCAACCGACCCACCACAGAAGTGTCACCTTCGCTACCAAAGTGCTGTACACGGCGTACCTCCAGCCACGGGTCCCCTGAACTGGCCGCAGGGTCGATGCAGGAGAATCAAGGGTCTTGCCGTGCCCCTGGCCGCATGGTTGCGCAGGCCCCAACAGCGCCCCCCCAGCCTCCGGCGGCAACACCCTGCGGCCGTGACCGCTTCCGCACCTACCTGGGCAAGGTGGGGAGCGGAGAGCACACCAGCAGTGGCCTCAGCCGCGAGGAGGCCGCCGACGCCCTCACGCTGATGCTGAGCGGCGAGGCAAGCCCGGCGCAGATCGGCGCCTTCCTGATCGCCCATCGCATCCGCCGGCCCGAGCCCCAGGAGCTCACCGGCATGCTCGATGTGTACCGCGGGCAGGGGCCCCAGCTGCGCAGCGGCAGCCGCGCCGTCTGCTTTGGCATTCCCTTCGACGGACGCAGCCGCACGGCTCCCATTTATCCCCTCACCGCGCTGGTGCTGGCCAGCGCCGGCATTCCGGTGGTGCTCCAGGGGGGGCGACGCATGCCGGTGAAATATGGCGTCACCGCCATGGAGCTGTTCACCAGCCTGGGTTTGGGGCTCGCTGGCCGCAGCCTCGCCTGGGTGCAGTCCTGCCTGGATCACTGCCACCTGGCGCTGGTGCATCAGCCCGACCACTTCGCGGCCGCTGAAGTGCTGATCCCCATCCGTGAAGACATCGGCAAACGCCCGCCGTTGGCCAGCCTGGAACTGCTCTGGACCCCCCACCACGGCGAGCACCTGCTGGTGAGTGGCTTTGTGCACCCCCCCACGGAAACCCGCGCCTGGCACGCCCTGGCGCTGGCCGGCGAAACCAACGTGCTCACCGTGAAGGGGCTGGAGGGCAGCACCGATCTACCGATCAGCCGCGCCTGCGTCACCGGGCGGCCGGGGCCCGGCGGCGATGGGCGGCTGATCCTGCACCCCCGCGACCACGGCTGCTACGGGGAGGATCCCCGCTGGAGCAACCTGGACACCTGGACCCCCCAGGCCCTGGCGGCCCTGGGGGGACAGGGGCCCCTCGCCACCGCCCTGATCTGGAATGCCGGCACCTATCTGTGGCAGGCGGAGCACAGCGAGTCCCACGAAGCGGGTCTGCAGGCTTGCCGCCAGCTGCTGGAGAGCGGCACCAGCCTGCGCCACCTCCAGCGCCTGGCCCAGCACTGCGTCTGACTGGCCATGCCCTCCCGCGCCTCCGATGCCCACCACTGCTTCGCCTTCGAACAGGATTTCGTGGGCTCCTGGCGCTGCATCCCCCTGTGCGTACGCCGCAAGCTGGATCTGATCGGCCTGAAGCTGAAGCTCAACCACTGGCTGGCCCTCACACAGCCGCAACGCCAGGCCTTGGTGGACTGGGCCGATGACCCAGAGGCGCTGCAGGCGTTGCGCCGACACCTCTTGGCCTGCACCGCCGCCATGGCCGATGGCCAGGCCAAGCCCCTGCCGGCCGCTGAGGGGGAACCCTGGCAAAACCCCAGCCAGCTCCCCGCGGAGGTGGCACGGGCCGCCCAGCAGCGGGGGGTGCCCCTCGACGGATCGCGTTGGAGCCGCATGGGGGAGCTGGATCGCTTTGCCCTGTGCAAGCTGGCCCGCCCCGGCCATGACCACCACAACCTCGAGGCGGCCTTCGCTGAGGTGGTGCCAACCCATGGCCGATAGGTTCGCCCCGCCACCGTTTGGGGCGGCAACCCGGTATTCCGTAACAACGGCGACGGGAGCAGGTGCCGACCGCGTGGTCTCTTGATCTCCGTTGGTCAGCTTGTGCGCCAACCACTGAATTCGCTCTGACGGCGGCCCGTTGTTGTGAGGCCGGTCAGGCTCTGGCCCCTGTGCAGCCCATGGCCGCAGGTGTCTTCCCCTGATCGCACGGCCCCACAGGGTCGATTTGTCATGTCATCCATCACCCGACGCAACGCACTGCTCTCCGGCTTGGCCACCGCCACCGGCGTGGTTGTTCACTTCGGCGGCGTGGCCAGCCTGCTGAGTGCGAGCCCCGCCCAGGCCGCCCCCGGCAAACCGGAAACCACGAGCGTGGAGCTGGGCTTCATTGCCCTCACCGACGCCGCTCCCCTGATCGTGGCCAAGGAGAAGGGCTTCTTCGCCAAGCAGGGCATGAGCGGCGTGGAGCTCAAGAAGCAGACCTCCTGGGCCGTGACCCGCGACAACCTCGAGCTGGGCGGTGCCCGCGGCGGCATTGACGGCGCCCACATCCTGTCGCCGATGCCTTATCTGCTCACCACCGGCGCCATCAGCAAGGGCAAAAAGCCCGTACCGATGTTCATCCTGGCTCGGCTGAACACCAACGGACAGGCCATCTCCGCCTCCAACGACTTCAAGAAGTACAAATTCCGCACCCAGACCCCCACGATCGCCAAGGCCATCGCCGAAAAGAACAAAACCGGCGACAAGTTCAAGGCGGCCGTGACCTTCCCCGGCGGCACCCACGACCTCTGGATGCGCTACTGGCTCGCCGCCAATGGCGTGGACCCCAACAAGCAGGCCGACCTGGTGGTGATTCCGCCGCCGCAGATGGTGGCCAACATGCAGTCGGGAACCATGGATGTGTTCTGCGTGGGTGAACCCTGGAACGAGCGCCTGGTGAACAAGAAACAGGGCTACACCGCCTTGATCACCGGCCAGCTCTGGAAAGATCACCCGGAGAAGGCCTTCGCCATGCGGGCCGACTGGGTGAAGAAAAACCCCAACGCCACCCTGCGGCTGCTGATGGCAGTGCAACAGGCCCAGAAGTGGGCCGACAACCCCGCCAACACCGTGGAGCTCTCCAAGATGCTGGCCAAGGACAAGTATGTGAAGGCCAACGCCGATGACCTGCTGCCCCGCCTGCGGGGCACCATCGATTTCGGCACCGGCAAGGTGGCCAACATGAAGAACATCTCGATGAAGTTCTGGGCCGACAACGCCTCCTTCCCCTACAAGAGCCACGACACCTGGTTCATCACCGAGGACATCCGCTGGGGCTATCTGCCCAAGGGCACCAACATCAAGGCCCTGGTGAACAAGGTGAACCGCAGCGACCTGTGGCGTGCCGCCGCCAAGGCCAATGGCTACGGCAATGGTCCCGCCGGCGATTCTCGTGGGGTTGAGGTGTTCTTCGACGGCGTCAAATTCGACGCCAACAACCCCCAGGCTTACCTCAACGGCCTGAAGATCAAGGCCCTGAAGTGAGCCAACGGGCGCCGGTGGCCCGTGTAGGGCTCCGGCGCCTGCCCCGATTGATTCCTTTGCCCTCCCGGTGCCGCCCCCGTGCGGCCACGTTGCGATGACCAGTCTTTCCACCACCACCCGCCGCCAGCGCAGGGGTTCAGCCCAATGGCTGCGCTCCCCCCTCGTCAGTCAGATCAAGGCCCCGGTGGTCTGCATCGGCCTCACCCTGGCCCTGTGGCAATTCCTGTCGCTGTTCAGCAGCGAGGGGTTTCCCGGCCCGATCACGGTGATTGCCCAGACCTGGGACCCCTACATCGTGAACCCCTTCTTCGATGACGGCGGCACCGCCAAGGGCCTGGGCCTGCAGCTGCTGATCTCCCTGCAGCGGGTGGCGGTGGGCTACACCCTGGCGGCGGTGGTGGGGATCGCAGCGGGTTTGGCCATCGGCCTCAACCGCTTCCTGCGCCGCGGCTTCGACCCGCTGATCCAGGTGCTGCGCACCGTGCCGCCCCTGGCCTGGTTGCCCATCTCCCTGCTGCTGTTTCAGCAGGCGGATACGGCGGCCATCTTCGTGATCTTCATCACCGCCATCTGGCCGATCATCATCAACACCGCCGTGGGCATCAATGAGATCCCACAGGACTACACCAACGTGGCGCGGGTGCTGCGGCTGCGGAAGCGCAGTTACCTGCGCGACATCCTGATGCCCGCCACGGCGCCCTATGTGTTCACGGGCCTGCGCATCGCCATCGGCCTGGCGTGGCTGGCGATCGTGGCCGCCGAAATGCTCAAGGCCGATGGCGGCATCGGCTTCTTCATCTGGGATGCCTACAACGCCGGTGGCGACAGCAGCACCAGCCAGATCATTCTGGCGATCGTGGTGATCGGCCTGGTGGGTCTGGCCCTCGATCGCCTGGTGGGCAGCGTCGGAGATCTGGTGGCCAAGGGGGGCAAGTGATGGCCAAAGCCTTCCTCACCGTCGACGACGTCACCCGCAGCTTCCCACTGCCGAAAGGCGGGAGCTATGTGGCCCTCAAGAACATCGATCTGCAGATTGCCGAGGGGGAATTCATCTCCCTGATCGGCCACTCCGGCTGCGGCAAATCCACCCTGCTCAACCTGATGGCGGGGTTGGATCAGGCCAACACCGGCGGCATCCTGATGGAGAACCGCCAGGTGACCGATCCCGGCCCGGATCGGATGGTGGTGTTCCAGAACTACTCACTGCTGCCCTGGCAAACCGTGCGGCAGAACATCGCCCTGGCGGTGAACAACGTGATGCGTGAAGCCGGCGAGGCGGAGCGCCGCGAGCGCATTGAAGCCAGCATCGCCCTGGTGGGCCTGGGCCATGCGGCCGACAAGCACCCCGGTGAACTCTCCGGCGGCATGAAGCAGCGGGTGGCGATCGCGCGCGCCCTGGCGATCCGCCCCAAGCTGCTGCTGCTGGATGAACCCTTCGGGGCCCTCGACGCCCTCACCCGCGGCAACCTGCAACAGCAACTGATGCAGATCTGCCAGCAGGCCGGCGTCACCACCGTGATGGTGACCCATTCGGTGGATGAGGCCCTGCTCCTCTCCGACCGGGTGGTGTGCCTCACCAACGGCCCGGCCGCCGGCATCGGCCAGATCGTGCCCGTGACCCTGCCGCGGCCGCGCCAGCGGCTGGAGGTGATGGAGCACCCGGACTACTACAAGCTGCGCAGTGAATTGATCAACTTCCTGCAGCAGCAGCGCCGGCTCAAGCAGCACCGCCAAACCCTCACCACCCCGACGGTGGCCGGTGCCGCCCCAAGCTCCACCGCCAAGGCCGCGGGATTGACGCCCCGCAAAGTGCGCCTGGGCTATCTGCCCGGCCTCGATGTGGCGCCGCTGGCGGTGGGCCTGGAGCGGGGCTTCTTTGCTGAACGCGACACCCAGATCATTCCGGTGGTGTTCCACCGCTGGCAGCAGATGGAGGAGCAGCTGCGCTCCGGAGAGCTGGACGTGGCGATCACCTCCGCGAGCGCGCCGCTGGCCCTCAACCTCGGCCTGCAGGGGCAAGGGGCATGGCCGGCCATCACCCCGATGACCGTGACCCGCAACGGCAATGCCATCTGCCTGGCCCGCCGTTTCCGCGACCTCCAGATCGACGGGCTAAGCGCCCTGGCGGAGCGGCTCAAGGGGCGGGAGTGGCCGCTGCGGCTGGCCATCGGCCAGCAGGGCAGCATGCAGGAACTGCTGCTGCGCCACTGGCTCGCCAGCGGAGGCATCGATCCCGATCGCGATGTGGAGTTCAAGGTTCTCTCGCCGATGGCGATGCAGGCGGCCCTGCTGGCGGGCGAGATCGACGGCTTCATCGCCGGCCGCTACCGGGTGGCCAAAGCGGTGGAATCCGGGCTGGCCTACGTGGTGGCCACCGACCTCGACATCTGGAGCAACCACCCCGAAAAGGTGCTCACCTGCCATGAAGGCTGGGCTGCCAACAACGAGGCCCTGCTGCTCGACCTCTGCAGCGGCCTGATCCGCGGCGGCCAAATCTGCGAAGACGGCGGCCAACACGACAACCTGGTGGGCTTGCTGAGCCGACCCCAATGGCTCGGCACCGATTCAGCCCTGGCGCTGCAACGGCAATTCGACCTGGGGCCAGGGGAGGCCAGCGGTCGTCGACTGCCCCTGAACCGCTACCACGGCGATCGGGCCCATGTGGCCAACCCCGCGGAGGGGGCCTGGATCCTCACCCAGTTCAGCCGCTGGGGTTGGTGCCCCTTCCCCGGCAATCGGCTGGAGCTGTTGGGGCAGGTGTACCGCAACGACCTCTGCAGCGCCGCCCTCGAACAGGCCGGCCTGCCGGCCCTGCGGCCGGAACGGCAACCGATCCCGCTGGCCTGCGGCCTGCCCTTCGATCAGGACGATCCGCTCCGCTACCTGGAGCAGCTGCCCTTCAGCCGCACCACCGCCACCGCCGTTTCGTGAGATGACCAGCGCCATGACCCGTCCCCCCGCCAGCGCCGGCACCTTTGAGCGCGACCTGAGCCGCAACCCCCACTACCTGGTGTTCGACGGTGTCGGCCAGGTGTTCAACACCAAGAACGGCCCCTTCGAAGCCCTGCGGGACATCAACCTGCAGGTGGCCCAGGGTGAATTCATCTGCGTGGTCGGCCACTCCGGCTGTGGCAAGAGCACCCTGCTGAACATGGTGTCGGGCTTTCTGACCCCCAGCAGCGGCCGCGTCACCCTGGAAAACCAGGCGATCGAAGGGCCCGGCCCCGACCGCATGGTGGTGTTCCAGAACTACTCCCTGCTGCCCTGGAAAACCGTGGAGCAGAACGTGGCCCTCGCCGTGAAGGCGGCCCGCCCGCAGCTCGATGCGGCGGCCCAGGTCGCCGTGGTGGATCACCACCTGGAGATGGTGGGGCTGCTGGAGGCCCGCCACAAACGGCCGGGTGAAATCTCCGGCGGCATGCGCCAGCGGGTGGCCATCGCTCGGGCCCTGGCGGTGCAACCGGAAGTGCTCGTGCTGGATGAGCCCTTCGGCGCCCTCGATGCGATCACCAAGGAGGAGCTCCAGGAGGAGCTGCTGGCCATCTGGAGGGAACACAAGCCCACCGTGTTGATGATCACCCACGACATCGACGAGGCCCTGTTCCTGGCCGACCGCATCGTGATGATGACCAACGGCCCCTCCGCCACCATCGGCGAAATCATGGAGGTGCCCTTTGAGCGCCCCCGCGACTTCGAACGCATCCAGGAGGATCCGCGCTACGGCCAGCTGCGCAACCACGCCCTCGACTTCCTCTACCGCCGCTACGCCCATGACGACGACTGACGCCGCGACGATGCTGTCAATCCGCGCGGGCCACACGATGCTGCTGGACGAGGATTTGCTGCAGCGCACCCACTACCTCAGTGTGGAGGCGGGCCTGCTTCGCGTGGCCATCTCCAACCCCGACCAGGAGGCCCTCCAGGCCCAGCTGGTGACCCTGGGGTTCCTGCAGGCGGGAGACCATCTGCCCCTGGATCTGCTGCGCAACTCGCGGCTGCATCTGCAGGCCCTGACCCCCACGCGTTTGGTGGGTGACACCTCCGCCCTACCGCCGGTGGGATCCAACAGCCTGCACGACTGGACTCTCGACCTGCTGTTGCTGCGCCATCTCGGTGAAGCCGAGCAGCGGATTCAGGCCCTGCTGCAACTGCTGGTGGAGCGACTGGGTCGCCGTAGCGGCGAGTGGTACGAGCTGCCGGTGCGGCTCACCCACGCCGAACTGGCCGAACTCAGCGGCCACACCCGCGTCACCGTGACCCGCCAGCTCTCCCGCCTGCGGGAGCAGCGCCTGATTGAGCAGGATGCGGGGCCCGGCCGTTGCCTGCGCATCGCACCGGAACTGGTGGAGGCCTGAGCTGCCGCTCAGGCGGGCAGAGGGGCCAGGCGCACCGCTGCCGCCTTCAGCTCGGGCTGTTTGGAGATGGCATCCGCCTGCTCATGCATCAGCCGATTGGCCTCACAGGGTTGGGGCTGGCTGGCCCCCCAGTGCATGGGCAGAAACACGGTGCCGCAGCGGATGCGGTCGCTCACCTGCACCCGCGCCCGCAGGCTGCCGCGCCGAGAAGTGACCTCCGCCAAGGTGCCGTCCACCAAGCCATGGCGCTCGGCATCTGCGGGGTTCACCTCGAGCAACGCCTCCGGGAACTGCTTGAGCACCCGGGCCACATGCACGGTGCGGGTCATGGTGTGCCAGTGGCCGAGATACCGACCCACGGTGAGCACCAGGGGGTAGGCGTCATCGGGGGGTTCCGCCAGGCCCATCGGAGCATCCGCCAGCAAGCGGGCCCGACCGCTGGGGGTGGGGTAGTGGTGGTCGCCGTAAAGCCGCGGCGCCCCTCCACCGGGTGCAGTGCCGGCGGGGAAGGGCCACTGCTGGGGGCCGTGCTGCGCCAACAGCGCATGGCTGAGCCCGCTGAGATCACACACCCGGCCGGCGGTGAGCCCCACCAGCTCCGCATACACCTCGGCGGCGGAGCCATAGCTGAACTGCTCCACGAACCCAAGGCGACGCCCCAGCTCGGCGAAGATCGCCCAATCGGCGCGCGCCTCACCGGGGGGATTACGGAACGCGGGACAGAGGGTGACCCGCCGCTCGGAATTGGTCATCACGCCGGCCTTTTCACTCCATTGCGCCGCTGGCAGCACAAGATGGGCCAGGGCCGCGGTTTCCGTACCGGCGTAGGCCTCACTGAGCACCACGAAGGGGCAGTGGGCCGCCGCCGCCCGTACGCGATCCAGCCAGGGCATGCTCACCAGCGGGTTGGTGGCCGCCACCCACCACAGCCCCAGCTCGCCGCGCTCCATCGCCTCGATCTGCTCCCACACGGCCAGCCCCTTCTCAGCGGAAATCGATCCCGGGGCCAAGCCCCAGTGGCGTTCCACCGCAGCGCGGTGCTCGGGATCCGCCACAAAGCGATAGCCCGGCAGCAGCTGGGCCAGGCCACCCACCTCACGGCCCCCCATGGCATTGGGTTGTCCGGTGAGCGAAAACGGTCCGGCGCCAGGGCGGCCGATCTGGCCGGTGGCCAGATGCACGTTGATGATGCCGCTCACCGTGGCAGTGCCTTCGCGGCTCTGGTTCACCCCCATCGACCAAAGGCTGAGCACCCCCGCCGCCTCAGCCCACCACTGGGCCAACTGGCGGAGATCCGCCTCGGCGATGCCGCAAAGATCACACACCCGCTGCGGCGTCCACAGCCGCCAGAGCGCCTCCAGCTCGGCATATCCCTCGGTATGGGCGGCGATGTAGGGCTGATTCAGCGCCTGCTGCTCCAACAGCAGATGGCCCAGGCCATGCAACAGCACCAGATCGGTGCCGGGGCGGATCGCCAGGTGCAGATCGGCCGCATCCGCGGTGGCGGTGGCCCGGGGATCGGCCACCACCAGCCGCAGCCCTTCCGGCTGCTTGCGCTTGCGCTTGATCAGCCGCTGAAACAACACCGGATGGCAATCGGCCGTATTGGTGCCGATCAGCAGCACCAGATCAGCGAGATCCAGGTCGTCGTAGCAGCAGGGGGGGCCATCGGAGCCAAGGCTGCGGGCATAGCCGGCCACCGCCGAACTCATGCACAGCCGTGAGTTGGCATCGAAGTTGTTGCTGCCCAGCGCCCCCTTGAGCAGCTTGTTGGCAACGTAGTAGTCCTCGCTGAGGAACTGGCCCGATCCATAGATGGCCAGCCCCTGCGGCCCGCGCTGCTCCAGGGTGGTGCGGATCTGGGCCACCAACAGCTCGAAGGCACGGTCCCAGCTGATCGCCTCGAAGGGTTGATCCAGACTCGGGCGCCATTGCGGCGTGGTGAGCCGGTTGTGGTGCAGGGTTTCCCCAACGGTGGCCCCCTTGATGCACACCTGCCCCAAGGAGGAAGGGTGATCCCGATCACCACGCACCGACCACTGGGGATCGGCGGGATCCGCCGGTGGCTTCAGCTCCAGGCCACAGCCCACCCCGCAATAGGGGCACTGGGCCTTGGCACTCTCTACGTCTGGGGCAGCCAAGGAAACGCCTCAGCAGGTCGACCACATCACCGTAGCGAGGGCAGCTGTGGCGCCTTCACCATTTGCGATAGGGCAAAAACTTGCCATTCATCGTCACCACAACCCGGTCGCCCTTGGCATCCTCCTGGCGATCCACGGTGAGGGTGAAATCGATGGCAGACATGATGCCGTCGCCGAACTTCTCCTGAATCACATCCTTTAAGGGCAAGCCATACACCTGGAGGATCTCGTAGAAGCGATAGAGGAGCGGGTCGGTGGGAATCACCGGATCCAGCGCTCCCTTCACGGGATAGGTGCTGAGTTGGTGCAGCAGGGGGGGCTGCTCCGCAGCAGGAATGGCCAGGGCCTCCAGCAAGCTGGAGGCCTCTGCGGCGGTGGCCGTGGCCTGCCCATGGATCAAGCTGGCCACCCACACCTCATCCACCCCGAGACGAGATCCCAACTCCGCAAAGCTGAGGCCCATGCGACGCTTGGCCGCAAGCAGAGTGGAAGCCAGGGGGGAAAGGGTCATGAGCCTTCGGGCAGGGCTGCAACGTGGGCGGGACCCTATGGATACAAGGCGGCCCCATGGGCATCCGTTGCTACCGGCTGCCCGTGCCTGAACAACAGCCCAGCGCCCCCCTGCGGTGCTGCCTGCTCAGTGGTGGTGCCAGCCTCCGCATGGGATCCGACAAGGCGCTGTTGCCCCACCGCGAGGGGGGCACGTGGCTGGAACGCACCCTGCGGCTGCTGGCGGCACAACGGCAGCCCATCACCCTGCTCAGCCGCTGGCCGGAGCATGGAAGGCTCGCCCAGGCGATGAACTTGCCGGCGCTGGAAATCCTCACCGAGCCACCCCCTTGGGAGGGGCCACTGCTGGCGCTGCATCGGCTGATGGAACGTCATCCGCAGCAACGGCTGTTGGTGTGCCCGGTGGACATGCCACACCTGCAGCCCGTCGTTCTGAACGGGCTTGTGGCCGCGGCCGCGGAGGAGCCGAAGCAAATCCATGTGGCCCATGACGGGCAGCGACGCCAACCCCTGCTGGGGGTCTACCCGAGCCTGGCCGGGCTGGCGGACTCCCTGGCCAGCTGCATCCAGCGAGGGGAGCGGCGGCTTCAATCCTGGCTGGACAGCATCCCGTGCAGCGACGTGCCCTTCACGGCGGATCTCTTGCACAACATCAACCGACCTGACCAGCTCTGAGCCCCCGTGTTGCGGCAACAGCAGACTGGGGCCTGCGACTTCGCCGGCTGTCGAACACCCCCGCGACCAGCTTCAGCGACCCCTCGGCGTGCTGCGGCTCTCGCTGACGGCCCGCTGCAACCTGGCCTGCCCCTATTGCCTGCCGGATGGGCAGGAGCCGGCGGATCTGCTGAGCCTCCCGCAGCGGCTGCAGGTGGTGGCAGCGGCGGTGGAGCTCGGCGTTCGCAGCCTGCGGCTCACGGGGGGCGAACCACTGCTCCACCCCGAGCTGGAAGCCCTGGTGAAGGCGGTTCAGCCCCTGCGGAAGCGGGGCCTGCGGGAGGTCGCCCTCACCAGCAACGGCACCCTGCTCACCGCCACCCGAGCCCGAGCCCTGCGCCAAGCCGGCCTCGATCGGATCACCCTCAGTCTCGACGGCGCCGATGGCCCCAGCGTGGCCCGCATGGCTGGCCTGGCCGATGCCAACGCCGGCGAGCGGGCCCTGGCGTCGGTGCTGGCGGCCATCGACCACGCCAGCGAGGCCGGCTTTGATCCAGCGGCGGGCGAGCTGAAACTCAATGCCGTCATCCAACGGGGCCTCAACGACGATCAACTCCTGCCGCTGGCGGAGCTGACCCGTGAACGGGGCCTGGAGCTGAGGCTGATCGAATACATGGATGTGGGCAACCGCAATGGTTGGCGGCCGGAGGCGGTGGTGCCCGCAGCGGAACTGCTGCAGCGCATCGGTGACCGCTGGCCCCTGCAGCCCCTGGGCCGGGCCACCGGTGGCACCGCCCGCCGATGGCGTTACGGGGATGGAGGCGGCCTGCTGGCGATGGTGGCCTCCGTCAGCGAGCCGTTCTGCGGAGATTGCAACCGCCTGCGGGTCACCGCTGATGGCATCGCCTACACCTGCCTGTTTGCCCATCCGGGCAGCGGCATCGACCTCAAACCTTGGCTGGCCGCAGCCGGCACCCAGACACACCTGACCCAGGGCCTCGCCGCGCTCTGGCAACGGCGACACGACCGCTACAGCGAGGACAGAAGCCAAGCCCAGCTGGAGCGTGAGCGCCCCAGCCATGCGGAGATGGCCTACCTCGGGGGCTGAGGACGGGAACCCAGCCTCAGCGCAGTGGGTGCAGCCCCAGCAACTTGCCGCCAGCCAACAACAACACCAGCGCCAAGGCTCGGCGAATCCAAGCCACGGGCCAATGGCGACTCCCCAGCCGCGATCCCAGGGCACCAGCCACCAACACGGCTGGGGCGATCCACAGCAGCAACGGCTCGCCCGACAGCGGATCAAGGGCCCTGGGCCGTGCCCATAGCAGACCGGCCAGCCCGGCCAAGGAATTCAGCAGGATGAACAGAACAGACACCGCCGCCGCCTGGCGGGTGGTGCACCACCGCGCCGTCAGCAACCAAGGCGTGAGGAAGACACCACCGCCGGTGCCGGTCAGCCCGGCCAGCAGACCCAAACCACCGCCGACACTCAGCAACGCCGGCACCGAGGCGGGGCGCAGGTTGGGGGGATCGTGGGGGGTCTGGCCCAATCGCCAGGCGGATCCCCACAACACCAGCCCCACCAACCGTTCAAACCAGGGTCCGGGAATCTGGAGCCAACCCCCGACAAAGGCCAAAGGCACCGCCAGGGCATACACGGCCACAAACCGGCGCGCGGGGAAGTGGCCAGCCCGCAGAAAATTCCAACAACCCAGGCTGGCCACCAAAGCATTCAGCACCAGCGCCGCCGGCTTGATCAGGGCCGGCGACCAGCCCGCCAACGCCAACACCGCGATGTAGCCCGAAGCGCCGGCATGGCCCACCGAGGCATACAGAAAGGCCACACAGGCCATGGCCAACGGCAACAACGCCATCACAACCAATGGCGTGGGTAGGTGGCCGCCCCCGGCACCCAACGGCTGAAGCCCCAGGCCAGCAGCACGAGCAGCAGCGAGCCGCTCAGCACCGGAAACACCAAAAATCCCCAGGGCACCCCCAGATACACCACCAAAAACGCCAAACCCCCAGCCGGTGGATGCAGGCAGCGCAGCTGTTGGCCCAGAAGAATGGTGATGGCAACAGCCAGGGCCAATGACAGAGGCCCCTGGCCGATCCAGGCCAGCAGGGCCATGCCGACCAAAGCCCCCAGACCATTGCCGAGCAGGAGATTGCGGGGCTGGGCCAGGGGGCTGGCGGGGTAACCAAACAGCAAGACGCAGGAGGCCCCCAGGGGCGCCACGATCAACGGGTGTTGGCTCCAGAGACTGAACAGGGCCAGCAGCACCACGGCGCACAACGCCCCGAGGCTGGTCACGGCAATTTGCGACAGCGCAAAGCGCGGCTGATAACGGCGACCGCGGCGCCGTTCACGTCGGACCAGCTGATGCAGGCGCCGCACCGGGCTCATCCCGCCGGCTCCGTCAGCCGCGGCAGCAGCTGCACCAGGTTGCAGGGGCGGGTGTTGACGTCCAACTGGGCAGCAATCAAGCGATCCCAGGCGGTTTCCACCGCATCCAGGGAGCCCGGCAGCACAAAAATCACCGTGCCGTTGGCCACCCCCGCCAGGCAGCGACTCTGCAGGGTGCTGGTGCCGATGGTGTCAAAGGAGAGCACCCGAAACAGCTCCCCAAAACCGTCGATCGTCTTATCCAACAGAGGCGCCACCGCTTCCGGCGTTCCGTCTCGGCCGGTGAGGCCGGTGCCGCCGCTGCTGATCACCACCTGCACAGCGGGGTCGGCGATCCAGCGGCTGAGCTCGGCCCGGATTCGATAGCGGTTGTCGGGCACGAGACCACGCTCCGCCAGCCGGTGTCCAGCGGCCTCCAGCCGGAGCTGGAGGGCATCCCCGGAGCGGTCCTCCGCCAGGGTCCGGGTGTCGGACACAGTCAGCAGGGCGATGCTGAGGGCCAAGGCGGGCGCCTCCAGGACAACGGCGTCTAGGCATGCTCTCAAAACAGCTGCGCTCCTGCTGGTTAGCGTTGCTGCCATGACAGGGCCTGATTCCGCCACGATCCGCGTGCGCCTGTTTGCCGGGCTGCGGGAAGCGGCCGGCTGGGGTGAACAGGAGTGGTCGATCGAGCAGGCCCGCAGCCCCGAGGCGGTGTGGCAGCAGCTGCGGCTTGGGGGGGATCTGCTGACCGTGCGCATCGCGATCAACCACACCTTCGCAGCGGCGGATCAACCCCTCCAGGCCGGGGACGAATTGGCGTTTCTGCCTCCGATCAGCGGCGGCTGATGCAGCACCCCCCGCACCTCCAGATTGAGCTGCTGAGCAAGCGTTTCGAGCCCCTGAAGCGGCTGGAGCAATGGCAGCAACAGCACAGCAACGCTGAGCCCGGGACCGCCGCTGCGGAAGCCCTGTTCATCGGGCGCGTGCGCGCCCAGGCCAGTGATGGGGCAGCGCTCACCGCCCTCGAGCTCGAGCACTACCCGGGCATGACCGAGCGGCAACTGAACGCCCTCGCCACCGCCTGCAGCCAGCGCCATGGGGTCGAGCGCTGCCTGATCCTGCACCGCATCGGCCGCGTGCTGCCCGGCGAAGCGATCGTGCTGGTAGCCATCGCCGCCGACCGCCGCGGCCCCGCCCAGCGCTGCTGCCAGGAGCTGCTCGAGGCCCTGAAACATGAGGCGCCGTTCTGGAAGCGGGAATGGCGGGCCGATGGCAACGGCCAATGGATCACCGGCAACACCCCCTGGTGAGGGGATCGATCCCCCTCAGAACAGCGGCAACCGCAGCAGCTGCGCCCACAGCTCCGCACCGGTCTCCAGGTCGCCCTGGTCGACCGGGATCTCCAGCAGCAGATCAGCCCCCTGCAGCGATCCAATCCGGGCTGAAGCCTGACTGCCCTCCACCCGGGCCAAGACCGCACCATCCGGGCCCACCTGCATCCGGGCCCGGGCGAGCTCCGGACGTCCGGAGCCCCGCTTCAGGGGCGTATCTAGACGCACCTTGAGCCGTGGCAGCAGCTGAATCTCAGCACCCTCCAGCCGCTGCAGCGCCGGCCAGAGCAGCTGCAGCGCCGTGATGGCGGCAGCCACAGGATTGCCGGGCAAACCAAAAAATGGCGTGCCCGCCACCTGCCCCCAGGCGAAGGGTCGCCCCGGCTTGAGGAACAGCTTCCAGAAGCACACTTCCCCCAGCTCCGCCACTAGGGGCCGGATCCAATCGCTATCGCCGGCGGAAACGCCGCCCGTGCTCACCACCACATCGCACGACTCCGCCAGTTCGCGCAGGGCCAGGCGCAACGGCTCCGGTTGGTCGGCCACCACCCGCTGATCGGCAACCCCATAGCCCAGTTGGCCCAGCAAGGCCGTCAGCAGGGTGGCGTTGCTCTCCCAGATCTGCCCGGGGCCGCGGGGCTGACCCGGCGGCAGCAATTCATCGCCACTGATCAACAACCCCAGCCGTGGCCGGCGCGTGAGCGACAGCGTTTGCACCCCACAGCCCGCTAGACGGCCCAGATCGGCCACCCCCAAACGCTGCCCCGCGGGCACCAGCTGCTGGCCCGGCTCCGCCTCCTCCGTGGGCTGACGGATCCAGGGGTTAGCCCCGCAGGGCTGCACCAGCTCAAGCCGCGTGCCCGCCACCGCCACCAACTCCTGGGGCAGCACCCGCCCACTCCCCTGAGGCACCACTGCACCGGTGAGGATGCGCACCGCCTGACCCGGCTCCAGGGCTGCGCCGTAGGGGGCACCCGCCGCGGAACAGCCCACCAGGGCCCACTGCGCGCCCGGCTGCGGCTGCGCATCACCGGCGATGGCGTAGCCATCCATGATCGAGGCCCGGAATCCGGGCACCGCCGCCGTAGCCAACACCGCGGCCGCAGTGGTGCGGCCCAGGGCCTGGCTGAGCGGCAGGGTGTCCGTACGCCCGAGCGGCACCAGGGCCTCCAGGATCTGAGTGCGGGCTTGCTCCAGCGGCAGCCCTTCTCGGCCGTAGGGCTCCGCCATCACGCCTCTGCCGCGCGCTGCCAGGTGCCATGGCGCCCGCCGCTCTTGCTCAGCAGGCGAACAGCCTCAATCGTCATGGCGGGGTCGGCGGATTTGAGCATGTCGTAGAGGGTGAGCAGGCCCACCTGCACGGCGGTGAGCGCTTCCATTTCCACGCCGGTGCTGCCGGTGGTGCGGGCACAGGCCTCAAGCCGCAGACCAGCCCCATCGGCGGTGGGGCCGATCTCCACCTCCACACCGCTGAGGGCGATCGGATGGCAGAGGGGAATCAACTCAGAGGTGCGTTTGGCCCCCTGGATGGCGGCGACACGCGCCACGGCGAGCACATCGCCTTTGGGGGCCTTCCCCTCCAGCACCAGGGCCAGCACCTCCGGCGCCATGCGGATGGTGCCTTCTGCCCGGGCCTCACGGCGGGTGAGGGGACGATCGCCCACCTCGACCATGTGCACCTCACCGCGGCCGTTGAGGTGGGACAGCGCTGGGGTGTCCGGAGCCATGGCGGTCGCAAGGCAAGGGCCCCCATCCTGGCCAGCCCCCGTGGGATCGTGACGCAATCACCGGGCTGTGCGCCGTGCGCCTTTCGCGCCCCTCCACCCCCCTCTGCGCCTTCGTCACCCTGCTGAACGATCGGCTGGGGGAGAGCATCGTGTTTCCGCTGCTGCCTTACCTGCTGGCCAGCTTCACCAGCAACGGCCGCACCCTGGGGTTACTGGCGGGCAGCTATGCCATCGCCCAGTTCGCATTCACACCCCTGATCGGCGCCCTCAGCGACCGCTACGGCCGCCGGCCGGTGATCGCCGCCTGCGTGGCCGGGTCGGTGCTGGGGCTGGGGCTGTTCGCCATCACCGTGAGCATCGATTGGCCGGCCGTGCCCTGGGCCGCCGGGGGCACCCTGCCGCTGGTGCTGCTGTTTGCCGCCCGCCTGATCGATGGCGTCAGCGGTGGCACCGCCGCCACCGCCGGTGCCGTGCTGGCGGACATCTCCACCCCGGACAACCGCGCCAAGGCCTTCGGGCTGATCGGCGTGGCCTTCGGATTGGGCTTCATCCTCGGCCCCGCCTTCGGCGGCCTGCTGGCCAGCATCAACGTGACCCTGCCGGTGTGGGCCGCCACGGGCTTTGCCCTGCTCAACCTGCTGCTGGTGTTGGGGCTGCTGCCGGAAACCCATCCGCCCGAGGCGCGCCGAGCCCTGCCCCGCAAGCGGGATCTCAACCCCCTCAGCGCCCTGCAGCGGGTGTTCACCAACCCCCAGGTGCGCCGCCTGTGCGCGGCCTTCTTCCTCTTTTTCCTGGCCTTCAACGGCTTCACCGCCGTGCTGGTGCTCTATTTCAAGCAGGCCTTCAACTGGGGCCCGGGGCTGGCCACCACCGCCTTCCTGGTGGTGGGGGTGGTGGCCACGGTGGTGCAGGGGGGCCTGATCGGTCCGCTGGTGCAGCGCTTCGGCGAATGGCGCCTCACCCTGGCGGGCCTGGGCTTCGTGATCGTCGGCTGCCTGCTGATCCCCCTGGCCACCGCGGATAACGCCCCACGGGTGGTGTTCAGCGCCGTGGCGATCCTGGCCCTGGGCACAGGCTTGGTGACCCCCTGCCTGCGGGCCCTGGTGTCGCGCCGGCTCGACGGCGACGGCCAGGGGGCGGCCCTGGGCAGCCTGCAGGGCCTGCAGAGCCTCGGTAGCTTCATCGGCCCGCCCCTGGCGGGCCTGGCCTACGACCTGCTGGGCCAGCGCAGCCCCTTCTGGCTGGGGATCGTGGTGCTCAGCGGCGTGGCGATGCTGGTGGCCGGTGGACTCGGCAGTGGCAGCCAGAACACCGAATCCGGCACGATCTGATTGCTACGTTGCCAACACAAGGTTGGCGATACATGGCGGATCCGGTTGTTGCTCCTGAGCTCTACATCAACCGGGAGCTGAGCTGGGCTGCCTTCAATCAGCGGGTGCTGGCGCAGGCCCTCAGTGAGCACACACCGCTGCTGGAGCAGGCCAAGTTCAGCGCCATCTTCAGCAACAACCTCGATGAATTTTTCATGGTGCGGGTGGCTTCGCTGAAGTCACAGGTGGAGGCGGGCGTCCAGACCCTCAGCGACGACGGCCTCACCCCCACCCAACAGCTGGCCCGGGTGCGCGAAGCCCTGCACCCGCTGCTGGAGCAGCAGCAGGCCCACTACCGCCTCTACCTCAAACACCAACTGGCGGAGGTGGGCGTCCAGCTGATCGATTACGCCCGCCTCAACAAGAAACAGAAGCAGTGGGTCAACACCTACTTCCAGAACGCCATCTTCCCGGTGCTCACCCCCCTGGCGGTGGATCCGGCCCACCCCTTCCCCTTCATCAGCAACCTCAGCCTCAACATCGCCGCCCTGATCCGCGACCCCGACAGCGGCCAGCAGCAGTTCGCCCGGGTGAAGGTGCCGCAGAAAAATCTGCCGCGCTTCGTGGAACTGCCGGTAGACCTCAGCGACCACGACCCCAGGCCGGTGTACACCGCCGTGCCCCTGGAGCAGGTGGTGGCCTTCAACCTGCAGCTGCTGTTCCCCGGCATGGAGGTGGAGGGGCACTACTTCTTCCGCGTCACCCGCGACGCCGACCTCGAACTGCGCGACCTGGAGGCCGATGACCTGATGGAGGCCCTGCAGCAGGGCCTGCGCAAACGCCGCATGGGCGGTGAGGTGGTGCGCCTGGAGGTGGCCAACGAGATGCCCGATGCGGTGGTGGACCTGCTGCTGGAGGGCACGGGCGTGGAGGCGGAAGACCTCTACCGCATCCAGGGGCCCCTCGGCCTCGACGACCTGATGAGCCTGATGGCAGTGCCCCTGCCCAAGCTCAAGGACAAACCGCACCGGGGCCGCACCGCCGCCGCCCTGGCCCGGGCGCAGAAGAGCCTGCTGGAGGATGGCTCCATCAAGGCCGAAGAATTCGAAAGCATCTTCTCGGTGCTGCGCCGCGGTGATGTGCTGCTGCACCACCCCTTTGATCTGTTCTCCACCTCCGTGGAGGAGTTCATCAGCCAGGCCGCCGATGACCCCTCGGTGCTGGCCATCAAGATGACCCTCTATCGGGTCTCCAAGGATTCACCGATCATCGCCGCCCTGATCCGCGCCGCCGAAAACGGCAAGCAGGTGATGGCCCTGGTGGAGCTCAAGGCCCGCTTCGATGAAGACAACAACATCCAGTGGGCCCGCCAGCTGGAGCGCTCCGGCGTGCATGTGGTCTACGGCGTGATCGGCCTCAAGACCCACACCAAGATCGCCCTGGTGGTGCGCAAGGAAAAGGAGCGGCTGCGCAGCTACTGCCACATCGCCACCGGCAACTACAACTCCCGCACCGCGCAGCTCTACACCGACCTGGGCCTGCTCTCCGCCCGCCCCGAACTGGGGCAGGACCTGGCGGAACTGTTCAACTACCTCACCGGCTTCTCCAAACAGCAGAACTTCCGCAAGTTGCTGGTGGCCCCCGTCACCCTGCGCCAGCGCATGCAGGAGTTGATCCAACGGGAAACCGAGCACGCCCGCGCCGGCCGCCCCGCCGCCATCAAGGCCAAGATGAACGCCCTGGTGGACCCGGCGATCATTGCCCTGCTCTACGAGGCCTCCCAGGCGGGCGTGCAGATCGATCTGGTGGTGCGCGGCATGTGCAGCCTGCGGCCGGGGCTGGAGGGCATCAGCGACAACATCCGGGTGAGCAGCGTGATCGGCCGCTTTCTGGAGCATTCACGCCTGTTCTGGTTTGCCAATGGCGGCAACGACGAGATGTACATCGGCAGCGCCGATTGGATGGCCCGCAACCTGGATCGCCGCGTCGAAGCGGTGGTGCCGATTGAAGATCCGGAATTGCACGGCAGCTTGTTGCGCTTGATCAACACCTATCTGAGCGACAACAGCACCGCCTGGGACATGCAGAGCGACGGCAGCTTCAACCGCCGCATTCCGGAAGACGACAGCATCGCCGTTCAGGCCTGCCTGATCGACGGCTGGAGACATGGATTGAGCAACGGCGACGAAGCGCCGTAACGGCCACTACAAAAGCTAAGAAAATCCGACGAAAAGAGTGCGGCAAGTCTTCCAATTCGCCGTGTTCTCTTGCAGGTGGTAGTGCTACATTCCGGCCAACCATTTCCGGAGACGAGGGCATGGGCACACCTCAACACTCCACATCCCCTGAGCTGCCCGCAACATCTCGCTCCACCGCATCCACTCCAGCCGCCCGGATCGCAGCACCAATGGACACCTCTGACGCCCGCGCTTCCGAGCGAAACGACAACAGATCAACGGTGCGAAACGGCGCTTCCAAACAGGGGGGTCGCCTCAGCGCTGATTCGATCGGCTGGTACCTGAGCAACATCGGTCGCGTGCCGCTGCTCACCCCCGCGGAAGAAATCGAGCTGGCCCACCACGTGCAGGCCATGAAGCGGCTGCAGGAACTGCCCGCCGAGCAACTCACACCGCGCCAAAAACATCAGATCCGCATGGGCACCCGGGCCCGTGATCGCATGATGGCCGCCAACCTCCGCCTGGTGGTGAGCGTCGCCAAGAAGTACCAGAACCAGGGCCTCGAACTGCTGGATCTAGTGCAGGAAGGGGCGATCGGCCTGGAGCGGGCCGTCGACAAGTTCGACCCCGCCATGGGCTACAAATTTTCCACCTACGCCTACTGGTGGATTCGCCAGGGCATGACCCGCGCAATCGACAACAGCGCCCGCACCATTCGCCTGCCGATCCACGTGAGCGAAAAGCTCTCGAAGATGCGCCGCATCACCCGCGAACTCTCCCATCGCTTCGGGCGCCAACCAAATCGGCTGGAAATGGCCCACGCCATGGGCATGACTCCGGATGATCTCGAGGAGCTGATCGCCCAGAGCGCCCCCTGCGCCTCCCTCGATGCCCACGCCCGCGGCGATGACGACCGCAGCACCCTCGGGGAACTGATCGCCGACCCCAACAGCAACGAATCCATGGACGGCATGGATCGCAGCCTGCAGAAGGAGCACCTGGGCACCTGGCTGTCTCAGCTCAACGAGCGGGAGCGTCGCATCATTGAGTTGCGCTTCGGCCTGGCGGGCCAGGAGCCCCTGACGCTGGCGGAAATCGGCCGTCAGATCAATGTGTCGCGCGAGCGGGTGCGGCAACTGGAATCCAAGGCGCTGCTCAAGCTGCGCCTGATGACCAACTACCAGCAGGCCGCCTAATCCCCTCCGTGCTGGGGGTTGCCGTTGTTGGCCTCTGGCTCGCCATGGTGCTGGCCATGGCTCTGCTGGTGCGCCATCGCTGGCCCCAACAGCGGGAGTGGAGTCGCAAGCTGGTGCACATCGGCACCGGGCCCGTGGTGCTGCTGGCCTGGGGCTTCGGCATCGGCCGTGAGATCGCCCTGCCCGTGGCCCTGCTGGTGACAGCCGCCACCGCCCTCAACCACCGCTACCAGCTGCTGCCCGCCGTGGAGGACGTGGGCCGCCCCAGCTATGGCACGGTGGCCTACGGCGCCTCGATCAGCATCCTGCTGGCCCTGTACTGGCCGCAACAGCCGCTGGCGGTGGCGGCTGGGGTGCTGGTGATGGCCTTCGGTGATGGTTTGGCGGGCCTGGTGGGGCCAGCCCTGCCCTCCCGGCGTTGGGGCCTCTGGGGCCAGACCAAATCCCTCGCCGGCACCGGCTGCATGCTGCTGGCGGCCCTGATCGTGCTGGGGGTGCTGAAAGCCCTGGCCTCGTCCTCGGGCCAGCCGGCCCCCGCAGCCGCCGCCTGCCTGGGGCTGGCGCTGCTGGCCACGGCCCTGGAGCAGTGGAGCGTGTTCGGCGTCGACAACCTCAGCGTGCCGGTGCTCACCGGTGTGCTCTGGAGCCACGTCAGCGGCTGAGCCCTCACACCCGCAGCATGGCCTCGCAGCGCTGCTCCTAATCGTGCTGGGTGCCCAGGCCCGCCACCAGCAACCGATCAGCGGGCTCCTGCTGCAGACGCAGCTGCCACTGGCGGATCGCCTCCGCCCGCTCCAGCCACACATCCATCACGGTGGCCTGAACACAACGTAAGGCGCCGATCGGGCGACACCGTTCACAGCAAACCTTTGTTGCGAACAGTGCATTTAGCACTCGCAACATGCGAGTACTAAGCATCAGCCAGGATTGGTCAAACCAAAGCCGGTGACTGGCTTTGTGTGCTAGCCACCGCGCCAGCCAGCTCCTGCAGCAGCTCGCGGGTGGTGCCCAGATCGATGCAGGCATCGGTGATGCTCTGGCCGTAGGTGAGCGCGCTGAGGTCGGCGGGGATTTTCTGGTTGCCGGCCACCAGGTGGCTCTCGACCATCACCCCCATCACGTGGCGGCTGCCGGCCCGCAGCTGCTCGGCCACCTGGGCGGCCACCTCCCCTTGACGGCGGTAGTCCTTGTTGGAGTTGCCATGGCTGCAATCCACCATCACCCGCGCCGGCAGCCCCTCCTTCTCCAGGGCGGCGGCGGCGGATTCGATCGCTTCGGCGTGGTAATTCGTGCCCTGCTTGCCGCCGCGCAGCACCAGGTGGCCATCGGGGTTGCCGGTGGTGGACACGATGGCGGCGTGGCCCTCCTTGTTGATCCCCAGGAAGTTGTGGGGCCGGGCGGCGGCCTCCATGGCGTTGATGGCCGTGATGGCGCTGCCGTCGGTGCCGTTCTTGAAGCCGATCGGCATCGACAGCCCCGAGGCCATCTCGCGGTGGGTCTGGCTCTCGGTGGTGCGGGCGCCGATGGCCGTCCAGCTGATCAGGTCGGCGATGTACTGGGGCACCACCGGATCCAGCAGTTCCGTGGCGGCGGGTAGCCCCATGTCCGCCAGGTGCAGCAGCAGCCCGCGGGCCAGCCGCAGGCCGGTGTTGATGTCGTAGCTGCCGTCGAGGTGGGGGTCGTTGATCAGCCCCTTCCAGCCCACGGTGGTGCGCGGCTTCTCGAAATACACCCGCATCACCACCTCCAGCTGGTCGCGGTGGCGGCGGTGTTCCTCCGCGATGGCGGCGGCGTACTCCTGGGCCGCCTTCACGTCATGCACCGAGCAGGGGCCCACGATCACCAACAGCCGCGGGTCATCGCCCCGCAGGATCGCCTTGATCCGCTCGCGGGCTTCCCGCACCGTGGTGGCCGCCGCCTCCCCCATGGGCAGCTCGCGGTGCAGCAGGGAGGGCGCCACCAGCGGCCGCGTTTCCACCACGTGAAGATCGGAGGTGGGGATCATGCCGGCAGCCGCTGGGCAGCACAGGGGACAGACCACCCTAAAAGCCCGATTGCAGCCGTTGTCACCAGAGCCCGGGGGGGTGGCAAAGAACAATGGGTGTCACGTCACAGTTCGTCAGGTCCGCCAGGGCCCCTGCACCGATGGTTGCCAGCAGCTTCCTCACCGACTACCGCGCCGCCGCCGCGGAACGGGAAGCCCAGGGGGTGCCGGCCCTGCCGCTCACCGCCCCCCAGACCGAAGCCCTGGTGGAGCTGCTGGCGGCCCCGCCCGCCGGTGAGGAGGCCTTCCTGCTGCACCTGCTCAGCGAACGCATCCCGCCCGGGGTGGATGAGGCCGCCTATGTGAAAGCCAGCTGGCTCAGCGCCGTGGCCCAGGGGAGCGCCAGCAGCCCGCTGGTGAGCCCGATCCAGGCCGTGCAGCTGCTGGCCACGATGATCGGCGGCTACAACGTGGGCGCCCTGATCGGGCTGCTCTCCAGCGCCGATGCAGCCATTGCTGAGGCCGCCGCCACCGGCCTCAGCCGCACCCTGCTGGTGTACGACGCCTACAACGATGTGCTGGAGCTGGCGGCCAGCAACCCCTACGCCCAGCGGGTGATCGACAGCTGGGCCGCCGCGGAGTGGTTCACCGCCAAGCCGGAGCTGCCGGCGGAGATCACGGTGACCGTGTTCAAGGTGGAGGGCGAAACCAACACCGACGACCTCTCCCCCGCCACCCACGCCACCACCCGGCCGGACATCCCCCTGCACGCCATGGCGATGCTGGAAACCCGCCTGCCCGGGGGGCTCGATCAGATCGCCCAGCTCAAGCAGAAGGGCCATCCCGTGGCCTATGTGGGCGATGTGGTGGGCACCGGCAGCTCCCGCAAATCCGCCATCAACTCGGTGCTGTGGCACACCGGCACCGACATCCCCCACGTGCCCAACAAGCGCAGCGGCGGCGTGGTGCTGGGGGGCAAAATCGCGCCGATCTTTTTCAACACCGCCGAGGACTCCGGCGCCCTGCCGATCGCGTGCGATGTCAGCGCCCTCAGCACCGGTGATGTGATCACCATCCGCCCCTACGCCGGCACCATCGAGCGCGCCGCCGGTGAGGCCCAGGCCGGCACGATCGTGGCCCGCTTCGAGCTCAAGCCCAGCACCATCACCGATGAGGTGCGCGCCGGCGGCCGCATCCCCCTGCTGATCGGCCGCTCGCTGACGGACAAGGTGCGCGCCCAGCTGGGCCTGCCCGCCAGCGACCTGTTCATCCGCCCCAGCGCCCCGGCCGACAGCGGCAAGGGCTTCACCCTGGCCCAGAAGATGGTGGGCAAGGCCTGCGGCCTGCCCGGCGTGCGCCCCGGCACCAGCTGCGAGCCGCTGATGACCACCGTGGGCTCCCAGGACACCACCGGGCCCATGACCCGCGATGAGATGAAGGAGCTGGCCTGCCTGGGCTTCTCCGCCGACCTGGTGATGCAGAGCTTCTGCCACACCGCGGCCTACCCCAAGCCGGTGGACCTCAAAACCCACGCCGAGCTGCCCGACTTCATCAGCTCCCGCGGCGGCGTGGCCCTGCGCCCTGGCGACGGCATCATCCACAGCTGGCTCAACCGCATGCTGCTGCCGGACACCGTGGGCACCGGCGGCGACAGCCACACCCGCTTCCCCCTGGGCATTTCCTTCCCCGCCGGCTCCGGCCTGGTGGCCTTCGCCGCCGCCATCGGGGCCATGCCGCTGGACATGCCCGAATCGGTGTTGGTGAAATTCAGCGGCTCCCTGCAGCCGGGCGTGACCCTGCGGGACGTGGTGAACGCCATCCCCTACGTGGCCATCCAGCAGGGGCTGCTCACCGTGGCCAAGGAGGGCAAGCAGAACATCTTCAACGGCCGGATCATGGAGATCGAGGGCCTGCCCGATCTCAAGCTCGAACAGGCCTTTGAGCTCACCGACGCCACCGCCGAGCGCTCCTGCGCCGGCAGCACCATCAAGCTCTCGGTGGAGACGGTGAGCGAATACCTGCGCAGCAACGTGGCGCTGCTCAAGAACATGATTGCCCGCGGCTACAGCGACGCCCGCACCCTGGCCCGCCGCATCAAGGCCATGGAGGCCTGGTTGGCCAACCCGGTGCTGCTGGAGGCCGACGCCGACGCCGACTACGCCGCCGTGATCGAGATCGACCTCGATCAGATCACCGAGCCGATCCTGGCCTGCCCCAACGACCCCGACAACGTGAAAACGCTGTCGGAGGTGGCCGGCAACCGCATCGATGAGGTGTTCATCGGCTCCTGCATGACCAACATCGGCCATTACCGCGCCGCCGCCACAGTGCTCGAAGGCCAGGGTGAGAACAGCGCCCGGCTGTGGGTGTGCCCGCCCACCCGCATGGATGAGGAGATGCTCAAGCAGGAGGGCTATTACGCCATCTTCGAGAAGGCGGGCTCCCGCATGGAGATGCCGGGCTGCTCCCTCTGCATGGGCAACCAGGCCCGGGTGGAGGACAACACCACCGTGTTCTCGACCAGCACCCGCAACTTCAACAACCGTCTCGGCAACGGCGCCCAGGTGTATCTGGGCAGCGCCGAGCTGGCGGCCGTGTGCGCCCAGCTGGGCCGCATCCCCACCAAGGAGCAATACCTGGCCATCGCCGCCGCCAAGATCGACCCCCGCGGCGCCGAGCTCTACCGCTACCTCAACTTCGACCAGATCGAGGGCTTCGAGGACAGCGGCCGGGTGGTGAGCGCCGAGCAGGAGGCCAGAGTGCTGGCGGAAGTGTGAGACGCCGCTGAACCAGGAAACCCTGCTGTTCGAGCCCGCCCAGCCCCAGGCCGGGGCACTGCGGGCGGTGCTGGCCTTCCCCAGCACCTACAGCGTGGGCATCACCAGCCTCGGGTTTCAGGTGGTCTGGGCCACCCTGGCCCGCCGCCCCGATGTGGACGTGCGGCGCCTATTCACCGACCAGGGGGATCCCCCCCACGGCGGCCAGCGGGGCCGCGGCCCCGACCTGGATCTGTTTGGCCTCTCCCTGAGCTGGGAGCTGGATGGCCCCATGCTGCTGGAGTTGCTGGAACAGCAGCGCATTCCGCTTTGGGCCGGTGAACGCGGCGACCAGGATCCGATCGTGTTTGGCGGCGGCCCAGTGCTCACCGCCAACCCCGAACCGCTGGCGCCCTTCCTGGATGCGGTGCTGCTGGGGGATGGGGAGCTGCTGCTGCCCGCCTTCCTCGATGCCCTGCAGGGGTGCCGCACGGCGCCACGCGCTGAGCGGCTGCGGCGGCTGGCCCAGGTGCCGGGGGTGTACGTGCCGAGCCTCTATGCCCCCCGCTATGGCTCCGATGGCCAGCTGCTGGGCGTTGAACCCACAGAGCCCGACATCCCGGCCACGGTGGCCAAACAGACCTGGCGCGGCAACACCCTCAGCCACTCCACGGTGATCACCCCCGAGGCCGCCTGGCCCTCCATTCACATGGTGGAGGTGGTGCGCAGTTGTCCGGAGCTGTGCCGCTTCTGCCTGGCCAGTTACCTCACCCTGCCGTTCCGCACCCCCAGCCTCGACGACGGCCTGATCCCGGCGGTGGAGGCGGGGCTGGGGGCTACCCAGCGGCTGGGGTTGCTGGGGGCCTCGGTGACCCAGCACCCCCAGTTCGACGCCCTGTTGCAGTGGCTCGACCAGGACCGTTTCGACGGCACCCGTGTCAGCGTGAGTTCGGTGCGGGCCGCCACGGTGACCCCCGAGCTGGGGCGGATCCTGGCCAAGCGGGGCAGCAAATCGCTCACCATCGCCATCGAGAGCGGCAGCGAGCGCATGCGCCAGGTGGTGAACAAGAAGCTCTCCGGCGAAGAGATCTTCGCCGCCGCCCGCTACGCCAAGGAGGGGGGTCTCAGCGGCCTCAAGCTCTACGGCATGGTGGGGCTCCCGAGTGAGCAGGAGGCGGATGTGGAGGCCACCGCCGAGCTGCTGCTGGCCCTGAAAAAAGCCACACCGGGCCTGCGGCTCAGCCTGGGGGTGAGCACCTTCGTGCCCAAGGCCCACACCCCCTTCCAGTGGCAGGGGGTGCGCCCGGAGGCGGAGAAGCGGCTCAAGCTGCTGGCCAAACGGCTCAAGCCCAAGGGGATTGAGCTGCGGCCGGAGAGCTACGGCTGGAGCGTGATCCAGGCCCTGTTCTCCCGCAGCGACCGCCGCCTGGCGCCGGTGATCGCGGCCGCCCGCGGCCGCCACGAGAGCCTCGGGGGCTGGAAGCAGGCCTACCGGCAGGTCGGCTCCAGCACGGCCACCCCCCCGTTACCGAGCTGGGAGTCGGTGGTGCACGACGCCTGGAGCGCAGAGCAGGTGCTGCCCTGGGGCCACCTGGAGGGGCCGCTGCCGGTTACGACCCTGCGGCAGCACCACGATCAGGCCCTGAGCTGAGCCGAGCGCGCAGGCCCACCAACAGGATCCAGCCGGCGATGTTCAGGCGGCTGTCGTACATCGGGATGTCGGTGGCGTGCAGGGCCACCAGCACCAGGGTGGCCGCCCACCAGGCCCGCTCAAACAAGCGGTCGTTGGCCATGCCCACCTGGGCCGTGCGCAGCAGCAGCCACAGCACCAGGCCCACGAGCCCCACCGCCACCGGCCAGCCGTGGCTCTGGGCCAGATCCAGGGCAATGGTGTGGGGGTGGTTGATGAAATAGCCCGCCCGCTCCTTGTAGATGGCACCAAACGACTGGGCCCCCCAGCCAAACCAGGGGCGCTGGCTGATCAGCTGCAGGGCCATGGTCCACAGGCTCATGCGGGTGAGGGCCTCAGGGCGGACGCCCTGGGAGTTGAAGTCGTTGAGCCGCCCCCAGACCGACTGGGGCACCAGCTCCCGCAGGGGGGCCTGGAGGACCGCCGGCACCCCCGGCAGCGTCGCCAGCAACACCGGCAGTAAGGCCAGCAGCAACACCGGCAGCAACCAGAGCCAGCGGCCGGGCCCGAGCACCACCGGCAGGCCCAGCACCAGGGCCCCCCAGCCGTTGCGGGAATCGGTGGCCACCAGGGCCGCCACCTGGGCCACCACGATCGCCAGCCCCGCCAGCCACACCAGCAGCGCTGCGCCGCCCTCGCGCCAACGGCGGGCGTGCTGCAACCAGGCCGCCAGGGCCAGCGGCCAGCTCATCGCCAGCCAGGCCGCCGTGACGTTGGCGTACTCAAACAACCCCGACAGCCGGCCCGGGGGATTACCGCCGGCCTGCACCCACCAGATCACCGCCCCGCCGAACTGCTGGAACGGCCCGCTCCAACCCAGCAGCATCTGCCCCAGGCCGGTCACCAGCACCGGCACCGTGCCGGCCACCAGCCACAGGGCCAGCCGCCGCCGGGCCGCCGGGCCCTCGAGATAGGGCTGGAAACCCCAGAACGCCCAGAAAAACGGCAACCAGTTGGCCAGACCGATCCAGGCCAGCCAACCGCTGGGGGCCTGGACAGCCCCGAGCAGCATCCACAGGGACACCGCCACCAGCACCAGATTGAGCCGGTCCTGCCACCAGGGGGGCCGCCGCTGGCAGCCCTGGATCAACGCCACCAGCAGCAGCAGCCCCGCCAGCAGAGCACTGGCGGGCAGCAGCAGCAGCGCCAGTTGGAAGCAACGCCAGCCCAGAGGGGCCGCCTGCGGCGGCCGCTCCAGGTCGAGCCAGGCCAGCAGACGGCTCATGCGAACACCGCCGTGCGGCCGCGATAGACCATCACCTGCCGTTTGAGGTGCAGACGCACCGCCCGGGCCAGGGCCAGCCGTTCCGTGTCGCGGCCTTTGCGGATCAGATCCTCCACCTCGTCGCGGTGACTCACGGACACGGTGGACTGGGCGATGATCGGGCCCCCATCGAGCTCTTCGGTCACGTAGTGGGCCGTGGCTCCGATCAGCTTCACGCCCCGCTCCCAGGCCCGGTGATAGGGCTGGGCCCCTTTGAACGCCGGCAGGAAGGAGTGGTGGATGTTGATCACCCGGTGGAAGGCATCGGGGGAATCAAAGGCCGCCAGGAAGGCGGGCGTGAGCACCTGCATGTACTTGGCCAGGATCACCAGCTCGATGCCGTGCTCCGCCAGCAGCTCCAGGTGCCGGGCCTCCGCCTGTTCACGGATGTCGGCACGGATCGGCACGTGCACAAAACGGGCACCGAATTCCTCGGCAATGGGAGCCAGGTCGGGGTGGTTGGCGATCACCAGGGGCACCCGCATCGGCAGCTCGCCGGTGCGCACCCGCCAGAGCAGATCCAGCAGGCAGTGATCCTGCTTGCTCACAAAGATCGCCACCGGCGGATGGCAATCCGAGAAGGTGACTCTGAACTCCCCCCCCAGCCGCTCCGCCAGGGAGGCCGCCGCCGGGGCAATCGCCTCCCGCGGCAGGCCAAACCCCTCCAGCTGCCATTCGATGCGGCTCAGGAACAGCCCCGCACCTGGATCGCTGTGGTGATCGGCGTGCACGATGTTGCCGCCGTTGGCGGCCACCCAGCCGGAGAGCTCCCGCACCAACCCCGGTTGATCCGGGCAGATCATCTGCAGGATGGCGGTGGCAGCCGTCATGGGGAGGGGCAGAAACGCCGGAATCCGCATTGTGCCGGCCGGCGGCAACCGCCCAACCTCACAGCCGTTCACAGGAGTGCGCCCGGGGGGAAACACCCTGGGTAAAGTCCCGCTACCAGCATTTCCGCCATGGCCGCCCAGCCCCTGTCCGCGCTGTTCGCCCCGCTGTTCACCCAGGCCGCCGGGGCCTTCCGCCGGCTGGGGGCCCTGGCCCTGGCGGTGGTGCTCTGCTTCGGGCTGGCGGCCTGCGACGGCGGCAACCGCAAGGCGGCCAGCCTCAGCGCCGACGACATCGCCGTGATCGAACGCCAGGCCGAAGGCTTCCTGGCCGCCCGCGACCGCCTGCCCGAACTGGCCAGCCTGGTGAATGGGCGGGACTGGACCTTCACCCGCAACCTGATCCACGGCCCCATGCAAGAGGTGGGCCGCGAAATGCTCTACATCAACCAGCGCCTGCTGCCGGCGGAGCGGGCCGAAGCCACCCAGCGGGCCGATGCCCTCAAGGCCGCCCTGGCGGACCTGGATGAGGCCGCCCGCCTGCAGGATTCCAACAATCTGAGCAAGGCCTACATCAAGGTGGCCAGCGGCTTCGGCCTCTACGCCCAGGTGCTGCCCGCCCAGGTGCAGGCCGACCTCAAACAGAGCTGATCGCGCCAAGCGCTGCCACCAGCGCCCGCCCCAGCGTCGGCGTCATCGGCGCCGGCGTGGTGGGCTTGGCGGTGGCCTGGCGGCTGTGCCGTGGGGGCTATCCGGTTGAGCTGATCGCCCCGGAGACCTTCGGGCCCCAGGCGGATCGCAGCGGCAGTGGCGCCGCCCTGGGCCTGCTGATGGCCCAGGTGTACCGGCGCAGCAGTGGCCGCGGCTGGCGGCTGCGGCAGCAATCCCTGGGGCTGTGGCACCGCTGGCGCCAGGAGCTGGCGGAGCGCGGCCACCCCATTCCCTTCCGGCCCGGGCTGCTGCAGCTGGCCGGCAGTGCCGAGGAGCGGGACGCGCAGCGGCGGCTGGTGGAGCAACGCCAGGCCCAGGGACTCCCGCTGCAATGGCTGGAGCCCTCCGACCTGCAGGCCCTGGCCCCGGCACCGCCGGCCGCTGCCCTGGGTGGGGTGTTCTCGCCCCAGGACGGCCAACTCGATCCATTGGCCGCCATGGCCGCCCTGCGGGCCGATGGCCAAGCGGCGGGGCTGCAGGCCTGGCCCGTGGCCGTGGAGCGCATCGACCGCGGCGCCGCAGACGCGGGCGACCGGCGCTGGCTGGTGCACGGCGGCGATGGCGGCCGCCGCCCCTACCGCTGGCTGGTGGTGT
>Ga0194130_10001136_pt1 | contig 44731 bp, 42 predicted proteins | sample TA2KigsurfametaG_FD_160084 | JGI IMG/M metagenome (GOLD analysis project Ga0194130, IMG submission 160084) | Freshwater microbial communities from Lake Tanganyika, Tanzania - TA2015050 Kigoma 12 surface | ecosystem: Environmental > Aquatic > Freshwater > Lake | place: Tanzania: Lake Tanganyika...
TGACTAAAATATTTGACAATTTTTTTAAATCTATACTTAAATAAATCTAATTTTTATTTAAAGATTCATTTTGAATAAAATTTTTAATGTAATCTTTCAAACTTATTTTAGCTTCCAATCTTATAAGATCATTATTCAATTTTTTTTCAGTTATATAAGAATAGAACCTGTCTCCAGGTCTTTCGGCAAAAAGTTTTATGGACCTATCAAACATTTTTGCTAACTGTAAAATTGTATAAGAGCTCGAATTAGCAACTATGTAATGTTTGCATAAATTTTTCTTCCAAGCAAAAATACATCCTTTCACCGAGTCCAAAACATGAGTAAATTTTCTGCTTTGCCATCCAGGTTTTACTATTGGCAATGATTTTTTTTCTTATAATAATTCTCAAATATTCCAACAACAGTCGCCATGTCTCCTATACGAATGTGTCTTTGTCCATAAATATTATTAAAATAAATAACCTCATATCTAAAATTAAACCATTTCTTTAAATTTTCTAATAATTGTAGGTTTGATGCTTTGGTAATAGCTTAAGGTGATAAATTCATATCTTTGTCTTGATTTCCTAGATAGGCTGATGTTGAGGAATAAACAAGTTTAATATTATTTTCCAAAGCAAATTTAAATACTTCAGAACTGCCTTTGATATTAGAATCGTAGCATTGATAATATTGTATAAAACTTTGAAAGATTATAGAAAATTCTCCAAAATGAAAAATACAATGAATTTTTTATATGATTTTTGATTTTTCAGATAAATAATTATCTATACTGATAATTTTATAATTAAATTACTTAACTAAGTTTTCAATAAGATTAGATCCTATAAATCCTGCTCCGCCGAACAACAATTATAATTTTTATTAATTTGGTTAAAAGGGATTTAAAGCCTGGCAACGACCTACTCTTCCGTGCCTTAAGACAAAGTACCATTGGCGCTAAAGGGCTTAACTGCCGAGTTCGGAATGGGATCGGGTGTTACTCCTTTGCAATAATCACCAGGCCATGAGGATATACAATTTATAATGGATATTGTAAATAATTTATATGAAAAATATATCCATTACCTATCTTCTATTTTGCCTTGGATTATTAACTTTGCTTATAGCTAGTAATGATAATTTTTTATCAATTCTTCCAATTTATCATGGAAGCAAATTTCAGGATTTAAGATATATATTTGAATATAGCGACTGTCTAAATAAAATCTCCAACAATAATTGCACTTTTTACGAAAGTCATCCGTTTGTATATCCTCAAATTTGGTTATTAATTAGCAAGTATATAAACTTATTTTATGGAACTATTTTTTACTTATTCTCAGTATTTTTATATTTTATTATTTCAATAATAACATTTAAGAATATTAATAAAAAATACATCTATCATTTTTTATTCTTTTTTTCACCAGCTTCTGTTTTATCAATTGTAAGAGCAAACAATGATATCATAATATTTTTATTAATATATCTGCTCATCATACTGTTAAAAAATAATAAATTAAGAATCATAAGCTTCTTATTGTTTTTACTCTCATATTTATTAAAAATTTATTCTATATTCTTGATTTTAATTTTTTTTCTTAAAAAGAAAGACTATAACATTAAGAATTATTTCTTATTTTTAATATTTATTATTATATCGTATTTTTTTATAAATGAAATTTTAGAAATTAATAAAATATACAACAAATCTAAACTAATTGCCTCCTACAGTTCTGGAATAGTATTTGATTTATTCAATTATCTTAATTTTAAATTCAAAATCAATGCTGAATTATCTTCAAGAATCTCTTTATTTATAATAACCGCATTAAGTTTTTCTAAATTAAATAAAATAAATTATAACATCTCCAAAGAGAACTATTTATTATTTATTTCTGGAACAATAATACTTGTAACTAGTTTCTTTTTAAGCAGAACTTTTGACTATAAATTAATCTTTATTCTACTTATTATTCCGGTAATACTTGAGATTAAAAAAAAAGAAAATCCCTATTTAATTAATATTGTTATTTTTTGTATTTTTTTTATCATATGGTTTGAGACTGTCATTTTTTATTATTCGAAATACATAAACTATGATGTAAACAAATTTTTATATTTAGAGGAAAAAAATATTAAAATCATTATTCTTGGATTTTTAATCGGATTAAAAAATATATTTCAGTGGATAATAAATATTTTTATGATTTTTCTTTGTAAAAATATTGTACTTAAGAATTTTAGTAAATAATTAAATTCTAAAAAAAATTTATTTTACAAAAAATACTAATAAATTTAATAATTATTAGTCTTATCATATAGTTAAGTATTATTAGAAAGTTTGTTCAATATTATAAACAAACAAGTTATTATTGGTTTTTTTTAATAGTGTTAATGCAAAATCTTATTATATCTTTAAAAATAAAAAAATTAATATAGATTAATCAAACTTAAATCGCGGGGTGGAGCAGTCTGGTAGCTCGTCAGGCTCATAACCTGAAGGTCCTTGGTTCAAATCCAAGCCCCGCAACCAAAATATAATAATATTATTTATTAGAAATTAATTTCTCCCACATTAGTGTGGTTTTGATAATATCCTCCAGGGAGGTATTACTCATCTTTCCAAGAGTTTTTATAATTAAATTTGGATTATTTACTATCGCAGCAATGTCTCCTTTTCTTTTCTTCTTAAAAAGAATTTTAATATTTTTACCTGATAACTCTGCAAATTTTTTAATTATTTGCAATACGCTAAACCCGTAACCATATCCGCAATTTAAAATTAAGGATTTCCTCTTTTTGGATAAATATTTTAAAGTTGCAATGTGAATTTTTGAAATATCATTAACTGAAATATAATCTCTAATACAAGTTCCATCAGCAGTAGGATAATCTCTGCCATATACGCTTGCTTTAATATTATTATTTTTTTTAATTATTAAAGATGACAAGTTTTTAAAAAGTTGATCATTTTTATTTATTAACCCTGTTCTTAATTTAATATCTGCTCCAACAACGTTGAAATATCTTAAAATTCCATAAGAAAATTTGAATTTTTCTGAAAAATTTCTTAATATCAATTCTGATAATAATTTAGTCTTTCCATAATAACTAACTGGATTGCAAAATGTTTCTTCGGTTACACTTTTTTTTTTTAGATTACCATAAACAGCACAGGTAGAAGAAAGCACAAAATTTTTTAAATTGTTATTTACGGCAGCTCTAAGCAAAGTTTCGGTGCCTTCAACATTATTTTTATAGTATTTAAGAGGATTGTACTGGGACTCTTCAACACTTAAACTTGCTGCAAGATGAATAATATCTGTAATTTTATTTTTTTTTAAAATATTATTTACAAAATTAAAGTCTAAAATATCTCCATAGTGAAAATGTGCTTTTTTATTTATTAATCTTTTATGACCTGTGGAAAGATTGTCCAAAACAAATACTTCAAATCCTAAATCTGTCAAATCATAAGAGATTTTACTACCTATATATCCTGCCCCACCTGTAATTAATAGTTTTTTGACCATAAATTAAAGTATATTTTTTTAATAACTTTTAAAAAGAAACTCTCAAATCTTTTATCTAAATATACGCTCTTTTTAATAATATTCGAAGATTTCTCTGATGTCTCTTTATAGTTACATTTAATTATATTTTCTAAATTATTTCTAAAATCTTTATATTTAATGTTCTCTAAAAATATTGTTAATTTATTGTTGGAATAATAAAATAAATTTAATTTATTTTCTTCATTTAAAAAAGAAATTTTTATATAAGGGTTATAATATTCTAAATTACAAAACTTATTTTCATTTAAAAAAAAATTGACATTATTATTTTCTATCTCTTTAATAACACGAAAATAATCTAAAGAATTGTAAGAAAAAATCTCTTCAACATTAGGCCGATCATATATAAAAAAATTAACATGATATTTATACTTGTTATTTAAAACATAATTTTTATTTATTAATTGTTTTGCATCTCTTAATAATTCCTTAGCTAAAAATCTTTCCCTAATAAGATTATTCTGAAAAAAAAAGAAATTCACCGATAAAATTGAAAATAAAATGATACAAAAGAAATTAAATAAAAATTTAGAGCGAAATGCTCCAAATTTATATAAAAAAATAGCTGATAAAGAGAAAATACAAGAAATAGAAACAAGAGCCCGGTTGTTATATTGAGTAAACTCAAGACCAGTATTTGCTATGGAATGCATTAAGATATTTAAAATAAATACCGAAGTTACACTAAATAAAAAAATAATTAAAAAATAATAATCTCTATGACTTTTTATTCTTTTTTTATTACCAATACTCAAATAAAAAAAAAAAACTATTAACAATAACTGCAATAATAAAATTAAATTATAGGTACTAAAAATATTATATAAGGATCTAGCAAATAATTCTAATGAATGTACAAAAATATTAACTGTTAATACTGAATTTACAATTATTAAATAAATAATTTTTTCATAATCTTGAAGACCTAATTTTATTCGAGATAAATTTTGATTAAATAAATTAGGAAATATCTCTTTTTGTAAAACATAAATTAAAATTAACGTTAAAAAAGTCAAAATAATATTAATGAAAAATATCTTTTTTTTACGCTTAAAAAATAATGGAAAAAATAAAGAAAGTCCTATTAATGGGGCTGCACTTTCATAGGTTAAAAACATTATAACTAAAAAAAAATAACTTAAAAATAAATCAAAAAAAAAAGATTTAAAAATATATTTTTTTAAAAAAAAAAGTGATATTGACCAAAAAATTAAAGAAAGAATTCCCATGCTTTGCATACCTGGGGAATAAATAATTGTATAGGAAAAAAAAGGAAAAATTAAAAAAGTTAAGAATATTTTTTTTATATATATATCATCTAGAATAAAATCATAAATCCTAAAAACTATATAAATAAAAATAAAATAAACAGATAATGAAAATAAAAAATAAATTTGAAAAATAGGTGGTAGTCTGCTTAACAGTGCGTGATAAAAGCAAGATAAAGGTCTATTATTATTTACATAGCAAATTGATTTTACCGCATCAAAGTAATTTAATTCTTTTAAGCCTAGTATTGTATAGTCATCTTGTATGAAATAACCAAAAACTAGAATTGGTAAATAACCTAATATTGCAAGTGTTAAAAAATATTGCGTCAAACTTAATGATTTTATAAAATGGAAAATATTCTTCATTCTATTTTTCTAAGACATTAAACCTATTAATCCTTGTTAGAAGAAAAAGATAAACAGAGTTAGGTAAGATTAAAAAAAATATTCTAAATAATAATGAAAAAGGTAATATAAAAATTAAAAACATATTTTTTTTAATTAAAAAAAAAAATAATTTAAATTCAGAGTAAATAGCGCGGATATTTTTTCTTCTTTTCATGGTCATGTTGTCAATTCTAGAATTGACTAATGATATATCTAGATTTGCAATAAAATATCCTCTTATTTTTGCTAAAAACCAAAGAGAATAATCTTCTTTATATTTAATATTAGGGTAAGACCCCAATTTTTTTATTTTATCTCTCTTAAACATTACCGTCATATGATTAATTGGATTTAAAAAAGAAAAATGAAGAAAATTAGGATTTTTTGGGACTTTTTTTATAAATTTTTTACCATTAATATTTTCGTTAATATTAGAACCTAAAATATCAACTTTATTTTTTTTAAAAAAATTTACCTGCTCAAAAAATCTTGTTTTATGATTGATGTCATCTGCATCAGCTCTAGCTATTAATTTATATTTAGCTATTTTTAAACCGTAATTTAATATTTTAACTAGACCTAATTTATTCTTAAAAATTATATTAATAAAATTATATTGTTTTTTTAATTTTAATAAAAATATTCTCTTTTCCGTACTAATATTACCATCTACGATAATAAGAAATTCTGATGGTAAAAGTGTATTATTAATTACAGAATTAACTGACTTTTTAAAAATATCAAAATCTATTGCCTCATGTATTGGCATTAAAACGGTGAATTTCATTAATATAAATATTTTATTCTATTAAAACTTTTTTTAAAAGCTTCAATAGAATAATTTTTTTTGTAGTCCTCTAATGCTATACTTTGAAACTTATCAATAAAAAAACCATTATTATATAAACTTCTCATATTAAAAATAATCTGATTTTTATTTTTATTTATAATAGATCCTCTAAATTTATCTAAACTGCCAACGTCATAAGATAAGAACATTTTAGATAAAGAATTTCCCTCAATTAAACTAAGTGGAGAAACTTCAGTAATCGACGTATTTATTAACAACCAAGATTGGCAAATTTCTCTAAAAATATCTGTCTTACTCTCATGTATTATAGAAATATTTTTAATACTGCTAGTGTCAATTTTTTTTCTTAAAGTTTTTAAATAATTTTTATTACAATCTTTATACACAATTCGAATTTCAATATCTAAATCGGAAATTTTTTTTGCTATGTCTAAAAGATCAATTTGATTTTTAATATGATTAATATAACCGAGGCATAATACTTTTTTTTTATTTTTTAACTCAAAAATTTCTCTCTTATGATTTTCAAATCTTGAAAAATTATTATATTTAATTAAAGTTTTATTTTTACTCTTAAATAAAAAAGTATCAAAATGTCTGTGATTTGTACTATTTAAATCTAATGAAAAAAAAAAATCACATTTTTTTATTAAATAACTCAATACAGGTAAATAAATTAGCCAAAGAAAAAATCTACAATAATATTTAATTTTTTTACTATATGGAAATATTGATACTCCATGACTAATAACTATAGATTTAATTGAATTTTTATTTGATACATACAAAAAAATTTCAGAAATAATAGTCTGAAACGACTCAACTATAATTATATTTGGTTTATGTTCTTTAATTATAAATTCTGCTTTGCGAATAAAATAAAATGGCCTTAAGAAAAAATTTAATAACCCTTTTAATTTGAAATTTATATTTTTACTTGAATCGTTAGAGCTTACAGTGACAATAGTATAATTTAATTCCTTTAATATACTTTCGTGTAACGAAGAACAAAATCCTAAACCTGTAGTACTTTGAGGGCTCCACTCTTTGGAAACTAATAATATTTTTTTCATTAAAATGGATTTTTAATATGTGAAAAAATATATTTATAAATAATTTAACTATAAATAAAAGTTAAATTTATCGGTAAAATTATTTTATTAATAATTATGAAATACATTTTATACTACTAATATATTATAGTAATCAATCTTATAATTACATAGGTCATATCAAAATAGTTTTAGGTATTGCTAGTTTGCTATCAATAATATTTCTTTTGTTTAACCACTGGTAAGGCATTAGCCAATTTCTACATTCTGATAAAAATATAGACCACCAACAAAAAGTCGAATTAGACGCAATTCCACCAATGGCATTATAAATAATTCCGAAAGCTTCTAAATCGTTACATTTAAAATATTCTATGTCTAATTTTATTTTATCTTTTAAAATAATAGCGTCCTCTTCCTCTTGTGTGATTATATAAATCTTTTTATCTTTAAAAACTTTAATATAATTTAAATAATGTTCATCTGTTAAAACTATATGCGCTTTACTATTTTTGAAGTCTCCCCGTCGTAAATGGATTACATAATAATCTTCACATATTTTTTTTTTAAAAATTTCTGACTTAAAAAATTTTTTATCTCTTAAAAAATCTGCAAAAAAAATATCCTGCCAATAGCCATCATAAAAATTAAATGGCAAGAAATATTTTTTTTTTAATAAATATGAAATTGATTTTTCAGATAAGTGACTTTTATTTAATATTTTATAAAAAAAAGATGGAGTGTGCTCAGTTAGTTCAAAAATATTCTCAGATAATAAATTATTTAATTCAAATTTTCTAGAAGATTGCTCGGTATACCAAGATATTTCAAGTTTAATCTTTGTATCAAATTTACTTTTTAGAAATAAGGCAAATGCATATTGAAATAATTGATTGCCTATACCACCTTTGATTTTAACTGTCTTAAAATCTTTATTGTCCATTGAATAAGAAAGATAAGTAAATATAGTTTAATTATAAAATTCAAATTATGCACAAAGTTACCTCTAAATAAAGAAATTAAGAGAAATATATTAATACAATATAAAAATTCATCACTAATTTTTATATTTTTAATTAAAAAAAATAAAATAATTATATAAATAATAAAAACAAAAATATAACAAATAATTGTGTCAAATCCCCTGGCAGAGAAAATAGGAATATCTTCTTTTTGTAAAAAATTAATACTTGAATAATCTAAGTAAAAAAAGTCTCGTAAAATAAATTTAATATTTTCAATAAAAAAACTATGATAAGTAATATTTTTTAGATTCTCAAAAGTAATTTCCGAGCCTAATCTTACGTCAAAACTTTCCAAAAAAAAAGTTAGAATATTTTTATTCTGAATAATTATTCTATAAAAAATAATTAATAACATAATAAAAGAAAGGAAAGACCACTTTAGTATATTTTTTCGTTTTAAATCTACATTTGTAAAAAAATGTAAAATTATTAAAATAAAAATATTATATCTAGATTGAGATAAAACATCATATAACAAAATGGATAAATAACTAAAATAAGATAGTTTTTTATTTAATCTAAAATTTACAACTGAAATAAAAATTAAAATATTTAAGTATGTTTTTCTATTATTAATAAAATTATACAAATCTTCTCTTAAAATTTTTTCTGTTGAATAATAATAATTTATTAGAAGTATAATATCTTTTAATAAAAAAAGTATGCATACAATGCTAATGAAATTGAGTATAATTTTCTGATCTTTATCTTTAACAATAAATCTAGAATAATTTAATTGAATACTTTTGAAATACTTATACAGAATAAATAAAAAAATTATCACAAAAGAAATAGTGAAAACTTCGTAATATTTGTAGTTATCGTTATGAATTTTTTTATATATTATAATCCTATCACCAGTAAAATTCTGATATCCATGAATTCCAGACAAATTAATCTCTAATTGATTTCTCAAATTTGTAATATAGTTTATATTTTCAACTGAAAATTCGTTAATTTGATAATAATTAATTAATATTGTAGGAGATAAAATATAATAAAGAAAAAAAACCAAAAAAAAATAATAATTTTTTTTTAGAATCATTATTTATTTACTATAAAAAAATTTAACATAAAATATTTACTATATTAAAAAAAATAATTTTAACAACTTAGATGATAAGCATATTTATCTCAATATTTTCATTATGTTTTATTTTATTTTTTTTATATATAAAAATAAGCTCTAAATTAAAAATTATTGATATACCGAATAATTTAAATGTTCACAAAGATAAGATACCTACAGGCGCTGGTATAATTTTTTTATTAAACTTTTATTTTTTTTTAATTATTTATAAGTTTTATATTCCATTAGATTTTTTTTTACTGCAAAAAAATTTATTAGTTTTCATAATATGTGTAACATCTTTATGTTTAATATCTTTTTATGATGATATATACGAGGTTCACCCTATAATAAGATTATTTTTTCAAGTTATATTAATCTTTTTTTGTACATCGTTGTTTCACCTTGAATTATTGCCTCTTCCTATCAAAATCTCAATGTTTCTAATTATAAATTTTTGGGTTTATACAATAAATATAATAAATTTTACCGACGGGGTTGATGGTTTTTTAGGAGTCAATGCTTTAACTTTTTTTACAAGTATTTTTTTATATTTTGAATTTATAAATAATAAAGGTTTTATTTATTATACTTCTTTAATAATGATACCTCCTCTTTTAGCCTATCTTTGTTTCAACAAACCTCACGCAAAAGTTTTTATGGGTGACACTGGTAGTGTTTTTATTGGTTTTTTAATTGGATTTATATCTATTCAAACAGTTATGCTTGGTGGATTTGAAGTTATTATACCGCTTTTAGCCTATACCTATATCGATTGTACTCTAACTCTTGTAAATAAAATTCTTAACAAACAGTACCCGTGGGCACGATTATTTGATTATTATTTTTTAATTCCAATAAAAAATAAATTTTCCCACAAAAAAGTTTTTGTTGCAAATTGCATATATAATTTATGCATTATCACAGTAATATTACTACAAATAAACTTTAATATTAAATATCTGTATCTGCTGTCTTTAGTGTTAGCAATTTTACTACTGCTTTATTTTAGATCTTTTCAAAAGTTTAAAATTAAATAATTAATTATTTCACATATTTATCGTAATAAAATTTGGATAAAATTGTTATTATAAATTGAGAAGAAAAAAAAGTAATTGACCAAAAAAAAATTGATTGTGTCTTAAAGAAGACAAGTGTCATTGCTGAAACAATAATTAAATTAATAACTAAACTAATATGTGATAAATTTTTAATTAATAAAAAATCTAAAAAAAAACCATTAAATACATGCTGAATGAAGCCTAGAGCAATAAATAAAAAAATAAATATGTTAATCAAATTAATTTTAAAAAAATATTTTTCGAAAAAAGAAAATTTTGAAAAAAAAATAAATAATAACAACAACATAAATAAAATTATTAAAAGATATAAACATCTAACAAATATAATTTGAATATTTTTTTTAGTTAAATCTTCCTTAAATATCATTATATTTCGGAGCGGTTGAAAAATAATTGAGCCTAATATTTGAAAAATTGAAGCAATTTTAAAAATTAACATATAATTTATAAACTGATCTATTTGTAAAAAAAATTCTCCAAATATTTTATCTAACTGAAAAATTAATACTCCAGAAAAAACATAAAAAATATCTATTGGTTTAAATTTTATTTTCTGTTTTGAAAAAGATATATTTATTTTTTTTAAAAAAAAGAAATAGCCAATATAAAAAAAAAAATAAAATAATGTAATAATAACCAATAAGTCTCTAGTATGTAAATATAATATGATTATAAAAAAATTTTTAATTAAATTTGTAAAAAATTGGAATCTTGAATGTTCTAAAAGCTTATTATTTTTGATGAAAAAAATGTTTAATATACTTAAAATAAATTCAAATAAGATTGATAATATAAAAAAAAAAACTAATTCAATCCCCAATCTAGAATATAAATAAAGACAAGAAAGTATTAAAAAAAAAAATAATATAAGGATCGAACTATTTGAATAGTTTAAGTTAATATTTTTATTAATTATTTTTGATTTTAAAGTTGCGTGATAAAAAATTGCTGAAAATAAACTAGAAAAAGTAATAACTAATAAATACTTTGTAAAATTTTGTAGATCAAGATAATTAGCGAGTAGTAAAAAATTTAACGATAACAATAATGCAAATGAATAATATATATAATTGCGATATTTCTTTAATTGCATTGTCGCACTATCTGTTCGCAAATAAGTAATAATTATCTTTATAACAAGGATGCTTTTTTTTAATAATTGAATACGTGTTTAGTTTTTTAACAAATTCTTCAAAATATTTTAAATTATCGATTTTATTAAAGTAACTTTGATAACCGATAAAGAAGAAATTGGATTTTTTAATAATAGAAAAAAAAATCTTACGCATTTTGATATCTATTTCAGAAAAAGACCAAAAAGCAAAAAAATTGAATTTTTTTAAACCTTTTACATTTCTTTTTAAGATATCAATTTTACTTACAAAAAGTATTTTATTAAACTCTTCTTTATTTAAAATTTTTTTTAAGTATATTTTTTGAATGAATATAAGTGGTTTCAAATCAAAAATAATATATTTTTTTACTCTTAAAAATTTAATTGCTAATAAACATAATAGCCCATACCCACCTCCAAACTCAATAAAAACATCAGAGTGTTTTTTTTTAGATAGTTTACAGAATAGCTTTAGGTGATAAAATTGATGTAATTTATTAATTGATGTAAAAGTTACTTTCTTTGACAAGAGTGGATTACCAAATGAATTCTCTTTAATAAATTGCCGGTCTCTAGTTAAATTAATTAAATCCAAATATTTATTTAAATTGTTTTCATCGCTTACAAACATCGTATCTTTAATAAGTCTAAACCTTAAAAAATTATCAAATCCAAATTTTGATATTTTTTTTAAAATTTGGTAAGCTTTTGCATCCCAGTAGTTTTTTTTTTTTTCATAATTTTTCAATAATCGAGTAAATTCATTTGTAATAAAGTTTTTTTTATTTCTTGATAAAAAAAATAAATTTATATCTTCAAAAAAACATGATAATAAAGATTTTATTTTTTTGAATAACAATTTCACTTGATATGGTATTTTTAAATTTAGCTTTCTAATATTGTTTTATAAAAATTAACGTATTTTTTTTTTATTACATTAAAAGAATAATTATCAATAACTTTCTTTCTATTAAATAAAAACTTATTATTGTTTAACAATACATAATTTATTCCATCTTTAAAATCTTCAACAGAATATGGTTTTGCTAAATAACCATTTTTTTTATGATTAATAATCTCCTTCATTCCATAACAATCAAAAGCAACGCAAGGTAATCCGCAGCTCATAGCTTCTAAAATAGTATTTGGTAAATTGTCAATTATTGAAGGAAATAATAAAACGTCAGAAATTGAATATATATCTTTAATTTCTTTTTGACTAAAAGTCTCATCTATAAATTTAATATTATCATGATAATCTTTTTTATTAAGATTTTTATTAATTCCTAGAAAAATAAATAAATATTGATTAAATTCTTTTTTATTTATTATTTTCTCAATAATTTTAAAACCTTTTCTCTGATCATTTAACAACAATGATGAATATAATAATATCTTTTTATCATCTGATATATTGTATTTTTGTTTTAATATTTCTATATTTTTATTTTTTTTAAAATATTTTGTGTCTATAGGATTTGGAATTACTTCCATTTTACCAAAAGGTAGTCCGGTTTTCTTAGCTTCTTGCAAGAGCCATTTACTTGGTGAAATTATATGAATTTTTTTCTCTTTAAAGAGCAGTTCTTTTCTTTTTAAAGTGAGTTTATCTAAAAAATTAAAATATTTTTTCTTCAAAAAATTTTTACATTGCTGGTTAAAAAATTTTTTATCTAAACTATAATGATAAATACCTAAGATTGGCCACATATCGTGCAAAGTCCAAACAATGGGTTTATTAATTTTCTTTATTTCTAGTAAAGAAATTGTTTCACAATTTATCGAATGGAGGTTTACAATGTCAAATGAGGATTTATTAATATACTTTGCAACTCCGCTACTAATAATATTCAAAGACATCACATATAATTTTTGATTAATAAATATTATTTGAGCTACTAAATATCTTAATCTTCTTAATACTTTCCCAATAAAACCTTTTTTAAACAAGTAAACATTAATATTTTTACTTCTTTTATCAATAACTAATAATTTATTATTAAATCCATTTTTGAAAGAAGCGCACAAGTTATATGACGCTTTTGCAGCTCCACCACCATCATCACAATAAGAAACAAGTAAAATTTTCAATAGTAGATCTTTTTAAATTTTACTTAATACCTTCAACGTACATAGACTCAATTCCTCGCGTTTTTGTATTTTTTTTATTTTTATCAAACATAAATAATTCATGACCTTTATAATTTGATTTATTATATGTTAATTTTTTAATTTTATTAAATCCTGATTGTTTCAAATGGTCATATAAACTATAAAAATCCCATAACCAATGATGCATTTCTCCTATCCTAGCGAAGCTGATATTTTGTTCTACAAATGCCTTTGGTAAAAAAAATACTACAGATTTAATCCAAAAATTTATAACTTTTTCTATAATAAAAAAATATATTTTTTCAATAAAAAAAAATGAATCTCTATTTTTATTTTTATATTTAATTAAATTTATACCATTAAGATAATTTAAATACTTAATTAAATGTTTTTTATTTTTTTTTTCATTTAATAAAATATTATAAAATTTACCAAGCTCTCCACCAGGTACTCGTCTAACGCACTGATCAATAATTGAAATTAGAACAATCTTAGCTTTAGTAAAATTTTTTAACTTGACTTGCTTTAAGTATTCTTTTGTTAAAGACTCAAAATCAGGCAAAACCAATCTTAAAACACCATTTTTTTTTAAGATTCTAAAACATTCTTTTAAAAAATCTTTTACTTTATGAACTGGTATGTGTTCCAAAAAGTGTGCACAATATATTGCATCAATCGTTTCATCGTTAAATGGTAATTTCTTCAGAAGATTAATTTTTTTAACATACTTATCTTTAGAAATAATATCTAAATTAATCCAAGACTTATTTTTTATATAAACGTTTCCACATGCAATATTAAGAAGCAATTTTTTATTTGTATTCATTTTTTTATAAGAATTATCCCGGTTTCATCAATTCTATGTTGAAAGTAATTATTTTTTTTCAAGAAATATTCATCAACAGCTTTTTTACAACCTTTCCAGTATCCATAATCATCAATGATTAATACACCCCCTTTTACTAATCTTGGAAACAGGATTTCTAATTCATATTTTGTTGATTGATACCAATCTGTATCAAGTCTTAATAGTGCAATTTTTTTTGGTGCATAGGATTTTAAGGTTGCTTCTACTTTGCCTTTGATAAATTTAATATTTTTTTTTGGATATTTAGTTTTAAAAATATTTTTTTTAACTTCTTCAATTGGTGAATAACACCATATTTTATTATTTTTATCTTTTGTGTTATATTGCAAAAGATCTTTTCCATTATTTTTTGAATAATCTCTATCAAAGTTGGAGGGTTCAGACATTCCATCAAAAGTATCAAATAAGTAAAATTTAGTGTTATTTGCCTTAAGTTTTATTAACATTAACATAGCTGCCATAGCGCTTCCACCCCTCCAAACTCCACATTCAACAAAAGTTCCAGCAATTTTATTCTTTACAATATATTTGGTGGCATCAATTAAACATTTAATTCTTTCGGGTGATGTCATTGTATAATTATTAACAAATTTAATTATTTTTATGTCCTTTTCAGTAAAATCGATAGGATAGTTATTGGAGATAATTCGATAATTAAATGTTGATAGAATTTTTTTTATGAGATTTTTTAACATATTTATTTTTAATATTTAAATTTACTTTATATGATTAATAATTATTTTGTTCTTAATTAAGTATATTTTTAACATAATAGAAAAAAATCTGCTCATTTATTAATAAATTATTTTTAAGTTTAAAATTTAGTAAATTAGAAAAACAATTAAAAATCATTTATCTAATAATTTTCTTAAATAGATCTTATCCAGAATCCAAAATTGAAGTATTAAATATTTTATAATACCATAATCAAATAAAAAAAATTTAATTTTTTTTAAAAAATTTTTTTTTCTTCTAAGATTAATTAATAAAAACAATCTAGATATTAATTTTCTTATTCTAAGATGATTAATATTTTGACTAAAGTTCTGACCATGACTATTATGTACAAAATTATATTGCACTGTTTGATCGTATGTAAAAAAAAAATTAAAATTTTTAGAATAATAATATAATAATGTAAAATAATCCTCTAAAGCAACTTTAGGCTGCTGCATGCGGTATCTGAAATTACTACAGATAGTTCTATTAATTAACCAAGATGAATGTATTAAGTGATTTTCATTAATAAAATAATCATCACATTTTAAATTTGTTAAAAAATTTTTTTTTTTTAATGATACAGCATAAATAAGAAAATTATTATTTTCTTGATAACATTTAATCATTTTAGATGTATGATCAAAGCTCCACGTGTCATCAACGTCCAATCTAAATATTAAATCATTTGAACAAAATTTTAACCCAATGTTTAAGGAAAGTGTAGGTCCTAAATTTTTATAATTTTTTATTAATATAATATTTTTAAATTTATATAAAAATTTTTTTTTATTTAATATTTCATCGAGATCTTTAGGATTATTTGTATCATCAATTAAGACAATTTCTGTGGGTAATATTTTTTGTGAAAATATTGTATCAAAATATTGATCTATAAATTTTTCTGAATTAAATAAACTAGTAAGAACTGTAAATCTATTCATAAAATAAATTAATAACTTTAAATTTAACTTTTTTTAAATATTCAGTAATGAAATTTTTTTTGTTATAATAGACAGTATAAAAAATTTTTTGGTCTAGAGTAAAATTTTTTCTAATTATTTTTGGATGCTTTAAAGGGAATTTTAGAACTTTTGTATCATGTTCAAGTTTTTTGTTATTTACAAAAGTATGAGTAGCATCATCATCAAAACCTATATTTTTTACTAAATTATATTTAGGAATAATATTAATAAAATTATTATACCATAAATAAAGCATCCATCTATAATCCCAAGTTACTAAATTCTTTTTTTTTTTATTTAAAGAAAAGTCATATATATGATTAAAGGTTTTGTATTCACAAAAATCTTGATTTAATTTTTTCCATTTATCATCGTTTTTAAATTCTTTCCAAAAATTTATTTCATAATCAAATTTATCCCAATTTTTTTTCCAAGTTGCCCACCCCCAGGTATGGGGCCATTTAGAAAAAAAATATGAATATTTATTTTTAGTTTTTATAAAATTATTTCCTGAGATAATTCCAATATTATTTTTTTTTGAATATTTTTTTTTAATTAATCTTACAAATTTAAAAAAATCTTTAGTCGGTATACAGTCATCTTCCAAAATTATTCCGAATTCTTCGTGTTTAAAAAACCAATTTATTCCAGAATAAACACCTAAATCGACTCCTCTATTTTTATTCAAGAAAAAACTTTTAATTTTACATTGCCAATTAATTTTAGAAACAATTGTTCTAGTTTTTTTGCAAAGTTTTATATCATCATTATTATCACTTCTGGGACCATCTGCAAAAATATAAATTTTAGGCGGTTTTATTTTTTTTAAATTATTAATAAGTTTCTGGAATTTTCCCGGTCTATTAAAGACTACAATTAAAATTGGGATATCATACATCTATATTTAAAACTTAATCATTCAATTTAAAATTGATCATGTCGTCTATCATTTTATCTAGTTTAATTAGCGGCCTCCATTTTAAAATCTTTTTTGCTTTTTTAGCGTTTCCTAGTAAAAAATTTACTTCGTTAGGTCTGTAATAGTTTTTGTCAATTTCTATCAAAATTTTTCCAGTTTTTTTACATAATCCTTTTTCATTTTCTTTTTTTCCTGTCCAAATTAAATCTAAATTTAGTTTTTTAAAAACTTTATTTGCAAATTCTCTCACAGTAATACTTTTTCCAGTAGCTAGAATAAAATCATCTGGAATTTTATGTTGTAATATTAACCACATTCCTCTTACAAAATCTCTAGCGTCGCCCCAATCTCTTTTTGCATCTAAATTTCCTAAATAAATTTTGTTAATTTTTTTTTTATAAATATTTACTGCCCCTGTTACAATTTTCTGTGTAACAAAAGTTTCTCCTCTATATGGTCCTTCATGGTTAAATAAAATGCCTGTACTAGCAAAAATATTATACGCATCTCTATAATTCTTAGTTATCCAGTGGGCATATAATTTTGCAGCCCCATAAGGTGAAACTGGTAACATCTCTGTTTTTTCTGATTGAGGAGGATTGGCACTACCAAACATTTCTGAGGTTGAGGCCTGGTAAAATTTAACTTTCTTAATTAAATTTAATATCCTAATACCCTCTAATAATCTTAAAGTACCTAAAGCATCGACTTGGGCTGTATATTCCGGCAATTCAAAACTAACTTTTACGTGAGATTGTGCTGCTAGATTATAAATTTCATCTGGATTCGATTTTTGTAAAATATTTAAAGTACTCGAAGTATCTAGCAAGTCACCATAATGTAAAAATAATTTATTATCCTTTTCATGAAAATCTTTGTAAATACTATCTAATCTTCTCGTATTAAAGCTTGATGATCTTCGAATGATTCCATGAACTATATAATTTTTTTTTAATAAAAATTTTGCCAGCAAAGATCCATCTTGTCCTGTAATTCCAGAAATTAAAGCTACTTTTTTTTTCATAATTTATTCTTATTAATATACCAGTCTACAGTCTTTATTAATCCATTTCTTAAAGAGATCCTTGGTCTCCAACCTAACTTTTTTATTTTGGCTATATCCAATTTCTTTTTTAGAGTACCATCGGGATAATTTTTATCAAAAATTATTTTTCCTTTAAAATTTAATATATCAGCAATCATTTTTGATAAATTCTTTATGGAGATTTCTTTGCCACTTCCACAATTAATATGACCTAATTTATTATATTTTTTGATAAGTATAATAACCGCATCAGCAAGGTCATCTACAAACAAAAGATCTCTTAATGCTTTTCCTGTTCCCCAAAGTTTAACATATTTTTTTTTATTAATTTTCGCATTATAGATTTTTTTTATTAACGCTGGGACAACATGACTGTGCATTGAATGAAAATTATCATTTATTCCATAAATATTAGTTGGCATAATTGAAATAAAATTACATTTATGCTGAATTCTTAAAGATTCTACCATTTTTAATCCTGCTATTTTCGCTAAAGCATACCATTGATTAGTTTTTTCTAAGGGTCCGCTCAAAAGATATTTTTCTTTAATTGGTTGTTTAGAATTTTTTGGATAAACGCAAGAAGACCCTATAAATAACAATTTTTTTACATCATTTTTTCTTGAAGCGTCTAAAACATTAATCTCAATTTTTAAGTTATCAAAAATAAAATTGGCCGGGTAAGCATTATTAGCATAAATGCCACCGACTTTAGCTGCGCACAAAACAACTGTATCTGGTTTATTTCTTTTTAAAAAATTAAAAACTTTATTATAATTAAGTAAATCCAAATTCTTAGAATTTGTCTTTAAAACTTTTATATTTAATTTTTCAAATTTTCTTAATAATGCAGATCCCAGCATTCCACTATAACCAGGCAACCATAATTTTTTAATTTTATGCATTATAATTTATAATCTGACTTGCTTACATCAATATAATTTAAAAAACTAGTATACTTAAAATCTTTGGGAAAATATTCTTTTCTTCTATGACCAGCCCAATATTTGGGTGCAAAAAATATCTTTTTTTTATCTTTAGAAAATGAAAAAAAAGCAGGCCACCAAGAATAAGTACTTGCTGATAAGACCCCCCCATCACAAAAACTCATCATTAAAAAATTATTTAATAAATTTTGTTTTATAAAAATACAATTTTTATTGAAATATTTTTTTTTAAAAAATAATTTTTTATCATCACTAAAAAAAATGAAAATAAGTTTTTCATTTTTATAAATTAATTTGAACTTATTAATGCATTTAATATACCATTTAAGTGGGAGAATTGCTGACAATTTTTTTGATGGCCATAATCTATAATCTTTTCCTCTTAAATGTACAAAAATTAATTTAGCATTGTAATTTTTATTATTTATTATAGAAATATTTTTTCTTGCATTTTCTAGTAGATTATTTTTAATTTTTAAATTGTTTAGTATTTTTTTTTTAATAAATTTTTCATTTTGGAAAAAACCACTTACATAGGTAATAAAAGAAAATATTCCTTTAGTATTAAAAATATTATTTTTAGTTAAATTTGAATCTTCATATATAAAATTAAAAATTTTATATTTAAAAATTATTCGATCTAACCTCCATTTAAATTTAAAAAGTATTTTAAAAAAAAAATTATTTCTACTAACTAAAAAACATAACTGATTATCATTAATAAGTTTGTTTAAATCATCAAAACCAAATAAATAAATTTTTTCTTTTTTTGATGCTATACTTTTACAAAAAAAATACTGAAAAATCTGATTTCCAAGCCTGCCATTTTCTATAATCACTAACATTACTTATTTAATAGTAAGTTTTTAAATTTTTTTAATATTAAATAGATTATAAATTTGAAATATAGTAAAATTAATTTTATTGAATTTGGATAACCTTTAAAAATTTTTATAAAATAAAAAAAATTTTTTATTTTTCTAAATTCATTATACTCTTTATTATAAAAATTTTGGTCACATCTTACAATTAAAAATAATATTAAATCTGTAATATATGGATTTTGACTAGCTAAATATTTTTTTAAAAGAGATCCTGCTAGTCTAAATTTTTTTTTTTTATGTAAAATTATAATTTTAATTAAAGATTGGAGTGGTTTAGACTTAAGAAAAAATTCAGGATATAACTCATTTTTATAATTTTCTAGTGCCGAAATAATATTAATAGATAAAAAAACATTTCTTCTAAAAAGAAAAACTAAATTTTTTAGATTAAGGTCCTCAACAATTAATTCGAATAATTTATATGAATTAAAAAAATTATTACCACTCAATTCTTCTCTTTGATAATAACTCAAGTTATTTTTAACGAATCTTCTATGGTAATAAAATGTCCCTTTTATAATTTTAATAGGACCTACATTTTTTAAAAATTTTGTAGAAAAATCTTGAGTGTCCCAATGGGTGATAGTTGAGTATTTACCAGCCTTTATCCAATCTTTTTTAGTAAAAATAAAATTGACAGGCGTTATAAGATTTTTGATAAATTTTTTATAAGTAAAATTTTTTCCGTAAACTTTATAATAATTCAAGTGTGAATCAATTTTATTATATATTTCACTAAAATATTTTGCGGTTTCATAATGTGCTGCGTTATTATTTTTTATTGCTTGTTTATAAATTTTTTTTAAAGAGGTTTCATGCAATAAATCATCAGCATCTAAAACCATTATTAACTGATTTTTACATTTTTTTATTCCAAAATTTCTAGCAAAACCACCTCCTTTATTTTTAGCGCTAGAAAAATATTTAATTTTTAAAAATTTTGATTTTAAGTTTTTTATGATACTTAAAGTATTATCTGTAGAACCATCATTATAAATTATAACTTCGTCAATAAAATAATATATTGGGTTACAAATAGCCTTTACAGTTTGCTCAATTGTACTCGAAACATTAAATGCTGGTATTACAACGGATAGTTTCATAATTTTTCTATATTCTTGAAGCTATTACCGCTGATTTTTCAAGTAGGATCGGTATTTTTTTTATAATAGGATAAATAACACCATTTTTTTTATTATAAAAAAAATTTTGCTTTTTATGTAATGTGGATTTTGTTAGTAAACATTTATATTTAAATAATTTTTTTTTTTTATTATTTTTTTCTAATATAATTACACCGGTTAAATTATTGGGATTTGTACTACAATTTAAAAGTCGATAATCGATAACTTTACAATCTAATTTTTTACTAATTTTATATAAGTTTCTTACATAATTAAATTTTTTCATTCTTAATTGATTTTTTTTGGGATTTAACTCATAAATTGGCTCAAATAAAAACACATATTTATTTGAAATTCTAAGACATTCTCTAATAATTACTTCTTCTTTTCCACCGTTAGGCTCTAAAGAATGACTAGAAAATACAATATCTATACAACTATCTGTTAATGGTATTTTTTCCATTGATGATAAAAAAAGTGTTGGATATATCTTATTATTTTCAATAAATTTTTTTCCTAGCAATAGTCTGGAGAAAGAGAAATCTAAACCAAAAAAAGAAATTTTACTGAATTTACTTTTAATAATTTTAGATAACCCTAATAAAGTCACACACTCGCCAGTGCCAACTTCTAAAATATTTTGTTTATTTTTAAGAAATGGAAACATTACTGAATACAATTCGATGCAATATCTAGAATATAAAATTTTACTTTTATTTCTTTTATAAAAGTCAATATATGTTCCAGCCTGTCTATCATATGAAATTAGATTATAGATATCATTACTTAAGTTAGGAAAATTTTTTTTATAAAAATTATAATAATTTTTTCTTTTTTTTCTTTTTAATAAATCTTCAAAATTCATAATCTAATTATCAAACGAGATTTCTTTTTTTATATAAATTGCATCTCCCCATGAAGGGTGGTACGGAGTAATTGTGTAAATTCTTTTATAGTCATATTTTTTTAAATAATTATCTATTTTATAAACTAAAGGACTTTTTTTATATAAATAATCAAAATTAACCTCTAAATATATTATATCGAATTGTCTTATTAAATCTCTCGCTCCTCTTAAAATATCTAATTCAGATCCCTGCGCATCAATGTTAAGAAAATTATAATCTTTGAATTTTTTTTTTAAGAATTCGTATAAAGTTCTTACTCGTACAACTATCTTTTTTTTAACAATAAAATCTTTGTATATAATTTTATGTTTACCAAGTTCTTTAAGGGAGCTGCATTGATCATTTGAATTTAAATTAAAAAGACTTTTTCCAGAATAATTTGATAATGCATAATTTTTTTTTACAATATTAATATTAAATAAATTAAAATATAATTTTTTTTTTATTTTTTTATATAAATTTTTATTTGGCTCAAATAATAGTATATTTTTGAAGCCGATTTTTAGATAAGTTTTTATACACGATCCATCGTGAGCTCCAACATGGATTGCTCCATTGATATTATTTTTTAATAAATTTTTAATATTTTTGATTTCAGAATACAGCATTTATTTATAATATTTTTTATTTATTTTTAATAAATCCATTATCTAAAATAAAAATTTTATCACAAAATTTAAGTAAATTAATTTTATGCGTAATAATTATTTTTGTTATTTTTAATTTTTTTATACAATTAAAAAAATCATTTTCAGTACGATTGTCTAAAGACGATGTGCTTTCATCTAGAATCAATAAATCTGGATTTTTGTAGATTGCTCTTGCAATTCCGATTCTTTGTCTCTGGCCCCCAGAAATTTTAATGCCTTTATTACCTAACATATTATCATTTCTAGATTTTAAATCCTTATACAAATCAGATAATTGGGAAGTATCGATTGCTTTATTAAGATATTCATAGTTAATTTTATCTTCATCTAAACCGTACGCGATATTTTTTTCAATACTTTCATCTAAAATGTAAACTTCTTGAGGAACATAAGCAATTTTTGATTGCCAATTATATAAACATTTTTGAATGTTTTTACCGTCCACTAAAACTTTTCCAAAATGGGGTTTTAAAACACCAGTGATAATATCCGTTAATGTACTTTTGCCAACACCTGATTTTCCGCAAATTCCTATCGTTTGACCTTTTAAAATTTTAATACTTACATTATTTAAGACTTTTTTTTTAGAAGATTTATAAAAAAAGCTAACATTAACTAGACTAATTGATTTGCTAAATTTGATTTTATTATAAGTTGATCTAAATGAAGTATCTTTTAAAAAAAAAAATTCTTTATATAAAGTTTCAACAGAAACATAGTTTGTTTTAGCATCGGTTAAATTTGACAATAAAGAATTAAAAGAAGGTACCAATCTCAAAAATGAAAAAATATACAATGTTATTAATGGAAAAAAATAAAAAATATCATTTCCATCATTCAAAGCCTTTCTAGACAGAAATAAAAAAAAAAAAGATATGCTAAATACAAAAATTACCTCAAAAATTAGTTTTGGATAGTTAGAAATTATTCTTTGAAAGATAATATTTTTTTCTTCTTTAGCAATATAATTAATAAAATTATTTACAAAATAATCTTCTTTATGGTCTAATTTAATTATTTTAATCATAGCAAAAAAACTATTTATTTTTTTTAATATTAGAAATCGATAAAGTTGATTTATTTTGCTTTTGTTTAAAATTTTTTTTTTGATAATTGAGAAATATAATAAAGAAAACAATAATATTGAAGAAAAAATTATTAAGGTACTTTTAACTTCAGTTATTAATAAGATTAAAAAAATAAATATAAAAAAAATTATTTCTTTAACAATAATAATAATATTAGCTATAAAAGCTCTAAAAGTATTAGTTTCTGCAATAATATTTCTGATTAATTCGTTTGAATTCCTTTTAATATGGAACTCATATGAGCAATGAGAATAAAACTTAATTAATTTTTTGACTATATTTATATAAATTTTACCATAAAAAAGATTTTGAAGATATATTGCAATTCCTAAATAAATATTCTTTAAAAAAAAGACTACGCAAACAAAAATTAAAAATAAACCCAAAAAATTATCGTTTAAAACAATTCTGTTGTCAAAAAAATTAGAAAAAAAATTATACTGCTCAAGTAATTCGACTAATCTATTTTTATTAAAAATTAATAAAACTAAAGAAGGGATTAAAGTAATTCCTATAATTTCTAAAATATTGGATACTAAAGAAATAACTAAAATAAAAATAACTAACAATAATTCTTTTGGTTCTAATAATAGTGCTATTTTTTTTAACATTTAATTATAATGACAATTTTTTTAAGACAAACATCAAAAATAGTTAATTATATCTCTAATAAATTTAAATATTGAATAACTTGATTTTGTGTAAGTTGTTGAGGTGAAATTTTGTCATAAATAAAACTTTTGTACCAATGACTAGTTAATAAAATAGAGTTTTTTGCTGAATACATTGGTTTCCATCCCAAATTTTTTTCTGATTTTTTCGAACATATTTTATAGCTTTTTTCTTCATGTACCTTACTACCATAAAAAATAATTTTTTTTTTATAACTCATGTCTCTACAAAAGTATTTAACTAAATTTAATACGGTAATTTCTTTTTTTGAGCTTGATGCAAAATTCCATGCACCTGAAAAAGATTTAGGTTTTTTATATAAATTTTCAGCTAAAAGAATATAGCCGTAAACAACATCGAGTACATGCTGCCAAGGTCGAGTGTTATGTGGTCTTCTTATGTAAATATTTTTTTTGTTAAGAATTGAATTTATTATATCTGGTATAATTCTATTTTTGCTTTTATCACCTCCGCCTAATACATTTCCTGCTCTAGCGGTTGCAAGACCTCTTTTTTTTTGAGAGTTTTTTAAGTAGGAAAAATAATAAGAATTAGATATTATTTCTGCGCAAGCTTTGCTAGCACTATAGGGATCATTTCCGCCCAAATGAGATTCTTCAGAAAGATTGAGAACTTTATGGTCATCCATTTTATAACATTTATCTGATGTGGCTATAATAGTACTCTTCACACAATCCATTTTTTTTATAATTTCTAATAAATTTATAAGACCATTAATGTTTGTATTGAAAGTATCATCTGGCTTTTTATACGAGGTCATAACAATTGGTTGGGCTGCTAGATGAAAAATTATTTCAGGTTTAATAAAATTAATTACTTTGTATAGTTTACTTTTGTTGCAAATATTCAAAAAAAAAAACTTATTTCTTTGGTGTAGAGTAGTTCTTTTTTTACTATTAGAAATTCCATAAACATCACAAGAAAGTTTCTTTAGAAATTCAACTAACCATGTTCCTTTGAAGCCAGTAGATCCTGTTATTAAAACTTTTTTGTATCTCCAAAAATTTTTATCTATTTTTTTCATAAAAAAAATATTTTATTAAATTTAAATTAAATTAATTTTTATAATCTATTTCCAAAATGGATCTCTTTTCCAAAGTTCCTCTAGAAGTATATGATCTCTGCTATTGTCTAAACATTGCCAATCACCATAATGCTTAAAAGCGTTCACCTGATTTATATCTGCCAGCTTTTTCAAAGGCTCTTCTTCCCACATTTCTTTTTTATTATTTATGTATTTTAAAGCTTTTTTATTAACAATAAAAAAACCTCCGTTAATCCACGAGCTGTAATTTTTTTCTTTAAAAGATTTAAATTTATTTTTATTAAATTCTATTGTTCCAAATCTACCTGGTGGTTTAACAGCGGTAAAAGTAACAAGCTTTTTACTCTGTAAATGACTTTTAAAAAGATCTCGAATATTTATGTTACTAAGACCATCTCCATATGTTAAAAAGAAATTATCACTTTCTATATAATTTATTATGCTTTTAATTCTTCCTCCGGTACCCGTATCAATTCCGGTATTTAAAAGTGTTATCTTAAATTTATCTTGTTTCTTGTTAAGATAATGAATTTCGTTTGTTTCTGTGTTAATGATGCAATCTGAATTATAATCTAAAAAATTTTTAAAATAATTTTTTATTTTTTCACCTTTATATCCGAGACAAATAATAAATTCATTATAACCGAACTTAAAATATATTCTCATGATATGTAACAAAATCGGAATACCACCAATTTCCACCATTGGCTTAGGAATAGTATCTGTAACATTCCCAAGTCTAGATCCTCTTCCACCAGCTACAATAACTACTTGCATATTAAATTCTAAAAATTAAATAATATAAAAAACATTTATTATTTAATGACTATATTAGCAATAACTACCAAATTAAAGAATATAAAATATTTTATTCTGAATAATAAAATAACCGGTTATGCTTATTTATTAACTAAACTATTTTTAAACGGTAAAATAATAAGAAATTTTTTTTTGAAAACTCATGCTTTAAATATTTGTAATTCAAAGATTAAGTTAAATATTTTCAACTACGAACATATTAAAATTTTAAATAATAATCACTACGACCATCCTAATATTCAAAGTTTTAGAAATTTAAATTTAAATCAATCAATAATTTTTGTTCAATCAAAAGATAATTTAATTACTAGATTTTTTAATGAAACTCTCAAAGTAAATTTAAAAAAAAAAATTTTAGATTCTGTAAAAAATAAAATTAATAAAAAAAATATTCTAATATTAGATAATATAAATAATAACTTTACTAATAAAAAAAAAATTTTTAATTTGATTGATTTAATTTTTTTAAAAAAAGATACAAATATATTAAATAAATATTTTTATAAATATAATTTTATACAAGGTCGAATATTTAAAAATAAATATGAATATCCATATTATTTTAAACTACTCTCTAAAGAGAAAATAAATATAAAAAGAACTATTAAAAATAAAATAAGCGGATTTTCTACGATTAAAGATTTTCATCTATACCCATTCGATTTAGCATTCGAAAGTGTACTTCCTTTTGTTGATGAATTTCTACTTGGTATAGATACTGCATCTTTCAATAACAAGAATAAGAAATTATTAAAATTATTTTTAAACCAATCCAAATTTAAACAAAAAATTAAAACCATTTTTTTTGATTTTAATTCTAACACTACTTTAAATATGAAAGTTAGAGGTCGATGGATTACTGATGCTAACAATAAAATAATAAATCAATGTTCTGGTGATTATTGCTTTTATATTCAGGCTGATGAAATTTTTCCTTCTATACCAATGAAAGATTTCAAAAAAATATTTTTTAACAATCCAGAAGAAGTCTATTTGAATTTTCTACATTTTGTGTATGACCTCGAAACTATTATAGAACCTGCAAAAAGCAGTTATTCAAAAGCAATCAGAATATTCAAAAAAGATTTATATGCCGCCAGTCATGATGGATTTTCGTTTCAAAAAATAAATCATTATAGACCTAAAATATATAATTCTGAAAAATCAATATATCACATCTCTTATGTATATAAATACAAGGAAAAAATTAAGACACATTTTGAAAATCAAAAAGGGCTTCATAGCAATCAAATGTCTAAAAAAAAATTTTTAAATAATTATATAGTTCCAAAAAAAGTTACAAATATTAAGAAAGAATTAATTCACCTCAAACATATGAGGTCATTTAGATATATCAATTAATATATATTTTTTTTATAGTACTCTACAAAATCATCTCTTAAAAAAAGAAAATCTTGATGTTTTCCACTCCAATTTGGATTATTTAGATAATTAAATCTAGAAAAATTATTACTAAGATAATATTTTTTTTCCAAGAAAAAATCTATTATTTGAAAAATTTTATCTACCCAGACTTCTACAAGAATTGCTAATGGTCTGTATTTTTTAAATCTCATTCCTTCTAGAGCATTTATCTCATAGCCTTCAACATCTAATGAAAGAAAATCAATTTCTTGAATCTTTGAATTTTTAAGCAAATTATCTATCGTTGTTACAGGAACTTTAATTGTTTTATATCTTAAAAATTTTAAAAAAGATTTTTGATAAATATTAATGTGGGACATAAGGTCATTGTTGCTAAAACCATAATTCATTTCAATTTCCTCATTAATAAAATTCTTATTAACTAATGCGAAATTATATAATTCACAATTTGGTCTGTTCGTTTTTAATTTTGAAAACAAATGCGGGAGAGGCTCAACCAAAATACCTGACCAATTTAATTTTTTTTCTGCTATTATAGTATTTGACTGTGCCAAGCCATCATTTGCACCTGCCTCAAAAAAAAAACATTTTTTTTTTTTGAAGTTGTTGATTAATTTACATAAAGTTAAAATTAAATTATCCGAGATTAATTTTTTCATCTTAAATTTTTTATATAGAATTGTTGGAAATTTTTTTCTCTAAAAGATTTTGCATACAAATATGCATTACGGTTAATTGTAAATCTTCTGAAATTTGCATATCATTAATTTTAAAATGTATATAATTTTTAATTATTTTTTTAACTTTTCCCCCATCGTAACCTAGAATGGCAAAAATCTTCATATATTTTTTTTTTGCTACTTTTATCGCTTCAATAATATTGGCAGAATTACCACTGCCTGACAAAAGTATTAATAAGTCATCTTTTTTTCCTTTAACTAGTAACTGTTGAGAAAAAATATTTCGATAACCTGTATCGTTTGCAAGACATGTTATTACCGAACTATTCGCTGCCAAGGACTCCACATCTAATCCAACTCCATTAATTTTTCCAACACCGTATAATAAATCATTAGCTATATGATTGGCATTTCCAGCGCTTCCTCCATTTCCACATATAAAAACTTTTTTTTTGTTAATCCACGACTCAAATAAATAATTTATTAAAATATTAATATTATTCAAATTTTTGTAATTAAGATTTTTTTTTAAATTTTTTAAATAAGATTTAACTTCGTGCATTTAATCCAACTCTTTTTAGTAAAATATTTTTCCAATTTTTCTTGAAGAAGATTGACTTATCATCAATTACTAAATCATAACTTACTTTTCCTAAAATCAATTTATGAAAACTAACGCCCCAAGAATTAAGTTGTCTAGTTGTTAATTTATAATATTTTTTTTTAGCCAAATTAAAATTTTCATCGCTTCTACCCATTCCTCTAGCTGTATAAACTTTTATAATGTAACCTTTTTTAAATAAAAAATTTACAAAATCAATATTTTTTTTTATTGGTACACTTTTCAAATACTTATTTCCTTTTGTTTTGCATATCACACCGTCTAGATCAAAACATAGTACTTTAATATTTTTTTTCATAACCAAGACTCTATTTTAATAGATTAATAATTTTAAAAATGCCTTAAAATTGCACGAATAATCCTCCCTTTTTGCATATCTTTTATGGCTCTATTAATATTAGATAATTTGTAAATTTTAGTTTTTAATAAATTCAATTGAATTATTTTTTTTTTATGTAATTGATAAAATTTTTCTATATCTGTATCTAACTTTGATCCACCACCCCAAGAACCGCATATTTTTTTACCACAAATTAATTCATAAGGATCTATTATTATTTTTTTTGATTTTTTGGGGTGTGAAGCAAAAATCATCTTGCCTTGAGGTTTTAATAACTTAAAAGCTAAATTCGTAACAAAACTTTCTCCGGAACAGTCAATTGCGTAATCGTAATAATTTCCATTGTTAGACACAATATAATAATTAATATATTTTTGATATTTTAAAAAAGTGACATTGCTATTTATTTTTTTTAAAAAAAAATTTTTGTCTTTCTTGTCTACTACAACTAAGTTTTTCGGCTTAAATGCTAATAATGCAATTAATGCTGAAAAACCTACTCCACCTAACCCAAATAATATTATACTTTTATTTAATCTTGGTTTTAATTCATTAATAATCATTCCAAGTCCCGTAGGCAAAGCACAACCAAACAAAACAGCTAATTTTGGATTAATTCCTTTCGGAGCTTTAAAGCATCTGTTTTCTGATATTAATGAATAATCAGAAAATGTGCTAACAGGACCTGAATTTATTATTGTATTACTATAATTATATTTATGCCCTCCACTTTCTTTTCCTCTTCCTTTAATCCAGCTTAAAATAATTTTATCACCTATTTTAATTTTTGTTACATTTTTTCCTACAGAAATTACTTCTGCGTAACCTTCATGACCAAGCAAGTGCGGTAAATATTTTTTATCATCCCTATAACCTTTAATTTCTGCTATTTGGCTACCACATAATCCACTATATAAGATTTTTGCTAAAATTTGATTAGGTGAGGGACTGGGTATCTTTAAATCTTTTATAATTTTTAAGGGTTGATTATGTTTGTAAAGCGCTGCAGCTAAAAAAGTTTTTTTCAAATAATTTGCCTTATTAATTTTTTAAATAAAAATTATTTATTAAATATGCAATTCTTTTTATATCTTTAGTCTCAATAAATTCATGCACTGGTAGAGAAAGTGTTTGCTTTGATAGTTTTTCAGCAATCGGAAAATCGCCATTTTTATAATTTAGATATCTAGCAGCAGGCTGAAGATGAACAGGTTTTGGATAGTGTACTTTTGCATCAACTCCATTTTTTATTAAAAAGTTTTGTAGTTTATCCCTACTTGTTGCAAGTATCTGATATAGATGAAAAACTTCCTTTAGATGTTTATGTCTTCTATTTGTCTTAACATTAGGATTTAATTTTAATAAACGATCAAGTAGTAAAGCATTTTTAATTCTTTTTTTTGTAATATTATCTAACTTATTTTTAATTTTATAATTAGCAACTACTGCTTGGATTGTGTCTAATCTTGAATTATAAGCAAATTCTTTGCAAGTGTTTCTATCTACAAGACCATGATTTCTAATAAGAACAAGTTTGTCATAGAGAATTTTTGAATTTGTTGTAATAAATCCTCCATCACCCCAAACATTTAAATTTTTTAAAGGATGCATACTAAAAGTACATGCATCACCATATGATGCTAAGCCTTTATTTTTATATGTAGCTTTTATGGCATGACATGAATCCTGGATAACCCTTAATTTATATTTTTTTGCTATATAAAATATTTTTTCTAACTCACATGGCCTACCGCTCCAATGTACTGGCATAATAGCTTTTGTTTTTTTTGTAATTGCTTTAACAATTAATGTTTCGTCAATGTTATAATCTTGTTTAACATCAACAAAAACTGGCTTTGCACCTACTGCTGCTATAGACGCAACGGTAGCTATAAAAGTGAATGGAGTTGTTATAACTTCGTCTCCTCTTCCAATGCCGAACGCTCTCAAAACTAACCATAATGCATCTGTTCCGTTTCCAACACCAACTGCATATTTAGCTCTGGTGATCCTTGATATGTTTTTTTCAAACTTATTAACTTCCTGTCCAAGAGTGTAGTCTCCCTTTTTTACTATATTTTTAATATGTTTAAATATTTTGGAATAATCTGAAAATTGCTCTATCAAATAACTATGTCTCAAATTAAATTTCCTATCTCTTAAATATTGTTTTGGGTAAAAATTTTTCATTTAAATTAGTTTGTTGGTAAATTTAAAAAATTTTTATAATTTTCATTAATATACTTTAATACACTATTTATTCCCTTATCGATACTAATTTTACATTTCCAAGAGAGACTTTTTTTTGTTTTGCGAGAATTTAAAAAATAAGTCTGATCTTTTCCCAATCTTTCACTTTTTATTTTTACAATGTCACTAAATTTTACATTCATTAATTTGCATATTTTCACAACTATCTCCTTTACAGAAAAAATATTATTATCAGAAAAATGATATGTTTGTCCTGGCTTACCCAATTTAATTAATTTATACATTCCATAGCAAAAATCTTTTACATGTATATAGTTTCTTTGCGAAGTGCCCGCACCTTCAAGGGGAAATTTAGATTTGCTCTTGATGGACATAATTAGCTTAGGTATTAAACGATGTAATGGTTGTGCAGGTCCATAAAAATTTGAAAACCTAGCAATAATAGACGGAAATTTATAATATTTATTATAGTTTTTAAACAAAAACTCAGCGGAGAGTTTAGAGGTAGCATAAGGAGTGGAGGGATTAAATAATTTTTCATTTTCAGAAATTTTAGATTTATTAGAACCAAAAACTTCAGGCGTTGAGATATATATATATTTTTTTATAAATTTAAAAAAAGAAATTTTTTTTAATAAGTATGATTTACTCTCTACATTTATTTCAAAATATTGCTCAGGGTATTTCCATGAAAATGGCACAATACAAACTGAAGCAAAATCAATTATTATAGAAAATTTATTTTTTTTAATTAAAGATACAACTCTATTACAATCATTTTTATTTTTAAGATTAATTTTGAATTCTTTAAAATTTTTTATTTTTTTATTTTCTAAATAAGGCAAATAAATTAGTGGTTTCTTAATATTATATGTTCCGTATATAATGTAATTTTTATCTAATAAATAATTTACTAATGAAGAACCTGAGAAACTTGATGATCCTAAAATTAATATTTTTTTATTATTCATTAAACTAATAATTAAAATGGACCATTAAAATTATTATTAGGTATGTCGTGATGTTTAAATTTTAAATTTTTTTTAAAATATATTTTTTTTTTAAATAATTTTTCACATTCTTTTATAATTTTTTTCTCGTCTGGGTAAAAGTTCTTGGTTAAATAATAACTTGTAGGAACAGGATAGTCTGGCAATGCTATTTTTATTGGAGGAGCTTTGAGATAGGAATATCCTTTAATTGAAATCATTGAGATTATTTCGCTAGCTATTGATAAAAATGACGGTCCAAAATCAACAACGATCAATCTTCCGGTTTTTTTTACTGAGCGTAAAATTTTTTTTTCATCTAGTGGTTTAATTTGTTTTAAATTTAATAAATCAACATTGATTTTGTTTTTTTTTAATATAGGTAGAATGTTCAGAACATCTTTAGTTGCAATTGAGCTAGAAACTATTGTCAAATCTTCACCATTACTAAGTTTGGCTATCGGTTTAAATTTAGGGACTTTTTTAAAAAAGTTTACAATGCCCTTGCTTTCATGTAGCCATCTATGCTCAATAAATATTATTGGGTTGTTATCAAAAACTGCATTAATTAACATTATTTTTGCATCATTTGGCGAAAACGGAATCATTACTTTTAAACCAGGTATATGAGAAAATATTGAATGAAGTGCTTGAGAGTGAGTAGGTCCTTGCCCCCATCCTCTGCCAATTATCAATCTAATAGTTAATGGAACCTTGTATTTTCCATCATATATATAATGCCATTTTGCTGCGTTATTAATTATTTGATCTAATGATAATAAGGCAAAATCCAGTCTTTGATGAGTCATTATAACATTGCAACCATTGATAGCCGCTCCTATTCCAACTCCGGTTAAAGCATTTTCAGAGGTAGGGATGTCAAAAACTCTTTCTGTTCCAAACTTTTTTTGTAAATCTCTAGTAGTATTAAAAATCTCTTTTGGATCACCAACTCCAAGTCCATAACACAAGGTATTTTTATTTTTTTCTAAGCAGTAAATTAATGCTTCATTTATTGCCTGTGTAAAAGTTTTAAGTTTCTTATTTTGCATATAATTTTTTATAAGCATCTTTTATGTTAGGTGGTTTTGATTTTTTAGCAAAAATAAAAGCTCTAGTAATTTCTTTTTCTATTTCTGATTTCATTTTTAATTTATTAATATTCTTTTTAAAAAAAGTAGAATTTTCAAATATTGACTCTTTTTTTTTCCACACAAGCACCTCTTCAATGCTTCTATAATTTAATTCTTCATCTACATTTGGTCCACAATGCTCAACAAATCTGTAAGTCAGAAACTCTATAAATATAGGTAAGTTTTTATTTTTTACAAAATTATTTGCTTTATTATAAATTTGATAATTATTATAAAAATTAGTGCCATCTGTTCTCAATGTTTTAATGCCAAAATTTTTAATCATGTTAACAATTTTTCTGCCTTGAGGTTGTCGATCTTTAAAACTACTGTAAACAGAATATAGATTATTTTCACAAACAAATATAACTCTCAATTTCTTAACTATTGCAAAATTTAATGATTCAAAAAAAACTCCTTCCTCAACTGCAGCGTCGCCAAAAAAAATAATAACTACTCCATTCTCTTTTTTTATTTTTTTAGAAAATGCTAGTCCGACGCCCACTGGTATACTATTTGCAACTATAGGTGTGTTTGCTATAAAACCACAACTATAATCATTAAGATGCATGGACCCACCTCTGCCACCCGAACAGCCTGTTTTTTTACCGTATAATTCAGCAATAAATTTATTAAGATTGCCTCCTTTTCCTAAATAGTGAGCATGGCCTCTATGATTGCTTATAATGAAATCTTTTTTATTAAAAATAAGATTTAAAGGAGCAGAAATTGCTTCTTGTCCGATAGATAAATGAATCGGACATCTAATTTTTTGATTAGAATATTCTTTGCTTATCCGTTCTTCTATCAGTCTAATTCTAAGAAAGTTAAAATATAATTTTTTTATTAAATTTACATTCACGGGCAAAACCAAAAATAATCACCTTTATAATTGCTCTCTTCAAATAATTTTAACCATTCATTTTGATGTAATATTGTTTTTGCTGTAAGATTCCATTTAAACAAGTCTTTTTTTTGCTGATTATTTTTATAAGCATCAACTATAATAAATGCATTTCTACGAGAAACTCTAGCTATCTCTCGAATTGCAATTTTGCACTTTTCTAGCTCTAAATTATGAATAGTATTAATTGAGATTACAAGATCAAAGGTGTTATCTTTATAAGGAAGCTTGCTACAACAACCCATATCTAAATTTTTCTTTATTTCTTTTAAAGAATTATTAATTGCATATTCCGAAATATCTAATCCTCTAAGATAAGCTCCGGGTAAATACCTGCTAAAATCATACAACATAAAACCTTTGCCACATCCAACATCTAAAATATGACTAGTATGATTTAAGCCATAATATCTTATAAAATCTTGAACTACATTATCCCAATATTTCTTGTTATAATTAAATCCTCCATATCCTACTGATCTATCTCCATCAAAAAAATCTTTTCCAAACATTCTTGCAGTCTCTTGTTGCTGTATTGTTTTTTTTGATCTTTTGGTTAAATCACGATTCGTCTTTGGATAGTTCTTCAGTAAATTTATCTCGCCCATTATTTTATTTAGTATTTAACTGTTTCATTTTTTTTAAATTATAAAAATCAATATTATCACTAAAGTGCTGATTAATAAATTTTTCTTTAATTTCATTAATGGCAAAATCTATATTATAAACAGGCCTAAACCCTGTTTTCAAAATTTTAGTAGAGTCCTGTCTGTATGATCGCGGATCATTTGAAGATAAAATTTTTATTTTACAAGGTATAATTTTGCTTATTTTTTTTGCTATATCAATAACCCTAGTATTCTCAAAACCCGCATTATAAATACCTGGTTTAAAATTTTTTAGTGTAGCCAATCTAAAAATTTCACACAAATCTTTTATATGAATATTTGGCCTTATCTGTTGACCCCCAAATACTGTGATTAATTTATTTTTTAAAGCCTGATAAGTTAACAAATTAACAGTCAAATCTAATCTCATTCTTTCTGAATAGCCACAAACTGTCGCTGGTCTAATACAAATAATTTTAAATTTACGAGCGTAGCTGAATAGAATTTTCTCTGCAACAATCTTTGTTTTATTGTATATGGATATAGGGTTCAATGAAAGTTCTTCGGTAACTTTTTTTTCTTTTTTTACTCCATAAACACTTCCTGAACTAGAATAAATAATTTTTTTTATTTTTGCTTTAGATGCCGAATCCAAAATATTGATCATTGACAAAACATTAACATTCCAAGAAAGATCAGGTTGCAACTCTACGGTTGGATCATTTGCAACATTTGCAAGATGAATTATTACATCAAAACCTAAAAAATCTTTATAAATAACATCCCGAATATCTTTTTTTACTATTTTAAGATTTCTATGTTTTTTAACTTTATTACCAAACCATTGTGTATCTATAACTTTAATTATATTTTTATTTTCTAAAAGAAGATGTGTTAATGTGGTGCCTACGTAGCCACAGCCCCCTAAAATGCATATTTTCATTATTAAACTAAGGTATTGTTATGCTAAAACATATAAATACATAAATTAAACATTAATCTAAATAACATTAAAATACAAATAACTAAAAATAAAATAAATATTTATAATATACTAATTAATAATTTATCGGCATGAAAATACTTGTTTGGAATTTTTTTGATAATTACGGTGATTTTATTATAAAAGAATTAAAAAAAAAACATTTAATATACAGAGTAAATTTTTTAGATAAAAGAAATTTAGCATATAAGTTATCAAATATTGAATTTTTAGTAAAAAATTTTGATGAAAAAAAATTTAATAAAAAAAAATTTTTTTTAGAAATATACAATAATAATAAAGAAAATTGGTTTAATGCTGTGCATTCACGAGGACTATTTAAAAATATTTCTTTTTTTCAGTTAACAACGATACTCAAAGCGCAAATATTAATAATACATCAATTTTTAAAAAAAGAAAAATTTACACACTTAATAATCACTCCTTATTTATCTATGGGCCTCGATTATTTAACATATAAAATTTGCAAATCTTTAAAAATAAAAACGATACTAGTGCAAAGTTTATTCAGAAATCGTTTTTTTTATACTTATGATTTAAATGACTGGGGTTCATTTAAACTTTCTAAAAATAATTTTAAAATTATTGATAATAAAGACTGTTTGAAACGTAATGAAATATTTTATATGCAAGATAATTTTTATTTAAAAACAAAATTTCCTCTTAAAATATTTTTTCCTAGAATTTTTTCAATTTTTTTAATAAAAAATATTTTACATAAAATCAAAAGTTTCGAAAATAATTTTAAACTTTATAAATTCTGGAAACTCCACAACAAAAAAAAAATACTTTCATCAAATCCTCCAGAAAATTACATATACTTTGCTCTCCATTTCCAGGCAGAAGCTACAACCATCAGTTTAGCTAATGATTATATAGCGCAAAATAATGCAATTAAAAAATTGCATGATATTTTACCACACAATTTTAAATTAATAATAAAGGAACATCCCGCCCAAGCTGATTTCTACCATAGAGATGAGTGGTTTTATAAAGAACTAAAATATTTAAATAAAATAATAATTGCTAATGTTAATGATGACAACTTTAAACTAATAAGAGCATCAAAAGCTATAGCAACCCTAACAGGAACAATTGGTTTTGAAGCCTTAAGAGAAGGTAAGCCAGTTATTACATTTGGTCTCGCTTGGTATAATTTTTTACCAGGTGTATTTAAATGGCGTAAAAATCTTAATATAAATAAAATTCTTAAACACAAAGTTGATGTAGATTTAATAAATAATAAAATGAGACTAATAACAAAAAAAATGGGAAATGGCGTGGACTCAATAGACTGGTCTCATGCTAGCGACTTTACTTCTGACTATCAAAAACAAGAGCTAAATCACAATGAAGAAAGTTTTATAACCGCAAATTCAATTCAAAAGTTATTATAATTAAAATTATTTTTTAAATAAATATCTGTATTTTACTAAAAAATATTTTGAAATAGAGGATTTGGCATAAAACAAAGGTGTTTTTAAAAATAATCTTTTAAATTTTTTTTGTCTAAGATTTAAATTGTATTTTTTTTTAAAAATTGAATAAATTTCTTTTGAAGACATTAAAATATCTTTAGAAGAAGGATTTATGGGTATAAATTTTTTTGATTTAAATGTTTGTTGATTAATTTCAAAAAAATATTTTTGAAAATCAGTCGGTTTCATAAAAGAACCACTTTTTTTATTTTTTAAAAGCGTAGGGAAAAAAATGCATTTTTTACTATTAAATGGCAATGTCAGGTGCCATGATCCCAAGTATAGCAATGGCTTATCAATAGTCGTTGCTAAAGAACCTATACCACTACCAAAAGAAACAATAATGTCAGACTCTTGGGCAATTATTATATCATTTTCCCAGGAAGTATAACTAGAATTTGCATAATCAATTATTTCTTCATCAATAAAAATTTTTGGGAATTTTTCTCTACCTGCAAAAACTATTTGAAAATTTTTTTTTTTAAAAAAACTAATCATTTCAAGATAAGTTTTTGGGTCAGTTTTTTTTGCTGTAGCGTTTGCTATATTGTCTTTAAGGTAAATTAAAAGAAGATTTTTTTTTATATTAATTTTTAATTTATTAATTAAATGTTTTCTAGAATTTTCAGATATATTAAGATTTAAAAATGAGTGATAATTAGGAAATTTATTTTTTTGATTATAGTAATTTATATATTTACTAAATACATCCCTCGTTTCTAAAAACCCTTTTTGATATCTATGATTTTTATAAGGGTTCCGATCAACAAAATGGCTTAAACCAATATCAATACCAACGCTTGGATATTTATAAATCACATAGTCAAATATATGCTTAATTATATCATTACAAATAATGTAGTTTATTCTATTAATAAATAATTTTTTAGTCTCTCTACTTAAAGAAGTCTGATTCAAAAGTAATAAATATTTATATTTTTTTTTATAAAAAAAGTTTGTTTTTATAAAAAAATTATCTAATTCTAGTATTGTGTGACCCACAGCTCCAATCATGTGATTAGATAAAATTCGAATGTTAAATAATTTAATAAAAAAAAAAAGAATTGCTGAAAAAAGAGGCATGGTACAATTAAAAAAAAATTTTTTAACAGACATAACAAATATAATTTAACATAGGATAGTTTTATTATGATAATAATTTAGAATGAAAGCAAATATAAAAAAAAAAATTTTAGTTATTGGGGCCAATAGTTTTATTGGCAATCATTATTTAAGGAATTCTATATTTACAACTTATGGAACGGCTAGACGTGGAAATAACAAATTAATTAAATTTAATATGTTTCAAGACTCAATAGTAAGTATAATTAATAAAGTAATGCCTAATTACGCTTTAATATGTATCAAAAAAAATTTACATAATAATACAAAAAAATTTTTTTTTAAATTTAAATGCTTACTGAAAGAATTAAACAATAATAAAATTTTCCCTATTTTTTTATCCACCGACTATGTTTACGATTATAAAATTAAAAAATTTTCATATAAAGAAACGGATCTAAGAAAATCAAAAAATAATTATGCAAATGAAAAAATTCGCATTGAAAATTATATATTAAAATATTTTGATAAATTTTTAATTCTAAGAATAGGAAAAGTAATTGATTTTAATGTTAACTATAAATCGTTAATTGGAGAATGGAAGAAAAAAATAAATAAAAAAAAAAAGATAAAAATTGCCTTCGACCAAATTATTAATCCGATTTGGATTAATGACTTAACTTTAGTAATAGATTATCTTATAAAAAAAAATATAAAGGGAATTTTTAATGTGTCAAACGGAGAAACGATAACACGTTTTCAGATTTTTAGTAGTTTTTTAAAAAAACAAAAAAAGATTATTAACTATAAAATAAGCACAATTGCAAAAATCTCAAAAGATAAGAATAAACCTCTTGATCTACGTCTTAATAATAATAAAATTAATAATACTATTAATTTTAAATTAAAAAAAATTAACGATATCTTAATTTAATAGATATTTTTATTGTTAAACTAAATGAATTCTCTCCAGAAAATAATTTTTAAATTAAAAAAAATAAATAAAAAAGTTGGAATTGTTCATGGTGTATTTGACATTTTGCATGTTGGTCATCTTTTACATTTTCAAGAAGCTAAAAAAAAGTGTGATTTTTTAATTGCTTCAGTTACATCTGATAAATTTGTTAATAAAGGAATTAATAGACCGGCATTCAACTTAAATGAAAGAATAAAATTACTAAAAAGCATTAAAGAAATTGACGCAACCGTAAAAAGTAATTATTTAACAGCGGTTAACAACATAAAAAAATACAAACCACATTATTATTTTAAAGGTAAAGACTACAAGCCTAATAATAAAATAATAAATAATATTAGTGAAGAAATTAAAGCGATAAATAGCATAGGTGGTCATTTAATATTAACAACCTCTAAACTAAAGTCTTCTAGCAAATTATTAAATCATAATTTTAATTTCATAAACAAAGAAGTTAATATTTTTTTAAAAAAAATAAATAAACAGCAACTAATTAGAAAAATAAATAATTTTTTATTTATTAAAAATGATAAGAAAATTCTAATAATTGGTGAGCCAATACTAGATACTTATGTAGAAGTAGGAATAAACGGAAAATCACAAAAAAGTAACGTTATTAGCACATCTTATGAAAATAAAAAAACTTATGGAGGTGGAATAATATTAGCTGCAAATTATCTTTGTGATTTTTCCAATAATATAAATATTTTAATCAGTGGTCATTCAAAAAAAATCAAAAAATACTTAAATAATAGAATTAAAATAATACAAGCCTCAAAAACTAAAATGAAATTAATAAACAAATCGAGGTTTATAGATACGTATACTAAAAATAAACTTTTTCAAATAAATGATAATGATAAATTTTTTTTAGAAAATACAAATAACATAAAAATCATTGATAAATTAAATGAAATAAAAAAAAATTATGATAGAATTGTTATTTTTGATTATGGGCATGACTTATTTAATAAAAAAATTGTAAAATTAATCAATAAATTTAAAAATAAATTTTCAATAAATTGTCAAACAAATTCATCTAATTATGGCTTTAATTTAGCATCTAAATATAATAACGGAGAAATAATCTGCATAGATGAAATTGAATTTAGACTAAGTGTTAATGATAAAAATACAAATATTCATTTATTAATAAAAAATAACATAAGAAAATTTAACAACTTTAAAACTACCATTATCACTTTAGGGGCAAATGGTTGCTATGGATATAGCAATAAACAATTAATATTTGTCCCTACAATAATAAAGAATACCTCGGACACTACAGGATGTGGTGATATTTTTTTTTCGACATTCAATTTTTTTTCTTTATCAGAAGTATTCTCATTAAAAGAAAAATTATTTATATCACATATTGCTGCAGGGCTTCATGCTTCAAGAAAAGAAAATTCTTATCTGGTTGATAAAAAAAACTTATTCAATAATTTAATATCCTTTCTTAAATAATTATTATTAATCTAAAATTTAATAAAAAAATATTATAGATAAATTCATTGTTTAATTAATTTATTCATCGATAAATATTTTAACTTTGCAATTTTTAAATCGGATATTTCGTTAATATCTTGTGATCTAGAGTTGGGCAAAATAATTACCTTATTTTTATAATATAATTTTTTTTTTTTAAGAAAAGATTTTACATTGAATAAATAAAAAGTTCCAGAATCGTGGTAAAATTTATCTAATTTTTGAGAATTCTTATTAATTAATTTTTTAAACAAAGGTTTTGCATAATTACCCTTAACGATTTTTAATGCTTGGTGTATTGGAAAATCAAATTTTGATACTGGAAAAACTGAGTTTATTTTAAATGATTTAATAATTTTATATGCGTTAATTAAATCTTCATTATTAATTAATGGCGCAGTAGCATACATACAACAACCGTAAGATAAATTTTTGTATATCTTAATCAGCGATTTAAAATGAAATAAAATTATCTGATCGGTTGTTGCTTTGTCACCACATAAATACTTAGGTCTTTTCAGTATATCAATTTCAAGTTTTCTACAAATATTTGCCGTTTTAATGCAGTCTGTAGAAACAAAAATTTTATCAAAAAGATTACTTTCTTTTAAATTTTTAATTGAGTAATAAATTATTGGTTTACCAAAAAAGTTTATAATATTTTTTTTAGGAATTCTTTTGCTTCCACTCCTTGCTGGTATAATTGCTATATTCATCTTTGAAAAAATTTTTTTCGATTTTACAATCAATTGAATAAGATAATTATCTTTCAGAAATAATGTAGGTTGAGCTCTGAATCTTAAATAGGTGTCATATATAATATCTCCAATTTTTAAACCTTTTATAGTGTAATCTAGGAGTTTATTTTTTTTTATATAATTATTGTAAGCGCTTATTTCGCTTTTCTTCAATATAATTAAATTATCATTAAGTTTTTCAAAAAATATTATACCTATAGATCTATAAAGTTTCCTCCACTTATAAAAAAGAATAAAATCGTATACCTGATTATAAACTTGATTTAAAAATTCTAATAAAATATTTCTCTTTCTTATAGTTCTTAAGGGATATGGCCACAAACCTACAAAAGTGTAATCAGAAAATTTTTTATCGTATATAATAGTTTTGTAGTAGGTTAAATAATAATAATCAGTAACCATTTGTATTAATACGCACTTTTTTTTATAATTTTAATTATCACACCTGAAATGAAATTTTATAAAATTTTTTTCATTACTATCCAGTTTGATATTACGACTAATTAATTTAATATGTCTTATAATATCCTTAAAAAATCTCATAAAAATATTTTTATTTATTTAATTCTAAAAAAATTTTTGCATTTATAAAAGAAAATACAAATTTGCTATAGTGATTTAAATTTATATCCTTATTGAAAATTTCTTTTATTTTTTGATAATTAAAAATTTTATAAATTTCACTGTCGCTGTCCAAAACTTCATCCAAAAATACTTTATCTGAAAAATCGAAGATTGATGAAATTGATGAATTAAAGCCTTTTTTAGATCTATCATTTCGTACATCCTTGACTAAATAATTTTTTACAGATTCTCTTAGTAAAAATTTAGCATAACCATTTTGAATTAATTTTTCTGTTGGTATTGAATATATAAAATTGAATAAATTAGAATCTAAATAAGGACTTCTGTTCTCTATGGAATAATACATAGAATTAGTATCATCTTCAGACAAAGATACGGGTGTTGTCTCATAAAAAAGCTCGTTAAAAGAACGATTTTTAAACAATGTATTATTGAATTTTTTTTCTTCAAAACTAAAATCATATTTCTCCTTCTCTCTGATTAGGCCTGAAAATTCTAATGAGTTATCAAAAATATGTTTTCTAAAATTTTTATTATTTATAAATAAATTATGTTTTTTAAGATCTTTATTTCTTATTAACGGGTTTACGAATTTTTCAAAATTCGATTTATATAATTCAATTTTTTTATTATTTCTATTGTCATATAAATATTGTAGATGGTGATCGTAATAACCGCTATAAATTTCATCAGCAGCTGTTCCAGAAAATGATACTCTGCAACTACTTTTTGAAATGCTTTCAGTTAAAAAAGAATGTAAAAACCAAGTAATAGTAGGTATTGGACCACTTTTGTAAAGTATTAAATCCTTAATTCTTTTTAAATTATTAGAATTACTTCTAATATCTTCTATGTTTATTTCAGTATGATTACTTGAAACATCTTTTACAACTTTATCAATATTTGTTTTTTCGCTGTATCTTATATCTTTATTGTCTATAATTGAAAAAGTATTTAAATTAACATTAAATTTTTTAGCCGCAATAGAAACTAATGACCCAGAATCGACTCCGCCACTCAAACAAAAGGCCAACGGAACGTCCGACCTTAATCTAATTTTTATACTATTAAATAGCAAATCTCTTGCTTCTTCAATTAATTCATCATCCCGTTTTATAAGTTTTTCTTTTTTATCAACATTCCAGTATTTTTTGATTTTAAATTCAAGATCTTTATTTATCTCAACGTAGCTAGATTGAGGGAGTTGAAAAATTTTTTTATAAAAAGTCTCGGCTGAATTTTTATACAATGATCTATAACCGCATACAACACCTCTTATTAATCTTGATTTATTTAAATCAAAATTTATTTCGCTTAAGGATCGTATAACTCTAATATCTGATGAAAAATATATGCCATCATTTTGTATAGAATAAAATAAAGGTTTTTCACCAAATCTATCTCTAGATAAAATTATTTTATTTTGTTTTTTATCAAATATCGCAAATGACCACATTCCTTCTAGTTTTTTTAGAAAATTAATGCCGTAAACAATATAACTTTTTAAAAGAACTTCCGTGTCAGAACTTGTGCGGAATTTAATACCTTTTAAAATTAGGTTTTTTTTTATTTCTAAGTAATTATAAATCTCTCCATTAAAAATGATTGAATAATTATCATCTTCAAACGGCTGATTTGATCGTGGATCAAGATCTATAATTCCTAACCTAGTATGCAAAAACAGTATATGTTTAAAATTTGATGAATTAAAAGTGTATTTTTTTACATCTTTAAAATCGGGACCTCTATTTTTTAATAAATCTAAGGATTTATTAATTAACAAATCATTAATTTTCTTTAATCCAATGTAACCTCCAATACCACACATAAATTTTTTATATTTAAATCTGAACTCTTTTTAGATTAAAAAGATCACTTTTAAAATGATTAATTCCAGGTATTGCGGAAGGTGACAATTTTATACCTTTAGATTTTAATTTAGAAATAAGTATCTGATTGTAGTCTTTTTTTTGACCTTCTGGATATGAATAATGTTGAATAGTAAAATTTAATTTTTCTTCAAATAATCTAAAGCTTTGATTTAACTGAAAATCTAATTTTACATTATCTAGCGATCCTAAGCTCAAATGGTTATGACTATGACCACCAATTGTGAAAAGAGAACTTTCATGAAGAGACTTAACTTGCTTCCAATTGATTTTTTTATCAATACATGTGTCTAATTTCGACACTTTTTTCATTTTACAGTCATCAAAAAAACTCTCTACAAAATTATCAATATTAAATTTTAGGTTGTTTTTCACAAAAAATCTTATTTGTTTTAACAAATTTATTTTACTACTGACTGTAGCAAACATAACTTTCTTTTTTAACCACGGAATATAGACCG
>Ga0194130_10001137_pt1 | contig 44671 bp, 55 predicted proteins | sample TA2KigsurfametaG_FD_160084 | JGI IMG/M metagenome (GOLD analysis project Ga0194130, IMG submission 160084) | Freshwater microbial communities from Lake Tanganyika, Tanzania - TA2015050 Kigoma 12 surface | ecosystem: Environmental > Aquatic > Freshwater > Lake | place: Tanzania: Lake Tanganyika...
CCTAGTCTACCATATTTTCCTAGTAATTTAAAAGTAATCATGGTCTAATCTCCAATTCACATTTGGTCAAAAATTCCCATTTGTTTGCGCTTTCGGCTGCATCTGCTTGATAAAATACTGGCTTATTGAGTGTAAAAACATTAAAATGTCTCTGTAAGAATGCACACCCTACATCAAACGGAGTATGGCGATTATAGACCAGATCTTTAGACATGTTAGTAACTTCTTTTCTATATCGTTCGCTTGTGTATAGGATTGCATGGGTTGCCAGAATACCAGCAATCCTCTTGTAATCTGCACTGTATTGCATGCAGCTATAACCTCTATTCCCTATACTAACGCCAAGATATAGGGCATCAGTCTCATCTGGCAAATCAATAATAGGATTGAAATTTTCCTCAATCACTTCAGCATCATCTTCAAGAATCAAAAATGGTGTTTTGAGATCTGCTAACTCAAAGATATCAATATGTGATTGGGCGCAACCGACATAGTGCTTATTTGCCTGAATAGTTTCAGGAGGAGATGGAATCACTCTAGCAGACTTTCTGATGGTGTTCTTGAAGCCTAACTTCTCAAACATCCTAGTCATTCGTTCTGCATTTTTTGTTGCGTTATCTAGGTTAATCCAATATACTGGTATTTCACGGAGATCTATGTTCATAATTAATAAATTTATTAGAGTGTTCTAAAAGTTCTTGCGAATTTGTCAAGATATAATCGAAACGCGATTCTACTTCTCCAATATTCTGCAATGCAAATTCAGTCATTACAGGATCGTCTATGAAGGCCAGAGTAGTCTTAGTCTTATCCTTGCTATACAAGAATACGGCTTCGTCTATTCCTCTGCCCCAGTAGACTTCTACTGGCTTGGTAACATTTCTCTTCTTTAAAAACTTGTAAACGGCCTCTTTTATATCAAGAGGCATATAATCTTCATTGCAAATATACATTATTTTTTACCGATATGATATTTTTGAATTAAAGTCCAATCCTTCTTTTCCGAATGGGGAAGAATCTTTATCTGATTGATTCCCAACTGGGGTTCCTTATATCTATTCGCATCTACTGGCTGTATCAGACCCCATTCGGTCAAAAGTTTCACGATTACATTTCTACGACCCAGATCATTTTCGTCCATGTCGCTCTTGAGTCCATCAAGAACAAACATTTCCTTAAAATGCATAATGGCATATCTGCCTCTCTTGTGCAGAATATGGCATGACTGGTATAGCTTCTTTTCTTGCTTGGAAGAAACTCCAATACGAGTAAGAGTTTCCTTTACCTTAAGAAAGTCTTGTTCAGACTTTAATTTTACTTCTACACCCAAACCTTGAAAAATATCCTCATCAATTGTACTCATAATATCTCCATACAAGGATATTTATTAAATTTTGAATGTTTCGATATGTTTTAGGATTTCCTGCTTTTGGTCTTCGGTAAGGAGTCTTTCGTACTCCGTAGCCTTACGGTAAGAGACATCGTAATACTTGATGATGGCATCAATTACATCACTCTTGTCCTTCTTGACCCATCCGCTAAACCGCTTTCGCTTGCGAATAGACCCCTTGAGGTAATCATACTGCATTCTCTTATCCAAGAATGGGTGCTTGTTCATCTCATTGGCATAGGCCACGGTATCCATGAAGTAGGAAAGAGACTTGTTAACTATAAAAGGAACATAATCCTTGCCCTGTGGGTCAAGGACATCTTCTTTTGTATAGTTGATGGATTCTAGTACCTTACCAAGATTCATTGCTTGATTCCCTTATCAAGAACACAACAAATCCCACAAATAGGACATCTGCAATTTGCGAGATTATCTTTCTTCCACTTGAATCTTTTTAATAGTGGAGAAACCATACCAATATACTTTTTGTCAATGTAAGTAGACATATAATTTTATTATATCCAAATTGTGAATCACAATGGGGTTTTTTTGTCCTTTTTTCTTCGTATATCTTTATACAAGATAATTTTCTGATTCTCTCCAGTAGGTTTTACAAACTTTTCTTTGAGTTGTTCAGAGTTATTCCATTTCATTGACGATGATTTGTGCTTTGGAAGTCCAGCAGTTTTTCCGATGACTTTCCAATTATCTGCACGATAAACTGCTCCGGTATTTCCACCAGCAACGAAAGTAATCAATACCTTTAAGTCATTTCCGTACTTCTCTTTCCACGCAATTGGGGCTAGTTCTCTGAGTTGTCTTAAAATTTGTGTTCCAGCATTCTTGACAGATTTTGTCATGCAGAATCTCCAATTATTCGCAATACAATTAAAGATTGATCTATATTCTTTCATAGACAATCCCATGTGAATAAGTATGTCTTTCGGAGGTGGATATACGGAAGAACCCAATCCAATCATACCAATCGGTTGACTACCAAAGTCATCATTTTCATAGATTAACCAATCTATTCTACGTCCCACAGAGGAATTTGTTGGTACATAAGAGTGATACTTTTCAATAATATACTTTACCAACTCTTTTTGTTCTTTACTTGATACTTGAACAAGAATCATTTAGACTTTCCAATCTTGAACTCACAATTCATTAGAATCTCCACCATCATCGCAGTCATGTTAATCTCATGATCGGCAACAAAAGCTGCCTTGTACTGATACTCTGCAATGATTGTGATGGCCTGTGGAATGCTCGTAGGAACTAGCATGTCGGATAGATTGTCATAGACTTTACGGAAGATATCCGTGCTGTTATCCATGTTCTTCACGATCCACTCACGGACTCCCTTGAAATCTTTCTTTGACATGCAAGCAATCAGCTTGGCAACATCGATATCCTTGACATCGGATAGTACACCAACATCAATCTCTCCAGATACAGAGTATCGCTGAAGTTCATTGAGAACTCGTCTGAAGTCTGGAAAGTGCTTGACTACGAGTTGCTGAACAGATTTTTCATTGTACTTAATCTTCTCTGTGTCAAGAATCTTGCATGTGCGCTTGTACATTTCATTGGCAAGTTTTGGGCTTTCATCTCCTGCCATGCTGCTGAAATTAATTTCAGTGCAACGAGAGTGCAAAGGCTCAATGATTCGATACTTCCAGTTGCATGTCATGATGAATCGGCAGTTGGCTGCAAACTCCTCAATAGCCCCGCGCAAGGCAGGCTGAATGCTCTGGGCATTGCTGTAGTCGAACTCGTCTAGAATCACTACCTTCTTGGCATCGGTCAGAGATACCGTGCTGGCGAAGCTACGAATCTTGGTTCGTAGTGTATCGATGTTACCATCTTCTGAGCAGTTGATGAGAATATAGTCGCATCCTAGATCTTTGCAGAGAGCCTTGGCAACTGTGGTCTTACCGCAACCAGGTTTACCGACAAACATCATATTCTGCAACTCGCCGCTCTTGATCATCTGGCTAAAGGTTGACTTTAACTCAGTTGTCAAGATACAATCAGATAGCGTCTGGGGTCGATACTTCTCGACCCACAGGAATTGATCTGCGTTCATATTACTCTCCAGTCTTGCTACCAGATTCCAGAGCAATCCAATAGGTGAGGTTTAGATTCTTTGAAGTAAACTTGGTAATTACCTTGCTGCCGACTTGAACATCGTAGTTGCCCGGAATGAGCTTGAGATTTTCCATCTTTAGACGGAACTCAAAATCATCACCGTAGTCCGAATCTAGGCAGTCTTCGGTAGAACCAAGGCTGATAGAGTAGCTGTTGGTAGTGCTATCCTTGCTGTCGCAGACCTTGGCAAAGACTTCGCCATCTTCAGCATAGATCGACATATCAGACACCTGAAGGACGCTAGAAGCCTTCTGTAGTTCCTGAAGCTTCTTCTCCGTCAGAGAGAACTCAAGAACCGATGCTGGCATGTTGAGGGCCTTCGGTGGTTGGCTGGTAATAAGCTTTGGCTCACAGTAGAAGTACTTGACCGACGAACCAGCCTCATTGGAGATTTCCATGTACTTATCATGGAACTCTAGTTCTGGCTGCTCAAACAGCGTAATAATTCCGAGAAACTGGGATAGATCCCAGATACCAAATTCCTGTTCAAATGTCTCCTCTACCATGGCTTCTGCCACGATATTCTTATAGGATGACATCGTAACAAGCCTGTTTCCCGGACGAATCAGCAGATTGCTGTTGATAGCCGAGAAATTCTTTAAAATCTGGATCGTTGGCTTGCTAAGAGTTAGTTTAGTTGTAGTTTTCATAATATAAAATTCACCTTTCAATCAGGTATTGTCCTGCAAATAGTCGAAAAAGTCAAGGCCCCCGTCACGCAAATCATGCATTAATTTCTTCGTGGCGTGACGTATATCACGAAGTTTTTTCTTTCTAAAGAATCTTGCGATTTTTCTGGCCCGAATTATTTTCCAAAGTGGATGTTTTTTCATAAGATACCTACCCAAGCATACGAGTTGCCATCATAAATATACTCAAACAACATACCGCTTGTTGTATTGAGCCATCTTTGACCGACAACTGGTTCGTAAGGGGCAGAAGCTCCTGTATGTACTCCAGAAGAGTTCAAGAGTTTCCATCCCCTTTTTTCGCCATGTTCAGGAGAAAATCCACTTGTTTCAAGACAGGCATAATAATATTTGCCTTCCTTTTCAACAATATCTCCTAAACCGTATACCTTGAGTGTACCGTCTGGATTTGAAATTTTAAATTGACCAATAAAATTTAAAGCCATTAGGTTTGTACCAATCTACTAAAATTGTTCTTCTTATCAAGAGTAACCGTACTCTTGAACTTATCATGAAGTTGATCTGTCTTGTGGCTGATTACAAAGACATTGCAACCCTTCTTTAGGTTATTCAGCAACTTCATGAGTTCATCTGTGCCGATGGAATCCAGCGACGAGTCAAATACTTCGTCAAGGATGAGTAGATTGCAGTGAAGACTGTTCTTCATTCTTGCAACTTCCCGCCAAGCCAGGAGTAGAGAAATGTCGATTCTCATCTTTTCTCCTTCACTGAAACTCAGATACGAAAACTCGTCACGATGCCGACTTTCAATCTTTTCGTTAAACTGCTCATCAAGATTGAACTTTACGAAGAATCCCATGTTACTGAGATTCTTATTCACTAACTTATTTATAATCGGAAGATAGTGATTGACAATCTTTCCTTTAATACCACCATCCTTCAATAGGTCCACAACAATTTCGTGATCGTTCTGTTGTTTTTCTAATGAAGATAATGAATTTTCTTTACTTTTTTTTTCATTTTTGGCAGATTCAAGTTGAATTCTTACTTCGTTGATTTGAGATTCGCTGATAGAATTCCTATCCTGCTCATAGCCAGTTTTGACCTTCTCCAGATTGGTCATTTCCCGCTCAATAGACTTGACCTCACGGACAAGCTCCTTGATCTGCTCCTCTGTGGCCTTCTTATCCTTGAGGGCCGTACCGTGCCAGCTAATGGCGTTTATAAGCTCTTCGACATTAGTTGCCAGCTTTGTCAGCTTGGCCTTCTTATTGTCCGTAATATGACATTTATGGCTCTTATCGATAGCCTGCTTGCATGTAGGGCAAGACTCATTAGAATTAAAGAATTCTAGCTCTTCATTTAGTGTATTTACATTTACAGTAAGATCGGCCTTCTTTTCTCTTAGTTCAGCCAGATCTTCATCTGTAATCTTGTACTGTTCTAGCTTTTTACCCTCTTGAAGTATTTGTTTATTTAGAAGCTTAATCTTTCCTTTAGAGTCTTCAATTTCCTGAATCGTTTCTTTAATTTTAGTGTCCAATACTTCAACGTTTTTTTCAAAGTTTGACTGCAAATTTTTGTGCGTAGTTTCATATAGTTTTATCTTTTCTTCTGTAACTCTTAGGTCAACCTTGATACTTTTGATATTCTCCCGTATCTGAGAAAGCTTTCCCTTTAGGATCAAGTTCATTGATGAAAAGACATCAATATCTAGGATAGTTTCGATTACTTGACGGCGATCATGTGGAGGTAATTCCATAAAAGGAACAAACGAAGACTTGCCAAGAATAATCACTTGCATGAAAGTCTTCTTATTCATCTTGAGAATCTGGTTCTCAAGCATGTCCTGATAGTCCTTGGTCTTGGCCGCTTGTTCTATCATTACTCCATTCTTGTAGATCTCAAAGACCTTTGGAGCAAGACCGCGAACTATCTTGTACTGTGCCTTGTTGACTTCAAACTCAACTTCTACAGTACAATTCTTTTTATTGACACTGTTTACCAGCTGAGGAATATTGATGTTTCGGAATGGAGTTCCGAATAGACCAAATGTGATTGCATCAAGAAAGGCAAAAGACTTTCCGTTTCCATTCGACCCACTTACAAGTGTGGTTGCACTCTTCTCAAAGTCAATCTCCGAGAAGTTGTTGCCGAAGGAACCAAAATTCTTAAACCGGATTTTCTTGAAGTTAATCATCTATAGTAAGGGATTCGTGGTACAGATCTTTGATGATACTCTTGATATCGTCCTTGTTCGTGATCTCAGATAGATCATCTATCTCTTTGCAGATCATCGTTATTGTATCCATATTCATATCAATATCAATAGATGAATAATTCATTTCGATCTCTTCATCTACAACTGTTACATCATATGGCTTTGATTCATTCAATTTAGTTATAAACTTTTCGTAGAATACTGGCTTATTTCTTCTTTGAACAATCAATCTCACATACTTATCATGGAACTGAGTGAAGTCAAGATTCTCTAGCTGCTCTGGCAGCGAGTCATCGTAAATGATTCTATGAAAAAGCTCTTCTGTATTCTGAATGAATTCAAGATCCCGTGTCTTGGTATCAAAGACATGGAACCCCTTTCTTTCGTTCACATCTGTAAAGCCCATCTGGTATTGAGTACCAAGATATTCAATATTCTTGTGACGAGACTTCAGGTGAAAGTGGCCTGACATAACAGTTTCGAATCTATCGAACATCTCTCGCTGAAGTCCTGATTCGTGGTATACTCCACGAAGAACTTCAAACCCAACAATCTCAAAGTGACCCAGAAGAATATGGGCCTTTGAGTTCTTGATATACTCAATGCACTGTGAAAGATTATCTTCACACATCCAAGGAACTGCACCGATAATAACATCTGGGTAGAGCAGATCCTTTGGTTCATTAACCACTTCTATATGAAAATACTTCTCAAGAAGTTCTTGGGGAGAGTTTGTTTTATTTGTGTTTCGAAAATAAGTGTCGTGATTTCCGATGATGATTTGCATTGACATGCCCATCTTTTCCATCGGCTCAATCACTCTAGTGCGAACTTGCTTCAGAGTATTGAAGTTAATATATTTGCGACGATCAAAGAAATCACCCAGATGAATTATATGTTCTATATTATTATTTACGCAATATGGAAAGAACTGCTTCTCAAAGAACTGAATAAAATGTTCAAGAAGAACGGGCGAATCGTTCTTTGCTCCGAAATGAGTATCATTAATAATTGCTATTTTCATCTGAGCTTTTTCTTCTTTTTCTTCTTCTTTACTTTTGTATCTTCAAATTTATTTACATCATTTTCTGATAAACTAAAGATCTCTCTAAAGCTGGCAGAACTATCCTTGGCAAAATAATTTTCTTTGAACCAGCGATGAAATCTTTCATCTGCGTTGTCTTCCATGATCTTATACTTGATGTACGACTGCTTCTTTTCCTTTTCAATGCGTCTAAGGAAAGCAAAGTATATGATTTGGGTAAAATAAGAAAAGGGGTTCTTTGATTTTTCTGGATCGAAATTGTGAGCATACATCAAACAATTTTCAATTCCATCTCCTACCATCTCCTCCCTGTAGGGGTAGTTCATAAAATTTGGTCTGTAGGATAGGTGTTCCGCAATTTTTAAGAAAGATTCGGCTATGTAGTCTGAAACTGGGGGTTTCTTTCTACCAGATTCCTCAGCCGCATTATATTTCTTTTTCCATTTTATCATCTCAGCCAAAAATTCTTTATTATCCACATAGTGGGATTTTTCTTCTTCCTCCACTATGGGTACTAAATCTGGCTCTATTATATCATCAGACTCTTCTATTTTTTTCTTTTTACTCATGCGCAAATAATATCATGTTCCCAGAAAAAATCAATTGACAAAATCTAGACATCTGGATACACTTCGCTGTGTAGGCGATCAACAAGTAAAATTGTAACTAAATAGTTACTCTTTAGTATCCTCAGATATATCATCGATATACTTACGAGGATCATCAGGGAAGTCTTCCAAATTAATTCCCTTTCTTCTCATCTTTTCTTTTTCTTTATCAGTGAGAAATTCCATTTCGGGAATTAGAAGATCTTCCTCTTCATCATCATCCTTTAAAGCACCAAACATATCAAAATCTAAAAGGCCATTTTCAATCATTTCTTGAAATATATCTGGAGGAATCGAAAAGAACATTCCTACATTTGTATTTGGATTCATGAAAGGAAATGGCATTGGAGAAGGTGGTTTTGCTAATGGATTATTAATTGGTGGTTCATTCGAATCCATTTCAATAATTTCATCAAATAATGATTTAAACATATCCTGTAAGCTATCAGGATTTTGAATTGTTTCTTTTTTCTTTTCTTCAGCTTGCTTTAAGCTCTCTTTGTAATTTTCTTCTGTTCGTACAGATTTCTGATATAAAACTACAGTACTTTCGGAGGGCATAAGAACAGATGCAATATGATCTCTTGGCAGATCAATATATTCTTGATCAGTAAATTCTAACCAATTTCTAAGAACTGTTATCTCTCTAGTAACTCCAAGTGGATCTGGAGAAATATGAGTTTTAATAACCATTGGTTTTAGAATGCTAATAGTAGAATCGCTTTCTGCTGATAGCAATCCAAGAACTTCTTCACCACTCCTCAGCTTAAACAATCTGCAAGTAGTTTCCATATGACTATTTATCCTCTCAGAGATCTATCGGAACTAGTTTGAAGTTAAAAGATTCGTTTTCGTAAATTTTTATTCGTTCAAGAAAATGATTGAATGCGTGATTTTGATATTTTTTATGGCGAAGATCATCAACTAAATCGTAAATCATCACATGATCTTTTGTTTCTGACATTCGAAGACCACGACCAATTGATTGCAAAACACGAACTATTGATTTTGAAGGATGTAGAAATACAATATTGTGTATGTTCTTAATATTTATACCAGTGCTGCATGTGCCATAAGATGCAACAAGAATAGAATCAGTAGACTTATCAACAATCTTACGAATCTGTTCTCTGTCTTCTACATCAGTCATTCCAGAAATAAAATATACTTTCTTGTCTGTGCATCTTTTCTGAAGAGATTCATAAAATGGAAGACCATGCTTTTGTACTTGCGAGAAAAGAACCAGAGTATTTCCTTTGAGAGAAGAACAAAGTTTTTCTGCAACCTTATTTCTTCTTTCATGAGAAATGATATATTCAATTTCATCTTGGTATGTCTTGCGCTTCATTGAATCGCATTCTTCTTTTGCATATTTCAGCTGAAGGCAGTTGATGTCTAGTTGCGAAAGAACTTTGTTATCAATGAGATTCTTTGTGCTTGTGACACGAATAGGTGGTCCAAAGAGTCCTTCAAGAACTAGCTTATGTACCTGAATATTATCTAATGTACCAGTAGTACCAACGCGAATGTGACAGTTTCTGAGCTTGTTCATTAGTCTGACCAATGACTTTGCTTTGAAGAGATGGCATTCGTCACCAATCACAGCATCATAATCTGCAAATGTTTTCTCTGGCAATTCATAGACGCTTTGCCATGTAGAGATAACGATAGGCTTAGTGGTTTCTTTTTCTTTGCCTGCGTAGATTATGTGAATATTTTTTTCTGCACTCCATTCCTTACCAGCATACTCAATGAAGTCCGATCTCATCTGATTAACCAGACTTGTAGTAGGAACAAGAATTAGAATTTTTTTGTTCTTGCTAAGAAGATACCGCAGAATGCAGTAGATGATCAAAGACTTACCGCTACCTGTTGGAGATATCAGTAGACTACGCTTATGATCAAGAGCCATTTCCACAGCCCTTCTCTGATAGTCTCTGAGCTGGATTTCGCCAGAATCTGAGTATAGATGTAGGCCATCAAGATAAGACTTATAATCCTCAAAGAATTCCTCCTTGAAATTTTCAAACTTGCATTCGTAGTTTCTATCAAGACAAAACTGAACTATTTTGTTTCGAAGCCCCGTATAGATCTTGCGTGTGAAGTAGTTGAATAAACGAATCTGACCATCCCAGACTCTACGCTTGAATGCTGGTGAGTATTGAGAGTTTGGAACCTTGAAAGTAAAGTAATCGGATATCTCTTTTGCTACTGAATTTTCGCAATGAATCTTGATGAATGTACCATCGATTTTTTCTATTTTTACTTCTTCACTGCCCATGACTGAATTTGATCCATTCGATGGCGGATCGTATATTCCACTGCCTGTTACCTACGATCTTTACAACACCGTCCAAATAACTCACTAGTTCTTTCTTTTCAGTAATTTGTTTTTCAAGACGAATGACATCATCATCCGCATCAATGAACCGATCCACATCGGTCTTGAGAATATTTAGGTCAAATGGCTCCCACTTAAAACGCTCTAGTTCCTCTTTAGACAGCTTCCCTGTGTAATACAGCCACTTGTACTTCCGCATGACACGGAGCGTTCTTTCGTCCTCTGCAAGGGCTTCCTTGTGCTTCTTGAGGAATAGAAGATACTTATTATGGATCTGTGGAGTATTGACCGATTCTATTGCTAGTTCGGTGGAATCAATCTTCAGATCTTCTTGTACTTGTTGTTTTAGTTCATCAAATGTCATAATTTAAGTATACACTATTTTGAATAAAAAATTAAGTGGGATTTCCTGGATCCGGATCGAATCTATAGTAAGTATAAGAAAATCTTGCACTTGCATATTGAGGAGAATATGTTTGCGCAACTGATGAAAATTTAAGACCGGATAAAGCTACTGGAAATACATTTTCAAAAATAACTTTTCTATTATCTTTATATGTACTTTTTGTTAAATATAAAATTGCTGTGGTCATCCAATTATTAAATGGTAATGTATTATAAGTACAATCGTCATCAATATTTCCAAGTGCTCTCATCCATCTATAAATTTCAAGCCAATTTGTTAAATTTTCATCTACTATAAAACTTATAAGAAAATCATCAAAAGAATATTTACTACTTGGTCTTTTTATTGGAATTCCTAAAGTAGTAGGCTGTTCAATTGCAGCCATTGATAAATTTGGCAAATTTGCTTCAGTACAATTAAATACTACACCAGGCAATCTTTGTATTTCAAAATGAAAATAATTTACTGCTAATGGATTTATTTGATTATTTGCCATATAATATTTAGAAAAGAAAAAGGGAGCCATTTCTGGCTCCCGTTTCCGAAGTCTTAGATACTATCTATCAGTTAGTGTTGCCGTGTAGGTTTAGTACGCGGAAGATACGATAGTACTGGTTGAGGTTGGCAGTCATGCTTTCACCATCTGAATTACCAGAGCCATTTAGAACGAATGGATTGGCGACCATGCCGTAGCGGGTCTTGAATCCAATCTTGGGCTGGAAGGTGTCAGGATCTACTGCACGAACCATCTGGAGTGGAACGTATGGGCAGTAGAAGAGGCCAGCGTCGTATGGGCTTGAACCACGGTAACCAACGCAAACGAAATCTACACCAGACTGAACATAAGGATCGATGTAAACGCGCATCTTGCCGTTTAGTACACCAGCAAAGGTATTGCCGGTATCATCAACTTCAAGCTGAGTGTTTAGAGCTGGGCTAATGTTAAGGAATCCACCCATGGCGAGAGCTGAAGCAACATCTGACGAGCAGATGATGAAGTTGCCCTTACCACGACGAGTTTCCTTAGCAATTGTATTAGCTTCGCGTTCGATCTGGAACATGAGGCCACGGAAGCGTTCAGCTGACCAACGACCATCTGAGTCTGATAGGAGGTCATATGCACCACCAGAACCAGAAGCAGCCTTGGAAAGAAGATCGCCCTGCTGTGCGCCGAGCTTAGAAACATGGTAGATACCACGAACGACTTCGCGGTTGATTTCAGCAAGAATTTCAGTGCTGAGAATGTTGGCGAGTTCGGTTTCAGCGTCAAGACCGTGAACAGCCTTGAGGTCCTGAGCGAGTTCAGTGGTATAATCTGCCTTTAGAGCACGGGTCTTAGCCTGAACAGCAACCTTGTCAATGGTGAATGCCATTTCTTGGAAAGGCTTACCACCAGCACCACCTAGACCTTCAGCTTGACCAACAAGCATACCCTTGAAGTTATCTCCATAGAAGCTTGAAGATGATCTGTCTCCACTGGTAGGACCAGCGAATAGAGTTAGACCGTAATCAGCAGAGCCTCCGAAATAACCGTCATATCCGCTTGAAGTACCACCTGAACCACCGAAGGGAACAAATGGTTCCTGATACATTGCTTCCTTACGGGCAGCGGTATCATACTTGGGACGCATGGCAAAGATGAGTCCGGTAGGAGCGGTCATGGGCTGAACGCCGCAGATGTCGTAAGCAATGAGGTTTGGCATTGCGCGACGAACGAGGCTGATTAGAATTGGATCATAACCAGCGATTGATGTTGAAGCACCGTCAACTACGTTGCTGATAGGTCCACCGATGGTGTTATCTTCAACTAGTCTTTGCTGACGCATTGCAGCCTCTTGATTTTCAAGAAGAACGGCAGTTACCTTAGTCTTATAAGTGTCTTCAATAGCGGGGAGTGCATTGTGGCTTAAAACTGGCTCCCACTTCTCAGTTAAAATATCATATGGTGTTGAATCTTCGTACATTGTATCTCCTGTAATTTTATTTATAAATTATTTGTGCTTAAGATGTCTACTAATAGCATTTGCGTATACATTTACAGTACTTTCCGTTAGTGTTTCTGGTACTGATGATGTTTCCAAAATATCAATTGGTTTTTGCAATTTTGGCAAAGCTTTGATTTGTGGTCTTGGTGCTTGTGCTCTTGTTGCAAAGAAACTTTCCTTGATAGTTTTTAGTTTTCTACGGAATTCGTCTAAATTATCGTATTCGACTCCTTCAGTAAGTTCAGCGAGTTTATCAATCTGAGTAGCTGCAAGACCAGCAGTTTCCTGTGCAAATACAGCAACTGCTCCCGTATCAAGAAGCTTTTTGCGTAGATTGATATTTTCGTTAATTGTTGAATTTAGGTGTTCGTGTTGTTCATCAATTTTTGAATAGAGTTCATCTAGAACATCATACTTTTCATCAGGAACATCGATAAAATTAGTTTCAAATAGCTTCTTTAGACCAAAGATAAAGTTTTCAGCAATTTCAACCTTAACTCCTCTTTCAACCTGAAGCTTATTTTCTTTTACCCATTCTTCAACGACATAGGTTAGATAATCATCAACTTTTTCAGCTAATTGATTTACAGTATTTTCAAGAGCTGATGAATAGGAAATTTGATAATGCTCATTGATTCTTTGTGATCTTTCATTTAACTTGTCGTTGATTGCAGCAACAAAAATTGTTTTTGCTTTTTCAACAAAATCTTCTGAAAGATTGGTATTAGCGAAAAGAGCAGCAAGATGTTCTTTTAGCGAATCTTCGGTTTCTGCCATTGATTCTTCGCTATCTGCATCTTCTTCTGTCTGTTCATCTTCAGTACCCATAGGGCTTCCTGCTTGCATTGGAACAGCACCCCCTCCAACATATCTTTGGTATGAAGATGCATTTTGCTGGTACATACCTTCAAGCGGTGATGGAACATTAACACCTTTGCCCATAGCATCCATCGAACCCTTTCCAGATATATCATAATCATTAATATTCATTTGCATTTGATTTGTATTTTGTGGTAACATTTAGTTTCTCCAATTTATGTATATAAATTATTTTCGCTGTCTTCGTGCTGCAAATTCTTCTCCAGCTTTACCCCCAATACCCTGCTGCAACTGATATTCTACTTCTGGAATACCCAGTGAACGACTTAATCCTTGTGCTGCGCCTTGTTCCAAACGACCAACAGTTTCTCCAGGAACAGAACTTTGAGTAGATAAAAATTTTCCTCCAACATAAGCTGCTGCACCAAGTCCTAAGCCGACTAAAGAAGCTCCTAATCCCAAATTAGCCCCACCACCTCCAACTGCCTGTGTTCCCTTTTGTGCTCCCTGCGCTAAAGCCTGTTGTGTTACTTTAGCACCACCACCCGGATGAGTTGAAAATAATAATTCTTCTGCTTTAACCCAATCTTGTCCAATTCTAGTTGCTGGTTGAGTAGGAGTTGCAGGAACCACCATTCCTCTAACTTGCTTAAATGCTTGTCGTACTTGTAATCTTTGTCCCGGAGTTAAATGCGCAAGTTGAGGATGATCTAATCCCATTTGCTGAATTCTTCGAAGTTCTGGTAAAATTCTTGTCTTTGCTGCATCTTGTGCTGCTTGATATGCTTGAGCTGCTGCTGCTCTTTGTGCTTTAGCAGTACTAGTCATCTTACTATAGTCTCTGGCAGTGAAAAATTCTCCTACTTTTGCCCCAGCTTCTTCTGCTCCAATAAAAACTTTTTGTCCCATTTGTCTTAAAGCTCGCGCATTAGCTGCTCTTCCTGATGGATTGGTCATTCTTGCTGTTGCTCTAACACCTCTTCCACCAGCCCTAATTAAACCAGCCAAAGCATCAGCAAAACCTTCATCTAATTGTTCTTGATTGTCATTAACAATACTAGAACACGATTCGTTCAATGACTTTAATTCTTTGGAGTTTAATCTTTTCATTTGATTTTTCTTAAAAAATCAGCAAATGCTTTAATTGATTCTTCTTGAAGCTTTTTCTTAGAAGCTTTTGAGATTCTTCTCTGATAACCAGCTATATCTTGCTCTTTCAGAATACCGTTGTCCCAGACCCATTCCTTTCCTTCCATAATACCATCTACGAAAGCATTTGGAGCTGATGGATCTGCAACAATATCGATTGCAGCAAGCATAAAGTCTTCTTTGACATAGTTGGCTCCACCCTTCTTTTCTAAAGAACCCATACCACGGGTAGAAACACCAAGTTTAACTCCTTCGTTCATTAGATTTTTTACAATCTGTCCGCATGGAGTATCAAGAACTTTTGCTTTGCCGTAAATATCGCTGCCACTTTCGTTTAGCCAAGTGACTCTGTGTGATACACGATCAAGATTTACTGAAGGACCTGATGGGTGATTAAGTTCACCAAGAGCACGATTCTTCTGAACATATTCAGTTACATAACGACGAGCTTCATTCATTAGAATATTTCTTGGATAAATTCTTCCATTCTTATTCTTTTGATCAGCTTGCATGAAAATTCCTTCGATGAAATATTGCTTTTCACCGCTATCGGATTTTTCTGTCAAGAATTTTATTTCTTCAACCGTTTCTGTAATTAATTTCATTTTTTGCTTTTCTTATTCTTATTCTTTAATGCAGCAGCGATTATATCACCTCTAGTAACCTCTTTTGGATCTCCATACATGGCAGCTAGCTCTGCATTTTTTTCTTCCGTCATTTCTTCTTCGTCATCTTCTTCGCCATTATCTTCATTGTCCATCATTTCTTCTTCATCTTCTTCTTCACTAGTAACAGCTGGGCCGTATTCGTAATCTTCATTAAATGTTTGTTTAGAAACACGGACATATTCTTCTGCTAATCTTTCTCCAAGCTTAACAGCTAAATCCTCTTCAATTAATTTTTTAGCGTTAATTGCATTTTCGGATAGAATTGATTCGATTATTTTTTTGCTTATCATAGTTTTTTTCCTTTATATTTAGAATTTTTTATTCTTGGCCTTGAGCCATTTGTTGCATTTGCAATTGTTGCATTTGTTCTTCTTGCATTTTTGCTAGATCTACTGCCATTTCTTTATTTAATTCTTCAATTTCTTCTTCAGACTGTTTAAGAATATTTTTTCTAATATAATTCGTAGAATAATACTTACCAATCATTGGTTCCATAGCAGCAGCTAGATCCATTCTAGCTGAAAGTATTTCAGCATCTTTTAGATCATTAAAATAAGAATCTCTATTAAAAACAAAATTAACATTAGGATAAATGAGATTCCAATCTTCTTCTGTGATTATTCCTTTCAAAATTAATTGAACTCTTAATAATTGTGAAAATAATCCTGAAAACTTATAACGTAATCTTTCAACAAATTTATAGAATTTGACCTCATCTCGCGTGATATCAGCCGATCTTCCAAGATTAAAGCCATTTTCGCCCACCAATCTTGATGGGGGAATATTTAATGCAAAATATAACTTTTTCTTGAAATACTCCACATCTGTAAGTTCGCCTAGATTCTGTCCCCCGTCAAGAGTGGTAATTTCTGTTCCTCTACCACCTTCTCTTCTTGGAAGCCAGAAGTCCTCAAGCATTGCCATTTGGTTTCTATCGTCTTTGATTTCGCCAGTTGTCTGGTTGTAAATCATACGATTGCGGTATTTGTTCATAAGTTCGCGGATATACTGTTCTGCCTTTTGCTTTGGCAAGTTACCAACATCCACATAAAAAATTCTACGTTCTGGAGCACGGGAGATGCGATATACGACAATTGCATCTTCTACTTGTCTTAGCATGTTTAAAGGTCTAATTGCCTTGTGAAGGAATCCTAGAACCCTCTTTGAGTTCATATCGACCATTCCAGAATGGACATAGCAGATAGAATCTGGAGAAATTTTAACACCACCAGAATTAGTAGCTATTATAGAATTTTTATCATTATTCGAATAAAGATAAAATTCTTCAATATCTTTTATAATTGATAAGGAATCACTTCCGCTTTTTGCATTAGTAGATTTTACTTTACGGACTTTTTTAATTTTTGTTGAATCTAGTGGAACTAATTGTTTGATTCCATCAGATGGATTATCCATATCAATTGAAATATAGAAATATAATTTTGAATCTATATACCATCTTCTAAAAATTTCATACGATTTATCGTGAAAATCTAATAAATTTAAAATATTATCAAATTCATAATAAATTCTGCTTTTTACATTTTCTGAAAAATTTATTTTTGATAAGTCTAATTTTACTGGTTTTCTATCATGTCCATTAACAATTGATTCGTTTGCAATTTCATCAATTGCCGTATCTACTTCTGGATATAAAGCCATTGCTCTATATTGAGAAATAGTAGCATGTTCATCTTTAGCAGAACCCATGAAATCAATAAATGTTCCGTAAACTCCGGAACCTTCAAGGGTATATGCTCCATCAAACTCCTCTGGAGGAGTAAAGTTTTGCAGATTTTGTTTTTCTGCTTTTTCATCCTTACCAAATTTAAATCCAAATAAATTTATAGCCATTTATACTCCATAATTAAAATTCAGCATAATCAAAAGAAAATGCAACTTGAAACGTAACAAATTCGTTTGGTAATCTTTCGTCTAATTCTATTTCTCCTACTTGAACAGGCCAACAACCATAAAGTTTGACTTGTTTTATTATACTATTGCAATTCAAATTTAACTGGCTAACTGTCCATACAGAAGCTTTATAATCACTAGCATTGGTTTGAGAACCAGTATTTGCTGTGTGATTATTTATGGTGTTACTCCATCCATGTAAAGCCTGCCATAATTTAGATGGATTTTGATTATTATCATCTAATACTAAAACAGTCCATAGAGAATTTCCTCCAACACCATAAACTCTATCACCGGGTAACTTTAATTTTCTACCAACATGATCAAATTCTAATGTCAATAAATTATTTTGTGGTAATTGAGTTCCATAGACTTGAAATTTATTCCAGGCTCCACCATAAGGAAAATTACCTGTAACTTCGAATCTATTCTTTCTAGTACCACCAAAAAAATTTGATTTAAAATTTTGTATTGATTGTGACATTATATTCCTTTAAAAAATTTCGAAATAATCATAAGCCATTTTTACCACAAAGGTATTATAAACTTGTGATCCCATATCAAAATCTATAGGTCCTACAATTGAAGGATAACAACCAACTAAACGCATATTTTTAATAGTATTTCCATTTAAATCTTTTTGTCTTACTATCCAAGGTTGCTTTAAGTTAGTAAAAGATTCATCACTAGCAGAATGTGTATTAGAACCATGGCCATTTATTTTTTTATGCCATTCTTGAAATGATCTCCACAAAGTCCCGAATGCAGGAGAATCATCTAAAACAGAAATTTCCCAATCTTCATATTCTCTATCCCCAGCAAAGTGAACCTGTCTTCCTCTATACGGAAAAGTAACTCTGCCCAGAGTAGAAGACGGTAAAGTAGCGGCTAACACATGATATGTTGCTACTGGCGATCCTACACCAGAAGGCCAGACTGCTTCTACTAGAAATCTATTTTTTCTAGTACCACCTTTAAAATTTGATGTAAAATTAGTAATTGATGGCATATGTTATGTAGTAAAGCTTAATTCTACGAAATTTATGCTTTGCGATGGTTTAATAAAAATATCAACTGTTAATTTTCTATTAGTTATATCTTCAATAGTATTATTTGAACTATCGCAAACAACAGAAAATTCTTCAATACCTTGATTTAATTTAACTGAAATTAAATACTGTTGTATTTTACTTTTTATTATATTTCTCAATTGATCATCATTTTGTTCAAATAATGATGATGCTAATATAGATTTGATTTTACTTGTAACATTAAATATAAGATTTGCATATGTGATACTTTGTTTTAAAGGATTTTGATCCATTGTAGCACCAGAAAAATCACTATTAAAATAATATGATATGATGCCAGCATCACCAGAAATTTTTATAGGTAAATTGACTCCGCGATCATAAATTATTTCTAGATCATTTAGATTTGATGGAGTATTTGGTATTATTTGTTCTAATTCTATATTGTTTGCAGTAGCAAAATCTTGATTTAAAATTTTTCCTCGTACAAAACCAGCTGGGGGTAACCAAGGATTTGTATTCAAAGATCTAGAAAATACTCCAATAGCATCACTCATTAAAGAGACACATGTATAGTTTTTACTTTCTATTTGGTCTTCCTCATTTATACCATTATTTCTGGAAGAATAATATCTTAATATTTTTTTAATTCCTCCGCAACTGTAAGTAAGATATGAAAAATCTGAGGTAATAAAATTTCTTAGATATAAATCTAAAATATTAATAATAACAATTCTATTATGATCCGTATAACTTGTTTCATATACTGTATTATTAGATCTATTGCAATTAAAAATTATTGGTATTTTATTATTTATTATTAAAGTTTTTAAATAATTGCTTATATTAAGTTTTAAAGGATCATAAGCTAGTAATTTTATATTCTTTTCATTCAATGCGTATTGAATATTTGATTCTGATGTGCTAGATGAACAATTAACTAATATAATATTATATCCATAATGTAATTGATCTAATATTAGATGATTATAAAAATCAATTTTTCTAGCAATATCTCCTCTATCAATTATTTTTGTAAAATCTAAAAAATCTTCAAAAGTAGAGATAGAAGAATCTAAAAAAGTATAATTAGCATCTTTTATTAAAGATGTAATTTTTTCGAAAGAATCTATTACATAATATTTTTCAGATGTTAATTTTAAGTATGTAAAATAATCAGAATCGTAGATTAAAAGAGCAACATCTACATTCTTTTTTGCTTCTATTGTATTAAATTGAAATGAAATATCATTCATTAAGATTGATTAATTACAAATCTAAACGAAACTTCATTTACAGAGAATACTGGTTTAAACGATAAATCCACCACTATTTGTCTTGCTTCTTGTACAGCAGTTGTATTATTTGTTTCATCACACACTATAGAATAAGAAGAAACACCTCTTCCCGATTTAATAAATTCCAAAACTGATGTAGCAGATGTTACTATTTTAGATCTTGTTTCTGCATCATTTAGTTCAAACAATGCACTAGAAATTATTGGTTTAAATGATCTACCGATATAGTTTACTAATCTAGTTACTCCTAACTGAACTTTATTTGATGTGGATGTTACTTCACATGTTTTATCTCCTAAAAGATAAGCACCATCTAAACCAATAATATTATTAAAACAATTAACTGATTGAGATTGCAAAGTTGTTATATCATTATCATCAAGCGCAGGAATTAATTTTGAAAAATTATTAATCTGTCCACGAACAGTTCCAGCTGGAGCATACCAAGGAAAATATTCTGCATCTGTTCTGGCAATACATCCAGCAGCGTCTGAAACCATCAATATACTAATGTTAGCTGTTTCTCCTCCATATAATCTAGTTCTTTCTTTTCTTCCAAGAACTGAGAAAAACTGATTATCAAAAGTGCTACCATTAACGCCTGTAAATCCTAAAATACCAAATCCTCCACCAGAATATGTTGATGGATATTCTCCATTAGTACCATTTCTAAATTCAAATGAAGAACCAACAACACCAACAACATCTTCAAAAATAGTTACAAAGGCTACAACATCATTAAATTTATCTCTTCTTTCATAGAATGCAGAATCAAACGGAATATTTACAGACCCCAATTGAGTTGCTCCGGTTGCTGCAATTAAAATTCCACCATATTCAAGATAATTTAAAGCCGAATGTAATTCTCTATCTAGAGTAGTACCTCCGCTAAATCCCTTTTCATCACCAGGAGTAGCAAGACCACTAGAAGTTCCAGCAAGAACCGAAATATCAAATTCTGATATTAATTCTTGTGGTGTATTATATTGCTTATAAACTGGTACTGGACTTTCCCCTTCTACCAATTTATTATAAAACGTAGTTCCACAAAAAAATACAGAAATATGGGAAGATGCTTGAGATGCTATTGTATTAATTAAATTTGCTGAATTTTCTGTTATATTAATTTGTGGCATATGTTATTCCTGTGTAAACCAAATATCTTTACCTTCTTTGAAAATATTATCAAATTTGTCTGGTCCGACAAAAAAAGTAGTATTTTCTTCCTCCTCTTTCTCTGTGGTATTTATTATTTTTTTCCTTTGCATATCTATGATCTCTTCAAAGTAACCTTGTCGGGTTAGCCATCCAAACAAAACTAAACACATAACTAAATCGTCCGTATAGCCATCGTCCGCACAAAATGTTTGATGCTTGGAAATAAATGTCATCAATTCTTGAATGATGTCATAGTCTCTAACCAGCAGTTTATCTTGCTCAATTAGAGTTTTTAAAACAGCACAACCCAGTTTTTTGACTGCTGCGCTTGTTCTAACACCTCTTTGTTTAGTACCACGCCCGAAGCCTAGAGAAACTTTCTGCCCAGCCCTGCCCATCATTGTGGTCTGAATAATGTTTTCGTATTCAAATTCTTCATGCATTACATCGGCAATCTGGCCACCGATATCATTTACTTCGATTAATAAGTGAGCGTTATTGTATTTTGTTGCCAGCGCGTATAGCTCAGGAGGAACATCGAAGGGTGAAATGGTATTATTTCTGTACCTTGCCACTACCCTGTGTGGCTTTTCTGTAGAGTCTATAACAACCATAGCTGTGTAGTCTTTACCTTGACCTCTTGCAGTATCAACCATGATGAAGTAAGCATGTTCATCTTTCGGCTCGTCATAGATGCAAAGACCGCTAGGTTCTCTGACTAAAGGTTTATCAAATTGTAGTAAATTTAATTTGCTGGCACTGATAAGTGTATTTGAAGAACCAAGGAACGAGCATTCAAACTCTTGTTCAAACTGCTGTTCGCTGGTCTGAGCAATCATCTGCTGCTTCCACTCTTCGTCGCGTAGAGGCCCACCAGCGTACTTAGGGACCTGTCTCCACGATACCTCTATGGGAACATACTCGTTCTTTCCTTCGTCCCCAGGCTTCCTTGTAGCCCCCTTCCAGAAGCTGTAGAACATGTTCAGGCCGTTAGGGGTAGATACCATGAAGACCTTGGTGGTCTGTCCTGATGTGATGGTTGGGTAAACTGAGCTAAAGAATTCTTCTGCTACATTCTGGGGGACATGGGCGAACTCGTCCAAGAAGATTAGGTTGAACGAACCACCACGAACAGCAGATGATGAAGTAGCAGAGGCCATGACCTTGGAGCCATTCTCCAAGTGAATGGAAGTCTTGTTCCATTCGATGATGCCCTGCTGAAGCCACTTGGGAAGATACTCGTAGGCTAGGCGAAGTCTGCCAAGAATTTCTCTGGCAGTATTCATCTTATTTGCCAGAATACCTACGCTCATGCTCTGGTTGAAGAGAATGTAGTGCAGAATAAATGCTACAATCGTGGTGCTCTTACCAGACTGACGAGGCAGTTTGGCAATCATATAACGATTGTTATGCATCTTATTTACCATATCTTCTTGATAATCGTATAGTTCAAATGGAACTAGACCCTTATCAAGAGATACGACTTTGACATATTTCTTGATGAAGTAGATCGGATCCTGAGAGCAACGAACATACTCCCGAATCTGTTCTTCGGTGAAGTCAATCTTTACTCCCGCTTCTTTTAGGTTTGGATTACCTAAGTAACCTTTAAATTTCCTCGACATTCTTCACTTCCGCATCAATTATATCTAGAGCCTTTTTCTTGCTCCGTTCAGGATTGATTAGATCCTGAAGATCACTTGTAGAACCAATAAAGAACGAATTGTTCGTTGTTGACTTTATTGTAGTCTTGTTTGCTTCGTTCTTGATCTTCTCAAGATCTATGAGATCCTTGTTAATCTCTGACATGGTTTTCAGCATTTGAGTTACAACTTCATATGCTCTGGGAGAATCGCCTTCAGAAGCAACCTTCATAATACCATCAAGAGCAACCTTGGATTTCTCAATGATGTCGTACATATTACGCTTGGCGTAATCGAAATCCTTATCAGGAGAAACTTGCTCTATTGCAGTTGGTCCTTTACTTGGTTGTTCAATATTAAAAAAATTATCTAGATTTTCCATAAAACAATTTCACTATTACTGACAAACTTCTATAGAATTTATATTTGCTTTGAAGGTAGTACTAACGCTTCCGTTAGAAATCTTAAAGTAATATTTTGGTTTTTCATAATCAATTAAATTTAGTCCCCCAATACAAGGAACTGTATCTAAAGGATTTGCTCCGACATAAACAGTAAGTTCTTGTAATATTATATCTACATCATTCTGGGTTAGTGATAAAGTATTTGCAGTTTTTCTAATTTGAGAAACAATTTTATTATTTGCTAAATCTAATAATTGTATTGATGTTTGCAATTCATTAACATTATTTTCTTCCCATATAAAATTAGAAATAAAAGTAGTAGAATTGTCAGAAAGAGTATAAAATTGATTAGAATAACTAGTATTCATAACAATACTTGATCCCTGAGCATTTAATAATGCAGCATAAGTCACAGGATCTGGATCTGGATCTTGAGTAAAAATAAATGATCGTGTGGAAGAACCTGTTTTTATTTCACCAAAAAGATAACTAAAAACTTGAAATGATATTGTTCCTGTTATTGTTCTTTTTGTATTGAAAGATCCTTCATGATCATCACTTATTCTAATATCTCTTAAAGAAACAGATACATTAATATTTTTAAATATCTCATTAAAATTTAATCTCATATTAAATTCTGGATTAAAATAGGAGACTATTTGTTCAATTATTTGATATCCTTCATCAAGATTTCTTACATAAAAATACAAATTCATGTTTAATAAAATAGGAGTTTCTGAAAATGTTTTGTATGTTGTGGCTTCATCTAAAGTCTCACCTTCAACAATAGCACTTGAAACTCTTAATTTATTTCTTTTTCTAGTATTATCATAACCCATAGCAGAAATATCAAAACTCATGTATGGTAGATTTATTTGTGTTTTGATATTATCAGTAATTGAAGAATTTTGTTCTAATCTTCTTAAAAATTTTTCTTTCGATGAAAAAGTAATAGGTACTTTTATTTTATCTTCTATATCTGTTGTTTCGTTTTTTCTTATTACATAGATTTCATCAAACAATGACCCAAAAGCAACAACTAATTTTCTAATTGATTGATTATTAAATGTATTAAACATCAGTAGTTACCTTCTGAGAATGGATCTTTTTCGCTAAAATTAATTATAGGTTCACTATATTTGCTACCAGATCCAGTAAATCCTCTTTGATAATCTAATGGAGGGGTTTCTCCTTCTATATCATCAAGAACTATATTTACTGGACCATAGCTATTAGAAGTATCTGTACCATGTATAGTAAATGTAATTCCGCTTGTCGTGCTTCTTATTGTTCTTGGAAGAGTAAATGTTATTCCATCCAAAGATTGCATTTCTGATGTCATAGTAGAACCAGAAATATCAAAATCCAATACTCTAAAGTAAGCAGTCGATCCAGTTATAACACCAGTCATTTCAAACTTATCACCACGAAGTATTTTATTGTAAGAAGCAGTAAGACCAGAATCTGATGTTGTAGTCTTAAACATGTAAATTTTCTGCTTGAAATCATTTATAGCATCTACTGCTTCTGTACCAGTATCAAAATTTTCCATAGAATATGCAAATGTTTCGCAGCTTAAAGTAAACACATAATTTTTATCTAATTGATAAAATGGAAGTTCGTGTTCGACAAAAGTGATTTCGAACATTGTTTTAGACAAAGGAAAATATAAAATATCACCTTCTCTGGGTCTAATTATGTCAGAAGATTTTTCTGTAATTTCTTTTGTAAATCTTTTTTTACTGACAACTAAATTTAAAGTATCTTTTATTTCTAGACCAAATTTTCCTACAACATCCCCACCACCAAAACCAGAAACTGAAGCAACATACATTTCAATTTGATATGCTTTGGAAAATTTATTTAATGGATCTTCCCCAAATAATCTATCCAATTGAACATATTCTCTTGGAATATAGTAAATATTTTTACCCATCATACGAATAATTTCTATGATGTTTGTTTCTACAACATCTTGTTCTGTTGATTGAAATTTAAAATAAGGATTTAGAGCCATTTTATCCTGTCATCATATCAGGAGGTAGTTCGTAAGAAGAAATTATTTGTTCTTCTAATAATGCTATTTCTTGTATTGCTTCTCCAAGAATATTACCTCCACGAAGCTGCACTCCTCCGGGTAAAGCAACACCATCAAATTTTGATAAGTTTTGTCCCCATTGTCTTTTTATTAGAGCAGTAAAATATTTTTTTAACATTCTATCATTGTATATTTCTGGATACTTATCTGGATCTAAATTAACATATGCTTCTATAGCTAGATAAGTTCCTGCTTTGAGAGCAGTCCAGTCAGTTTCAATGTATATTTTATTTGTTACTTTATTGAACCGAATTGTTCTTTCTGGATCGAACATCATTTCAATAAGTCTAATATATCTTTTTGTCAAATCATAATTTGCTATTGGTGTAGAATTAATAAATCCTAAATTGGTATTAATACCATAAACATCGTTTAAAGCTAATTGATATCTAATATCAAATAATTCATTTGCGTTAAGAGAACCAAATGGAAATATTCTTAATACCGAAAGAATATCATATCCAGTAGGCGATTCCGCAGAGGATCCTACAATAGGACCTAAATTATTTGTATTTAGATACTTGTTTGCTATATCTTGTTCAGTAAGAACATATGAAAAATATGCTCTTTCAACACCATCATAATGTCGTTCTGAAAAGAATTGTAAAGCATCATCAAGTCTATCTAATGCTTGTTGATGATCTACATTTATTTCTACTACTGGTGCTCCCAGAGTTCTAAATGCGTAATCAATTAGAGTTTGCTTGGAGTTTGGTTGTGCCATTACATTTATTTATGCACAATTATTCCTTCTCTAATTTTTTCTTTTCCTCTGATTCAATAATTTTATCAAAAATTTTCTGCAATTCTTCAGGTGCATCTGGAATAGTTACAGTTACATTTTCGACATCTTCTACATTTAAACTTTCTATTTTATTTTTTCTGTTATCTGGATTATTTGATTCAAAAATTGTACATGGAATATAATTTGTAAATCCCGGCATCTTAAGAGGACAATTTAGTTTTGGAAAATCTAATTTACTATATTCATTTTCATTTCCATTTAACCAAGTTTGTTTTCTATCCCCACAACCACATCCGCCACAGAAAAATTTTCCTTCTGTAGTAGATTTGCTTAAATGTTCGCAGGGAGGAATAGAAGATCCGTTACCGAAACAGCTCAATACTCTTAATTGCTTTGTTTCCTTTTCTACCTTTTTACTGGTAAATCCTTTTGATATAATTGACATTGCATAGCTTTGAATCATATTAAAAGGATTTGGTATAGACATAGGTTCTTCCTTTATTGGAAGTTTCATTTTTTCTACTGGTTTTCTATTAAAAAGCAATTTTTCGCTTGAATTGTTTCCACACTTGCAAGGCTTATTTTGAGCCATAATTAAAACCTCATATTGTTAATCCATTGATGTATTGTACGGAAAATGTAGATCCGGACAAACCAAATTTAATTACTTTCTGAAATAAATCGTTGTTATAGCTAGTAGTACCTGTTATTTGTGATGTGCTAAACAATATTTGATATCTATCAGCTCCACATATAGATTCTGAAACAGCACCAGAAGAATTATCCATCAATGTTCCATCTTCTGAACAATCGATATAATCTGTAGTTAGAGATAATCCTGCATAATATTCTGTATTATTTGTAGGAGTTATATTAATAACAGAATCGGCATTTAAATATATCCACTGCTTTACTCCTGACTTAAGAGTAGAAAGATACCATCCCTCATTAAAAGTAAATGTAACGCCTCCAGTACCAGTATAAGAATAGGTAACCATATTCTCATATGTCAAACCATCTGGATGAGTTTTAGGATATAGAGGTGTTGCTCCTTCCCATGCTGGCCCATCACATGTAGTGCCATTTAGTTCATTAAACCATTCCCTTATTAGATTTAAATTCAATGTATTTTGCATTGCAAAAATTTCTTGCAATTCATTTAATTCTGAAGCTTGTAATCTAGTCTTTGGTTTAAATCCAATAAACGTGTAGTTCTTTTTTGGATCTAAATCTACATTCGAACCCCAGAATCTACTAGAATAAGGGTAGTTTGTTAAAGGAAATTGGTTTTCGAAAGGGTAGTTGTTGCTCATTTTAGATATTGAAAATTAAAGTTACTGTGTTTTTGTCTTGATTAAACGCACTATCGGTTGCAAATAAAACATCACAATCTGACATATTTATTTGCGATCCTGTTACACCATTTACTTGAACAACACCATATGTTGCTCCCTGCGTCTGGAAGAATAATGTTCCCCCACTACTCAGGCTATAAGCATTATATCTGCTAATTTCAAATGTTCCACTGGTTTGCCCAGAAGAAACATTATCGAAAGCAAAGTTATAACTGAAAATTGGTTTACCTGGTTCAAATTCTGTTTCTCCGGATCCAATCTTTTTATCTTGTGTATCTCTATTAACCAAATAATTTGTAGAAATATCACTTGATACTATATCTGTTGCTACAGTTTCAAACGAAATACTATTTAAATCTCCTTGTATTGCTTCGATAGAAGCAGTAGTGCTAGTCTTCAAATATTCAGTAAAATCTCTATAAATCTTTGGTCCAAATTTGTAACCAGAAGAATTTTTAATATTTGAAGTTAAGAAGGCACTTGAGAATGAATATGTTGCTCCTATTGTTGGAATAAGAGATTGTAAATTTGCTGTAGTAATACTTGCTGAAACAGATATTTTATCTGTTCTAAGTAAATCCATTACTGAAAGATATGATTCTTGTGTCTTTGTAATTGGTGATAAATTAAATTGTATTGATGCTAGAAGATTAGAAAAATCTCCAGAAGAAGCAGATCCGGTAGAATCAATAATATTTACAGCTTCAGCATAAGTTATATTACTACTTGATAGTTGATTTTCAAGTTCAATACCAGTTACTTTCCAACCATAATTTCCACCAATATATTCAGTTTTTAGATAACCTTTGCACGAACCTATTGTTCCATTAACTTTGATGCTTAATTCTGGTCTTTCGGTACTTACATAATATGATGTCGAAGAAACATCATTTATAATTGCATTTAATATGCATCCAGATGGAATTGATGATAGAATTTCATAATTTTTTCTATATGTACTGGTAGATGAATATCCAGCAGATCCACCAGACGCAAATGATAAAAATGGTGTCACATCTGTATATGATGCTTCGCATGGTGTGCATCCGCTAGTAGATGAAATATTATAAAATCCTCCATATTCTGAACCAGTTATGTAAGGTTTAAATACGGACTGTAAGTCAGTTAATTGACCAAGATGGTCACACGACCAAGCATTAGCTACCTTATAAGCGGCTAATATATCTCCAGACGAGTATGTTTTGCCCGTAATAGGCTCTACAAAGCCTTCCTTGACGTATAGGCAGCATGTTCCATAAGTCAGTCCAGAAGCCCCATGCAAGGATGTTACAGCTGCGGTTGGTCCTGAATTATCAGCGGTAAATCCTTTAAAATTTTGCATACCTTCTATACCAAAAATTCTAATGTAATTGGTAGATAATGGTGACGGATCGTAGTTTATTTTTAACCATTTATATCCATCATTTGTATCAATTATACTGCCATTAGATCCTGAAGGAGCAAATTTAGATCTTGATGCAAAATTTCTATTTAAAAATTTATTTTGACTAGAATTTTCAATACACAAGAATAATTCATTTGTAGATGTATTGTAACAAGTACTGCTTGATATGTCTGGATCTGTGGTATCAAAAACTTTGAAGGTTTTCCCTTCATACCAATCATTTCTCTTAAAAGCAGAATTTATATCACTTAATTTTACTCTTTTGATAAAACTAGAAACATTAGCCACTTTCTTATTTAAACGTGTATCTTTAGCTTCATATCCAATAGAATCTACGCCAAGACCAATGTAAAAATCATTAGTTAGAGCGGAATTTATAAATTTCTCTACAGCAAAAGAGTATCTAGATGACGAGTCATTTGGCATACAGTTATGTATGGATCAAGAAATTATGATTTCTTCTGGTTCTATGTCTAAAGAAGTCGTTACTGTACCGGAGAATAGGGTATTTTCGCTACCAACTAAATCGAAGTAAAAGCCCATTGGCTTCAGTAAAGATACAAAATCATCCTGATATTTTTCATCAATATTAGCTTCTAATTTTATAGAAAATTCTTGATTGTATCTACCATCCGATAATACTTCTGTATTTGTATCTGATTCGTTCAGTAAAAAAGTATTATCTGAGCCATATTCAATTTTAAAATCGTTGAAAGCAGAATCAAAAAAAGTCTGTATGAATACTTTAAAAGATTCTTCTGTTCCTTTTTTCTCTATGAATTTTTCTTTATTTGATATTAAAAATTCCCTTAAAACTTTTATATCATTGAAATCAGAAAAATCAAAATTAGAGAATAATGATGAGTATATTTTTTTTAATGATTCTTGATTAGTATAAAATGGATTTTGAAGATTTTCGAAGTTTGGATAAAGATCTAAACCATTCTTCGAAAAAATCCAATTATATAATTCCTGTACTAAATTTATAGTATTGTATGAAGAATTATTTTCTGATTCAGTTATTAACCAAGAAGGAAATTGGTTTTGTATTCTATAAGAATAATTTCTATTATTTCTTGTTGTTTCTAAAGTGTAGTTTTGATTTAACACACCAAGCGCATATTCAGCTCCAGCATTTAGATCTAATTGAGCAGGAGTTAGATTCTGATTTTTATTTTGATTAAAAAATATTATCATGTTATTGTAACAGAATCTATTTCGTATTCAACAGCCATATTGTTTATTGCTGTTATGGAAGAACTTGCGGGAGTTATGGTAAATGTTAAAGAATCGTCTGTAGTAATATGATCGTATATTTGAATAAAACCAGTAGTATGATTGTAAATTCCCACTTTATTATTTACAACTGCACCAGATGAATTTATAGCCTCAATATATTTAAATCCATTTAATTCTGGTACTTCTGTACTAGAATTTACAAATTTAATTTGCGATGTAGATAAATTTGTAGTTACTAGATTTGTATAAAAGGACTCTATTTCATTGTAAAATCTAATTACTTTTTGTGAGGATAAACTAATTGTTTTATCAAATAAAATTGTGATATTAGAATCCGATATTGAAATATTCGAATCAATTCCAACGCAAATATTAATCAATGCAGATTTAGAAATATCATTAAAAAATAATTTATCTGAATAATTATCTATTATATTATTTGTTATTTGTGATTGTAAATTAGCTTTAGTGTTTGTTGTTTTTCTAGTATCCAACTTACACGCTAAAGCTATTTTTCCTGTAAAATCTTGCGATTCGATATACTCAAGATTTAATCCGACAACCATCTTTGTTTTCAATAGCTGAATCAAGGAAGAAACTTCAGTAGAAGTAACTCCTAAATCAATTATAGAAAAATAAACTGTTCCGTAACGATCATTATATTCTTGCCCATCAAAAACTGATACTCGTTGATCAATTTGAGACAATGTTGGAAGCAATCCAGAATTTGCAATTACATATTCAAAATCGCTTTTTGTAACTAAAGAAGAATATCCGTATGATCTAGGACTAATATATTTTAAATATTCGTTATCAATTTCCGAATAACCACCAGAAGAGGTATTTGATGTTATTGATACTGATGGTACATTTAAAGAACCATTCTGTACAAATTGTGAAATAGAACTAAAACTTGTATTATTGCCCTTTTCTCCATTAGAAACAACATAAGATACTCTTGTGGTGTCAGTAGAAGATAGAGATTTGCCTATAGTTAGATCAGCTGATTGAATATTTTTACCAAATTTGATAAAGATTTTTGAACCTTTATTCACAGTAAAAAATATTTTTGATGTTGCATTTGTTCCGATTATTGGTTCATTTGTATAATTAGTCCAATATTCATCGTTGATATTTACAACTATTGTTCTAATATCAATATTAGAATCTGGTAATTCTATTTCTTGGTTATCATAATCAACCACAGGAACTAAATTTTTAACTAATTTAGATCCAGAATAAAATTCTAAAGTAGTTGAAATATCAACAGTTGTTCTTGGACCGACATAGTAAAAATTTACTAGATTATTATTTGAATTTTTATTTTGTATAACAGCAAATTTATCAATTTCCGCAACAGAACTATTGTTTTTACTAAATGTTACTAGACAAGTAGATGATTTATATCTATTAGCCGTAAACCCATTTGTCTGTAATAATTTTACCAAAGAACTTGTTTTTTGAGCACTATCAATAAAGCTTTCATTGTTCAGAGCATGTAAATAATGTAACCAAATTAAATTATTATAAGTAAAAAGCCCCAGCAACATGTCAATTGCAGTGCCTTCGCTATTAAAATCAAAAGTATTGGCATAACTAGTTGATTTTAGATATGTTCTCAGATTTTCTTTTAGATCGTTATAATCAAGACTGATAAGATCTATGTTTTTTGGCTCGTTCATAAAATTATTTATTCAAATAAAACTTGAACGAAGAATTGCTTAATGTAGAAGAATCTGAATTTTTGCTATAGTTGACATTAAAATAAATTTTTCTATTGAAAATATCAGATCTATCAACAGAAAATGAAATTGTTTGCAATCCCTTTATAAGTAGTTTGCATTTTGATTCTAGAAAATTTAACAAATAAATTTGCCTAGATTTGCTATTATTAAATTTTAATTCATCTAATCCAGATCCAATATTTTTATTAAATCTAAAACCATTAATTTCAGTTACACATATATTTTTTATTTGTTGTTTTACAAAAAATGTCTGCGAAATGCTATTAATGTCATTTTGAGAATTTGTTCTAAAATAGATATCTAGATCCTTTAAACTCATGTCTGTATATTTATATCTTGAATATTTGAACGGTGAGAATTAAAAAATCCAGAATTAGGAAGAGCAGATAATACTAAAGTAGTTTCATGATGTCTATCTTTAAAAATTCTATGAGACATACTTAAAACTAACCAATTTCCATTTAATTTGCGATCAGCTATTTGATATTCTGGATGTGCTGGATCGAATATCTGAACAATATTACCGGGCCAAACGCGGAAAGTTCCAGTTACTCTTATTTTAATTTTATAAGCATCTAATAAAGTTTTAAAAGCTCCGCGCATCAAAGGAACCTTTAAATCAGTATTCCAAAAAGTTGCATTCTTTGTTGCTATTTTTAATAATTTTGGATATTTAGTTCCAACTATAGGACAATTACAACTAAACACAGCATCTGGATCTGAAAAATTACACCCAAGATACTCATATCCTAATTCTGTCGCTAAAAATGTACAACCATTTAAAGATTTAAAAGCATTATCAATATCAATATCTGATGGTTCTGGTTCTTTTGGTCTAAATGTTATTCCGGGTAACCATTCTCCCTTCGTATCTTTAAAAAATAAGTCTTCACATTGTTTTATTGAAGATATTTTACCTTCAATTGCTCCTGGATTTGCGCATTTATAGTTTTTATGTTCTGCGTATTTTTCGTTTATTTGTCCAACAAGACCGGGACTTTGTATTAAAGATTGTAATATAAAATTGCTAGACATATTAATATTTAGTTATGGAGAATAAGTAGGACACCCAGGAAGACTAGTACAATCACACAACGCTTGAGCATAGTATGCACATAATTCAGACCAACAATTTGTACAACTTGGCTCATAACTTCTAACCAAATTATAACATTCAAACACTGCACAATTACGAGGATAAAAACCATCATCTGTTTGTTGGCAATCTATCGAAGAATCATAAACGCAACAACAGTATTCAAAAGGAGCATTATCTGGAATACAAATAGATTCAGAGGCTAATGCTGTGGCTGTAAGTGCAGTTGATACATCACATGTACCTTCTTTATCATTAGCAACATCAAAAACATAAATGAAAGGCATCAATTCGTAAGACTGTCTATTAAAAGTTATTCCCGGTATAGATGCGACATCTATTTGATACATTCTAACTATTTGACCAGGAATACTAACAGAATATTGTGCAGCTTGAAAAGGGTCGTGATATCCTCCAACAGGAATATTAAAAAATTTTGTTGGGTAGTCTGCAATATTAAAATTAGTTCCTGGTCCTGCATAATTTGCCCCACCTGTCGGACCATTAAAAAATTCATTTATGTTATAAGCAAGACTTGAATATTCTAATGTTACACCTTCTGGCCATGCAGATGGATCATCTTGATCATAAATTATTGGACTTGGATGAGGTCCACCATCATCTGGTACAAAAACTGGCTCGCCACCTTCAGCTACAATTTCATATAAATTTGTTGTAGAAACTCTAGAACCAAAATTTACAGCAAATTTTGGATTTCTTAAAGAAATGGAACCTTCAAATGTAAATCCAGAAATACCTGTTGGGAAAAAATTTATCTCAGACCAACTATATTCGTATGCAACTCCTTGTCTCCATGTCTGTCCAGGTATTTGTCTGGCATTAGTTATTAAAGCCCAGAATGGCTCTATGGCTGGTCTATAAATGCAACATATAACATATTTGTATACATTCCATTTTTCTTTTAAAGATCTAAGTTTATAATAATGAGCAGTATTTTCTGCATTTATTTTTTTGAACACAATATATTTTTTTGCAACTTCTTTTATTGTTGCATCAGAACCACTTTCCTGTGCTTTTTCATTTGGATCTTCTTCCTCAATATCAAACATACATTGCCAGTAGTTAGTAGAAGCTCTTGAGGAATATTCGTTTGAGAGAGTAAAACCAGAATTTGTTCTATAAGTATAGATTGGTTCTATATAAGGCGAATTCTCAGCAGAATTATCAAAAAAGCCATAAGCATCTGGATCATAAAATCTCTTTACATAAATTGGATCAGATGGTTTTTGTGGAGGAACTATTTCATCATTCAGCTCTAATGGAAAATTTTCAAATTTTGGAGCATCTTCTACTTTCCATTTGCTAGTAACACTATCGTAAAAGTTATATGCTGATACTGGAGCAAAATCAGTAATATTATAATATACGTTTTTCTTTGTTAACGAATTTCTTTGATCTAATAAGAAAGAAATAGGATCGTCTAAGTTAGGATCTATTCTTTCATAGTAAGAAGCAAAAGCACCATTATTCTCCAAGTCCATGAACGAAGTTGTGTATTGCTCTATGTAATCTATCTTAATTGGAGTATCTTGGTCACTAATAGGTCCAGAATAAGCCTCTGTATCAGTAACAGAAAATATAGAAACTGGATCAGTATCAATCAATTCTCTTACCGAAACAAAGTTAATTGTGTGTAAATCCTTCCAGAAGAACATATCTGGAAATGGTTCTTGTGTTGGTATTGGTTCTTCTTTTGTTGAATCTTCTACCAAAGATGATTCATAAGCAAAAGTTCTTTGTTTTGTTTTTTCGGTTGTTATTGCTGGTGTTGATGTGGCGTATTCAGAAAGATAATTAAGTAAAGTTAAAAATTTAGTATTATCAAATCTTCTGCCTACTGGATAAGTAAGATTTTTATTTTTCAACCAAGCATAATTTGATGTTTGTGTGATCCAAATTTTATCTTGTTGATTAGGAAAATACTGGTTAAAAATATCTTTTATCCAGCTATCAGTTTCACCTGTTGCTGCAATAAGTTTTATATCTTCTTCAAAATCAAAAGATACTCTTGAATTTGTAAAATAAGAACCATCAACAAATTTTAATGAAATTATTTTTGGTGTTTCTGTTGTTTGATAATTAGTTAATCTATTAACTTGATAGATGTAAAAATTATCAAATACTCTTTCTATTCCAGTAATATCAATTATTACTATTTTTAGTTTATCTTTTCCTGTAAAATTAAAATCTGCTGCAACATCTCCCTGATCTTTTAATATCAAAGTACCAGTAGGAACTGTACCCAACATACTTTCTTCTATAACAATATCTTCAAAATAACCAAAACTTTGATTATTTTTAATTATTTCCCATTTAATGTTATCGGGATCTCTACCATGTGTTATGGTAAGTTCTTTAATTATAAGAGGATCAGCTAGTGCCATTTATTTCATTCTCAAAATTTGTTAACGAATAAGAATCAATAAAATATAGTATTTCTTTATCTTTTTTATATGTTTCTTGACTTGAAAGAAACACACTATTTATACCAGAAATACCATTTTTAAAATCATAATATTCATTTAATTTAGTTGTATTATTTTTTTCTTCCACACCACTATCAATAAAATATTCAATAGAATCAGCAAAATTTTCTACTAATTCTAATTCAAACGAATATTTTTGATTCCATTTATTATTTTCTTTTCTAAAGACATAATTAGTTCCAGTACCTAAAGAACCAATTACTAAAGCTTTTAATTTATTTAAGTTTTCTTCTTTATCGACTATATAACCAAAATTTTGTGTTACGTCAAAGTTTGCACAAAATCCTGCTGTAGCAGCAGCTATCAAATCACCAGAAGAAAATGATGAACCAGAAATCCCACTATAAAAAATAGCTTTATACAAATCTATTTCTTCTTCTATATCTTTTTGAAATTTTGGAAATTCTAAAAATGGATTTAAAATCTCTCCACAATAAAATGGTATATAATAATATTTAAAATCTGAGTAATTCTCTATTGAAATTTTATCAAGTAATAAATCATAATTTATTTTTTTAGAAAAAATAGTATTTTTAAAATTTTTAATAGAATAACCATTAGAAAAATTAAATAATGCTAATTCCTTTCCTTCAAAATTATATAAAATTTTATTGAGTTTATTGAACATTAATTTCCCTGTCCCCCACCGCCGCCGCCACCTCCGCTACCGGGTTGTTGTGCCGCTCCAGCTAATGCTTGTGCAGCTAATTCAGACTTGCTGAATACTTTTCCCCCTTTTTGTGTTCCTGTTTCGTGTTCTTGAAATACTAGTGTTATTGCTGTTGCCATTGGTCCACCGTCTTCAAAAAATCTAGGAACATCTTGTGGAATTGGACTTTTATTTATATGCACAGATCTAAGAACGCAAACTAATGGGTCTGAAAGCCAAGAAGCACTTAAAAATTCAGTTTCGCCTTCACCCGCTACAGCTATTCTCCATAAATCTGGCGGAAAAGTTCTTTCTGGAGTTGAAGTAGCAGCAGGATAAGAAAAAGTTCTAAAATAATTGCACATATCGGTTATAGTTCTTGATTCAAATGAACTTCTAGGAATTAAAATATACTCTAAAGTAATTACTCTTCTAGCTTCATTTACTAGAGTCATTTCATTTGTATTTCCAAATCTTCTATATGTAGAAGTAGTAGAAGCCTGTTCTAAACTATACAATGCTCTATCTACAAGAAATTTTTTATATAACGCTGGTCTTCCGCCAACTGTATTTAATTCATTTGCCTTTGATAATTGTTCCCCACCAACTGTACCCACCATTGCATTATATTCGTGATCTGTCTTTATTAAAAGTTCTTGTGGCAAGGGTAATTGAATATATCCTTCAGATCGGGAAACAATAGCGTCCCTTGTTCTTTCCTCAGCTAAAACACTATATGGGGCATGATGAAATATTAACCAATAAGGTATTTCTGTTACATCATCTATTGGATATACGAATTGAGCCATTTTTTTATTTTCTTTTAATATATATTTACATGCCATATAAGACAAAATTTATTCCACAAAACACAACAAAATATGTTGGTAATGTGGATAAAATTCTTTGCAAATCTTTGTGGGAAAGAAAATTGTGCAAATATTTCGATTCGCAAGACAATGTAATTAAGTGGTGCTACGAATGCATAAAAATACCTTATATGTCTCCTATTGATAACAAAAAACATATTTACTATCCTGATTTTTTAGTTCTTCTAAAAGAAAAAAATGGAGAAGAAAAAACTTTAATTGTTGAAGTAAAACCAAAGAAACAAACAGAAGCTCCAAAAAATTCTAAAACTAAATCATATAAAAATGAAATGAAAACATTTCTAGTAAATGATGCAAAATGGAAAGCTGCTAAAAATCTCTGCGAAAGTAATAGATGGAATTTTAAAATACTAACAGAAACAAATTTATTTCGATGAGTAATTCAATAGACACAATCAGATCCCTATTAATAAACTCTGGAGGAATTCAAAGATCCAATAGATTTAATGTCATTGTATATACACCAAATGGAACAAATACAATGACTGCGTTGGAAGTTTCATTTGGTGGAAGACAAATAGATACCATTGTTGATAGAATTGGCAGCACAGGATTGGGAAGAAATATTCCAATTTCTCAATCATACAACGATACTGGATTCTCTCGTTCCATTACACAATACCAATCAAATCTTCTCATTACATTTCCTATTGAACAAAACTGGTCAACTTATGCTAAAATGGAAACATGGATGAATCTTATGGTGCAAGATGGTATGATACCATTTCCATCTTCTAATATTTCGTTTGCTAGATCATATAATGATTATGCAAGACCAGGATTAGTAGAAATAGAGTGTCTAGATATGAATGGAAATGTAAAAGGATTATTTACTTTTAGAGAAGCATTTCCGATTAAATTAAATCCTATTACAATGACCGCAAAAAGTGGAGATCCAGCAAGATTTGATGTCTTTTTTGTTTTTAGATCTTATGAATTTACAATACCATCAAATTCTGGTGGTTCCGGTTTATTACGCGGTCAAGAGTTCCCAGAATAATTTTAAAATATGAAATTTCAACGAACATATCCAAAGTATCAAACAATTTTACCATCAACTGGCGAAAAAATTTATTTTAGACCATTTTTGGTTTCTGATGAAAAATCTTTATTAATTATAAAAGAGGAAAAAAATTCATCATTAATAATCAAAAATGTATTAGAATTAATTGAAAAGTGTTTTGATGATATTGATAAAGAAAAAATAACATTGCAAGATATGGAATATCTTTTTTGTTCATTAAGATCAAAATCAATAGGAGAAATTGTAAAAACAAATTTTACATGTCCTATAACACAAGAAAAAATTAAAACTAGTTTAGACTTATCCAATTTATTTTTAAAGAATGGTAAAACATATTTTGAACTACAATTAGATGATACTCTAAAAGTAAAATTTGAATCTCCAACTATTGTAAAGATACTTTCAATAGATGGAAAATTTGATATGGATCATTTTATAAAATGCTCAATATCACAAGTTCAAAAAGAATTTTCAATTTATAATTTTGAAGATCTAAGTAACTCTGATATAGAAGAAGTATTTTCTCTACTTACCAAAAAAGAATATAACGAAATAAAATCATTTATTAATGATTTGCCTAAAGTTTGTGCAGATGTGAAATATACAACAACAGATGGAGTAGAAAGAACACTCAGATTGGATGGAGTACTTAATTTTTTTACTTTAATTTAAATCATATTGATTTATTAGTTTATTATAAAATGAACTTCTTTTTATGTTCTAATAAAATTCTTTCTGTTGATGAACTTGAAAATATGTTTCCTTGGGAAAGAGATATTTATTTCAATCAATATAAAAACAAATTAGAAGAGGATGCCGAAAATGCCAGAAACAGAAATGTTTTCTAACGAAGAGGAAACACCAAAAGATAATCGCTCTACAGAAATGTTAGATGGAAAAACGGAAGTTTTTTCAGCAGCAAATTATTCATCTATGATAGGAGATGAAGAAAAAAATGCATCTATTGAAATTTCTCAAGAAAAAGAACCTATAACAATACCAGAAAAGACAGAATCTTTATCTGAAGAAAATTCTAAACAAACTACTGAAAAAGAAAAAAGTCCAGAAGGACCAACTTTAAGTAAATCAACGAATAAAGAAACAGCTGAAGCAGTTAGCTTTCCTACTGATTCGTTGACTCCAAATAATGAAAATAATGTTCCAGAACAAAAACCAACAGAGGAAAATCCGGAAAAATATATTTTACCGGATATCATAAAAGACAATACTGAAGCAAATCAATTAGCTGAAATTTTAAACGAAACACAATCTTTAACTACAGTAGAAAAAGATGTAATAACCGAAAGAATAAATTCTATTGAACAAAAACAAAATGAATCTGGCGGTGTTTCTGATTTTGATTCCCGGCTGAACACTTTAGCAGGAACTATAACAAATTTTGATGATGGTGGCATAATAGATGTAAATAGCGGCCATGTTGCTGATTTAAAATATTTTATGGATGAAATAAAAAGTCCTCCTGAGTGGAGGACTTAATATCTAATATTTTAGGGAAGATTAGTCTTCCTTTGCCAGTCGCTTGAAATATTCAAGCGCGTCTTCGTCCTCGTCAGGCTTGGGAGCCTTCCGAGCAGGAGCAGCTTCAGCCACTTCGTCCTCGTCCTCCGCTCTCTTAGCGGCAGGGGCAACACTGCGAATGTCACCGCCGAGAACATCGTTGAGCTTCTTCTTGAGTTCGTCGTATGATTTAAACTCAGAAGGAGCAACAAAGTCCTGAAGCTTGTAGAGAGTCTTCCACAGCTTCTCAAGCTTCTCATCATCACCCTTGTAGAGTTCAGCCGCACCGTCAAACTCAGACTTGTCGTAGTTGGTGTAACCAGCGACCTTACGAATCTTCAGCTTGAAGTTAGCCCCCTTCCAGAAGTCGAATGGGTTGATAGCTTCTTCATCCTTGAACTGAGGCTGCATGGCCTCCTGAATCTTCTGGAAGATCTTCGTACCGTACTTGAAGAGGAACACCTTACCTTCGTTCTGTGGGTTGGAAGGATCACTTACAACAAGAATGTTGCTGATGTAAGTAAGCTTGCGCTTACGGTTACGAGCAATGTCCTTGTCCTTCTCAACACCGCTGTTCCAAAGTTCGCTATTGGCTTCGCAGATCGGACACTTTAATCCAAGTGTGGTTGGGCAGTTGTCGATCAGCCATCCACCCTTTCCTTGGAACCCGTGTGAGTAGACCTTGACCCATGGAACATCTTCGCCCTCACATGCAGGAAGGAATCGAATGACGGCATAGCCGTTACCAGCCTTATCCACTTCTGGTCGCCAAAACCGATCATCCTTGTAATCGGCAGTCTTGTTTAGATCTTCGATCTTCTTAGTTAGAGTTTCGATACTTGACTTTGAACGCTTCTTAAAATCGCTAAATGACATATAGTCTCCTTAAATTTTTCCCAAGGAACTCCCTTGGCCGATGGTGTAGTATACCAAAGTCTGGTGATTAGTCAAAAGGGAAGTTTGGCCTTTTTGGGTAAGATATGAAGATCTCTTCCCTCTTCGACTAGTTTTTCAATAATTGGCTTTGTAAGTAATTTTGCAGCCCCTTGAGGCTCTATTTCATAATCTTCACAATGCTTTAAAATTGCATCCATATAAGTGCAATTTGTTTTAGTAACGTGTTCTATAATTAATTTAGAAAATTGATTTTTAAAGTTTGGTTCAATAAACATATTTAATACCCTATATAGTAGTGTAATTTGGAGAAAAAATGCCTGATAATACTGATCCCAATTTGAATGTAGGTATCGCTGGTGGTCTTACTGCTACCATTGCAACTGATTTCGTTATTGATATTTATGGTGCTACTTCTCATGTTCAATTGACTAAAGTTGTTTTTGGTGGAACGTCAGATGCTACCAGAGTTTCATCTAGCAATCCGCTACCAACATACTTAGCATCTACTGGTGTAACACTAAACACTAGAGCCACAGTTATTGGTGGAGGAACAGCAGGATCTGTTCAGGTAGTAAATTATAGCACAACTTCACTAAAAGTAAATGGCTCTGGTCTAAACAATGCTGTTATTACTCAAGATCAAGCAGGAAACACATTACTAACAAATATTTATACCGATACCCAAGCTTTTTCCACTAATCTAACAAGCGGAAGCTACAAGATAAAAGCTATGGGTGTTGGCCCCGATGGTGCTACTAGCGGGGCTTATGTTCGTTTATTCGATCCTAGTACTAATTTACTAGCAGGAGTAACCAACGGTGGTGGATCTAATGCTCTAATGGTTCAAGTATTGGGTGCGCCAATTTCATTAACTGCAAATATTAGTTCTACTGTTGGCGTAACAAACTCTAATGCTACAGCACTTTTTGTACAAGGTTCAACTGGCTCTCCTGTTAGTATAACAGGAGTAACTTTAGAATCTCTATTAACTACTATTAATAATTCTGGAATTTCTGGAGCATCTTTTGCTGCTCATATTCCAACCATAGAAACTCTTCTAACAGATGGTACTGCTAAAATTAAGGTAGATACGTTTACTTTACCAACATCATTTGTTACTGGATTATTAGGTGTTACACAAGCTATTGTTCAATTTAGTCCAGGATTTACATGTCAACGAGGTGTCAATATTAAATCTTTGGCATCTAATACTCAATTCTTGTATATCGGAGAATCATTTGGTTTTACTAATGGTTATCCTTTAGCTCAAGGTGATGAAATATTTTTAGAAATTTCAAATGCTAATAAATTATTTGCTAAGAGTGGTGGTTCGACAGGAACAGTATCACAAAGTCTATATTTTATAGCTAGATAATGGCAGATTATTACGAAAAAGATTCATATACTACTCTTGTAAAGAGTTTAGATTCCTATGGAATCAATGTAATAAGCTCTTATAGTGATTTCAATTTATCTGGTAAACAAATAAATTCAAATCCATTAGTTTATTTTTATGATTCTTTTAATAAATTAATTATTGATTATACGCAAACCAATTCAGATGATGATTTGGAATATTTGGAATTTTTTTTACAAGGAATAACAAATGGAAATACATTTTCTATTTCCGATAGTTACTATGTAAAAGATCAAGATGGAATAACATCTAATTTAGATGGTATTTATCAATATGATGGTTCTACTGGCGATAATATGATTTTTGCCACTAAAATCAGTGCAACAAAATTAAATACTAATGAATTTAGATATGAAAAAGAATATTTTGTTGATTCTTTACAATTATCCTTAAATTCTGGATTTACTGGCGATACTGCTAATATAATAAAATCAGTAACTAATGCAGGAACTATACAAGAATTGGGTTTGTATGAGGACGATTTAATACAAATTTCATATTCTGGAATTACTCAAAATGTTGATAGATTTAGAGTAGAAAAAGTAGAAACTTCAAGTGATGGCGAAGAAATAATATTTTTAAAAGATTCAATTATCTCTGAAAATAGAATAGGAAAACTAACAACGCTAGAAGTTTATTCTAGAGGTAGAGGAACAGTAGATCTATTAAATACAGATAAAACAACTAATGGTTCTGCAAAAGTTTATAATAAAAATGGAGTTTATTTAAATTGTTTTGACTATCAAAATCAATTACAAGCATATCTAAGACGATATAATGAAAATGATCCAAATTTGATAGTAAACTGGTCAGCTAACACGTTATGCGATGGAGTCACTGACAGCATTCTTCCTTCAAATGGAGAATCCTACAATACTTTAGTAGATGTAAAAACACAAACAGTTTCTTCTGTAAAGAAATTTTATATTAATGGACAAAGATCACCTAATATAACATTAGTTGTTGGAACTGTATATTTGTTTTATCAAGGACATTTTACTAATAAAACTAATAATATTGCAGAACAATTAGTATTTACAAGAGTACAAGGAAATACAGATCCGGAAAATTTATTAACAGATTTTTATTCTGTAAATAGTATTCCCGGAGAAAAAAATTCTTATATAAAATTAAATGTGACAGTAGATATACCATCAACATTTTATTATGAATCATTAGCAACTGCTAATATGGGCGGAACAATTTCCGTAAATACTAATATTGTAGATTCAACAAATGTAACTATAGGTCAGTATATTGCAGCTAATTTTCCAACAATACAACCGGTAATTTACTTATCGTAAAGATAATTTTTTATCAGTCATTCTTAAAATAAATTTTCTTATTTTATCGATATAACCAAGATTTCTAAGCTCTTTATAAATTAAATTATCTTGGCTAAATTCACCATCTTTAGCTATAGATGCTCCTCTGAGTTTTTGAAATTTGTTCAATAATTTTTCTGCTGCTCTATTATCAGTAGTATTATTTATTGCGTGTTCTATTTGATAAATATGATCTTCTATTTTTTTTTGTAATAAAGAATCATTTGAAAAATCTAAATTTAAATTTTCTGGTTTTACTAACCATCTACCTTTTTTTAAAGAATACACTCCTTGATTTTTTGGTATTTCAACGTTCTCTGTCTGAGCGTAAACTTCAACTGGAGTATTATAGATTTTTATGTCGTGAGTTAATGACCAGATTAACTTTTTATCCTTATAATAATTTGGATCTTTTTTGCAAATATCCAGCTTTTTTGGTTTTAAAATTATATGAACATCTAAATCAGAATTATCAGTATAGTTGAAATTTGCATTTCCACCAGTGAGGACTATATCCTCAACCGCGCTTGTGGGTACTTCAGCAAATTTTAGCCATTCTTTGGCTATCTCAATAAGCTGTTTACGAACTTCATCCTTGAGAAAAATATTGACCCAGAACTTTGAATTCAGTTCTGAGTGATATTGGAGAGTAAGATTCTCCCTCAAGAATTTTGTCAAATACTGCATTAATTGAAACCGATTATTGTAACATTACTATTTGCATTTGGCGATGCCATTCCAGACCAAGAATAAGAAGTTATTTCAAATGGAATTTGATATGCTTGTTGAGTTTTAGCAGTTCTTATGGTTGGTCCATTGTTAAACGTTAGAGTATTATTACCAGTATTATCATCAATAAAAACCATGCAATGTTTGTTAGGTTTTGTAATAGATCCGCTTGCTAATAGAGAAGTACTAAAACCTCTAATATCTAAAAGAACATCCGCAGATTGAAAATGTTGTTCAGGAGCATTATAACTTCTTGCTAGTGCTTTCATTGTAAATTATTAATTAAAAAGTATAATTGATGAATTAGCTATGCCAGTTGCTCCATAAAGTCTTGAAGGAATGTAGCAACTATCGTTAGCAGGAACTCTAACATGAGTAGTATTTAAAACTTGATCCGCTCTTCTAAAATCTAGAGTAAATCCAGATGCTATTGAAGAAGCAACAAGCATGCATGCCTTGTGCTTTGCAAAGGTAACACCTGTAGCCGCTGCAAAATTGATTGATGATACTGCTTTAAAGTTTTCCATATAGCTATTTATATGAAAAAACCCCCCGCTGGAGCCGGGGGGTTTTTGAAATCAATTAACGAATCAAATCAAAGACGAGTCTTTGCCTTTGAGCAAGTATTTGAGCAATTGTCAATACGCTCATGCAGGGAATCCGTCTGTTGCCACATGCTGCGACGAACATCATCAAGACCGTCATTGAGGGTACGGTCAGTGTGGCTACGCTCAAGAGCGCAGACTTCCTTCGAAAGACGACGAATTTCTGCAATAAGCAGCAATCCGGTTAGACCAGCAAATGCCCAAACGAGTGGAGCCTTTGCATTGTCAAGGTGTAGAATCAGAGCAGCAAACGCGGTAAAAACAGCAAGCCAACGATAAGTAAAAACATTATTATGCATTATTATTCTCCTTTTGAATAATTTTAGTTAAAACTGAAACAATTTGGTCAATCTTTTTATTCTCCAGAATCATATTGACCTTGATCTTTTCAATCTCATCCTTGAGAACTAGTACGATTTTTTTATCTTCTTCAGTCATAATCATACTTATACTCTCCAATGAGTAGGGTGGGGGTCGAACCCACACATCTGCCGTTATAAGCGGAAGGTTCTGCCGATTGAACTACCTACCCAAGACCATCATTCT
>Ga0194130_10001144_pt1 | contig 44485 bp, 53 predicted proteins | sample TA2KigsurfametaG_FD_160084 | JGI IMG/M metagenome (GOLD analysis project Ga0194130, IMG submission 160084) | Freshwater microbial communities from Lake Tanganyika, Tanzania - TA2015050 Kigoma 12 surface | ecosystem: Environmental > Aquatic > Freshwater > Lake | place: Tanzania: Lake Tanganyika...
ACCCCAATAGGAGTAGGAGAAGAATATGATGGTGAATATGGTGCTCCACATCAGGCTCAGCACCACCAGCACCTGCAATCTCACAGTCTTGGGCAGGGCCCTGAGGTCGTTCTGGCTGTCGTCAAACAACACCAGCCCCAGGTCATATAGTTTCTTTTTCATTTTTGAAGTGTTATGATTTTCGTATGGGCCTTGATCTCAATTCCTCGAACCTGGCACGGAGTCCCTCGACGCTGATCAGCAATGGAGTGTAATTGTATTCGCCCGTGCGGCAGATGTTCTCGATGTCCTGGTGCAATCGCTCGATCTGGCCCTGGATGTGGGCCATGGCGGCTGACTTATTCTTTCTAGCGATCATTGCCGTGGTTCAGTAGGTTCTTGATGGTCTGGATGCCCTCTTCCTGCATGGACGAGGTCCAGGTGCCCTGTGAGCTCCAGGTATGAGCCCGGTCCACCATCACGGCCCCTTGGTACACGGTGTTGACAGTGATATGACCCGTCGTGCCGGCCTGTATCAGTGCCATCAGTCCTGTGATCATTCCTATAAAGTTCATATAATAATTTATTCGATTTACTCCACACATATTATATGGTCTGGGCTAGAAATCAATTGGTAAAACCAGGTCGCTTGGTTAAGTGTTTGATTTTGAATGATTATTTCTTTTTGGGCTTGATTATCTTGCTCTTCTGGAATGCTTGTTTCTTCTTCAGCGATGTGCCCTTTTTCAGCTTCTTGGCTTTCTTGAGCGGAGCGGTGCCGCCATGTCTTCCAACCTGTATCGCAGACAGCCTCCTTGAAGCCCCGCCGGCCCGCATCGTTCTAGCTCTCTTGATCGCGGTCTGCTTGGCCACCCTCTGTCGCTTCTGGGCAATCTTGGCGCCCTTGAGTGGTTGTAGTCTGGCGTTGCAGGTTCCTGGGTTGGCGACTATCCTGCCCTTTCTCGGGCCATCTGTGCATCTGAAACCCTGCTTCAGGCCCTTGCCCTTGACACGCCTCAATATCCTCTTGATGCCCTCCGCTATGGCCGAGCCCGCGGGCATGGCCACAATATCTTGTGGCACTAGATCTTGCGTCTGGGTTGGGTTGATAGAACTAGCTATCTTTGGACCCATGATTTCGGATATCTTCATATGAATATTTATCGTGCACCTTAAGCCAAATGAAACCTTGCCGCACACACCTTAAGCCGGTCATAAACGACCTAAAAAGTTTCGTGCGTGCCAGCTGAAAGCACCAGCGTCACGCGGAGATAAAGCAGTCTTTATCGGCGGCATCACAACCTGCGAGCAGTGATCAACTCCGCGCGGGAGAGTAAATACAGTCATGAAGATCCGCGAAATATGCCTGCCGCAAGAGAACATAGGCCCCGCACCCAGCGGCGTTTGTAGCCGTCCCAAAGCCAGCCTGCCCGCATCGTGGGTATCATCATGCAAGAGCCAGGGGCGCATGAAGCGAACCGGCAACAGGCCGGAAAAGATACATGGCCGCACCCAGACCGTGGGCGGAAAAAGAATCAAGGGCCGAAAATATGGCGGACCACTGCCAGATTACTCTGCCAAATAACAACCTCAACAACCTTAATAGCGAGCCTAATAGCGAGCCACGTAAATATCACACATGAAGATAGCATTTGTGGGACTTGGTAAATTGGGCCAACCCTGTGCGGAGGCCACAGCGGAAAGAGGATTTGACGTCACGGGCTATGACACCAACAAGGCCAAGGTCAGTGGCAGGATACAGATCAAATTCTCACTGGCCGAGGCAGTGAAGGACCGAGACATCGTGTTCGTAGCGGTGCCCACGCCACACTCCGAGGGCTATGATGGAGGCACTCCCAGCAGTGATTTGCCGCCACGAGACTTTGACTACTCATATGTGACTGACTGCCTGCGAGAATGCAATGAGCACATGGCAGAGTCCCAGTTGTTGGTGCTGATATCCACGGTGCTGCCGGGCACGATCAGGAGAGAATTGGCTCCCTTGGTCAGCCGCACCAATCTCATCTACAATCCATATCTGATAGCAATGGGCACGGTAAAGCAAGATTATCTTGACCCAGAGATGATCATGATAGGTACACGGCACGGCGGTGGTGACAGTGGCATAGAGAGGCTACGGCTTTTCTACAGGGAACTCATGGGATTCAACGCCCGAACAGAGACAGGCACGTGGGAGGAAGTGGAGGCGATGAAGATATTTTACAACACATTCATCAGCACAAAACTGACATTGGTCAACATGATACAGGACGTGGCACGGAAATTAGGACACATCAACACAGATGTGGTCACTCGAGCCCTAGCTCACAGCACCAAAAGAATCACCAGCCCCAGATACATGAAAGCCGGCATGGGAGACGGTGGTGCCTGCCATCCCAGAGATAACATAGCACTGAGATGGCTGTCAAAAGAGCTTGGGTTGGGTTATGATCTATTTGGTGCCATCATGTCTGCCCGAGAACAGCAGGCAGAGAACATGGCCCGGGAGATATTGCGGCACGGTCAAGTGATATATTTCACTTCCAACGCCTACAAGCCCGGCACAGACCTCGTGGATGGATCTTATTCATTATTGGTACAACATTACATACAAAAACATCAAGGCCTAATAGCGAGCCAATTGGATGATTCCGTGCAAGTGATCGTGCGAGTACACGAGAGTGACGTATTTGTGGACGATGGTCGATGTAAGGTTTTTGATACTTGGAGAACTTATCCGCCGGCGGCGAATGTTATATATTATGGCAAATGAAAAAGGGCGACACTGGGCCGCCCTCTTTGCTATTTTAACGTCGATTCAATTATGCGTTATAATTGATTACTTTTCTTCCTGATTTTCTCAATAAAGAAATTACGTTAGCTTTGATTGATAACGCAGATGATTTAGGAGCAGTTCCCAAAACATTTACGTTAAAGTCAACACCTTTGGAAATCAGCTTGTTGGTCGCTGTCTTTCTCGCTGTGTTTCTCACGTTCAGATTTTTGAACTTGATCTTTCCACCGTGAACTTCACCGTCCACCATGTAAGCAGATGCAGGTTCAGCGAACACGCCGATCTGTTTTGCTCTTGTTTTGAACTCTCTCGTGTAGATCACGAAGTTGCTAGTTCTTGACATAGTTTTCTCTTCCTTTGTAGTTTGAGAAGCAGAGCCAGTTTTTTTAGACTTACCAAATAAGTTAAAAAACATCTTAGTCTTCTTTCTCGTTAGTTGTTAGTGCCATCGGAACATTCCGGCGACATATAAAAATATATTTTACACGAAATTTTTTAAAAGTCAACCGCTAAGATCTTGTTGTTCTATGCGTCTTCTTTGACATCTGGTATGTGGAACAGGTCCACGCCCTGCTCCAGCAACTGGTCCACTTCCTTCTCTGTGGGCGTGCCATAGAACCTGTCATCGCGATCACCCTTTTCCGCCCTGCGTACTTCTTTGACGAACTTGTTGCCCACGTTCTCGAAATTTTGCTCCACGTGACGGCGTATCTGCCTCAGTATCTCCTTGGCCCTGCTGGCCAGCATCATCTCCTTGCCCTGTATCTGCTGACGCATCTTCTTGATCTTGGCCTCCTTGTGCTGGGATCTTTGCCCGCTCTTGTCGGTGCTTTTACCAACGCTGGGCGACATGATGTCTCGGTCCACGTGCCTGCTGTCGCACATGGGGCACACAATCATGCTGTTCTCCTGCTGCCTCTCGAACTCGGCTATGTTTGGAAACCATCCGTCGAATTGGTGCTTGTTGTCACACCGCAGTTGATACTTGATCATGCTATTACTTATTATAAGAGCTGATTGACAGGTCTGTCAAACTGTGCTACATTGTGCTCATGGCTAGAAAGATTGCAATGGGCGGCGGAGTGTTCGTGGCCAAGGAAGGCCGCAAGAAGACCACATCCGCGGGCAGGCCCTCCAAGCACACCAAGACTAGCTCAATGAACAAGCACCGAAAGAGATCCTTCAAGATCTACCGGGGGCAGGGGAGACCATAATGCCACGAGTTTCATTGAAGAAAAAGAAACAGCTGATCGACAAGATCATACACGGCAACAGGAGATACAGATTCAGCATACAGAGATACGGTGGCGAGACCGTGGTGGGCACCATCACTCCCTATCAGTATCACTACTGGAAGGCCAGAGAGTCCGAACTCACAGACTATCTCATGGGGTTCGACAGAGAAAATTACGAGAAGGAACACAACATACCTGAAGAGGCACGTTTTACGAAAGATTGGTATGAGAACGATGACGTGGCGCACACGAATGGCGCTCCCATCGAGTCAGGCAACTGCCTGCACATTGAAGAATTTGACCAGGACGGCTACGCCATCAAGGATGCCAAAGGAAACTACGTGTTCCGCGAACCCATAGAACTGGACGTTGACACCAGACACAAGTTGGGCATTGAGTGTGTGGAGTCCGAAGATTGTGTGGACGTGGATCACCCAAATCTTGTAAACCAATATTATTTGTATGCATACACCACCAACAAGGGTGGATGGACCACAGAGGGCATGATGGAGATTGATGGCGAACTGGATCTCAAAAAATTGAAATTGCACTATAGGATGATAGAGGATTCCAACATCTGCCATGCCATCAGCTATGCAGATGGAGAACCCATACAGCTGGAAGAGGACAGCACAGGCAAAGACCAACAGTGCCAGGTGAGAGAAGGCTACATGGATGAGCACAGCATGAGCAAGAAACTGAAGAAAGAAATTGCAAGGGCCGAAGCAGAAGCGCCACAGCCGGACACAGACACTGTGGAAGAGTATGCACAGCCAGCACCATTGGATGTTCAGCTCAAATGGATAGAGGAGGCGGAGGCAGCCAAGGAAGCCAAAAAGAAAGCCAAGGCCAAAAAGAAGGCAAAGGCCAAGGGCAAGAAGAAAAAATGATCCAGGATCTTGAACAGGACACACTGACCAATGAGGAGCAGGCACTGGAGATACGGCGCCTAAAGTTCCGTGTGGGCAACCTGGAAGTGCAACTAGCGGATTATCAACAGATCATCACAGAACTCAACGACAGGCTGGCCAAACTAAACGCCACTAAAGATATTTCATAGAAAAGAACACGGCGTCCCTGCGTCGCCTGAACTTCAGCACAAGGTCATAGTCATCATTGGTCGTGAACCATACGTTGCGTGGGCCACCCAATTTTTTCAATAGCTTTTGCTCGTCAATGTTGTGTGCCTGCTCCACTCGCTGCGGGGCCAGCACCCTAGTTCCCCACACCATGGGCCACCAGTGCAGCGGGTTCCATCCAAACTTCAGCACCACGATCGCGGGCGGCAGCCAGAAAAACAGCGTCAAGGGTTCCATCCACCATGGCAGCCAGTTGCCCGCCAGCCAGTCCACGAAGTGCACCACGGCCCAATACAATGCCCATAATATGAAGAACGTACCTATGATGATGTAGACGTCATTCTCATCATCGTCATCATAGTCGTGATAGTGCCCCATGTATGGCGGATAGCGGTGATAATTTTTACCAAAGTGTGCGGGCATGATACTATATTAATTATTAAAATGATGCTGTGTAGTGACTATTTTGATCGATGTGGGCACTGAAGTTCTAAGTAGTCGCCTTGGCCTATGGGGCAGTCTTGATTGGGTAGCTGCCCGCTGGATCAGCTGACTTGCTGCCAAACAGTCTCACAGCGTGGTAGGTGTAATAGGCTCTGAACCATCCCATGCCATCTTCTCTGCACAGCTTCCTCATGGTGTCGTCTGCCACCTTGCGGTATATCTTGGCGTCCAGCTTGCCCATTCGCATGCATTGATATAGCGCGTCATGCACCAGGGCGCCTCTCATGAAATCCTTGGTGTCCATGGTGGGTCCGCTGGGTCCGTCCCAACTGTAACCCTTATAGATGGTAAGCATGCCATCTGTGTTCAGGTCAATGTAATCTGTGTCAACAGATTCGTTAAGGATATCCAGCTTTACTGTGTAGTCTTTTTCCAACTGATATTTGTAGCCTTCGCTATATGTGATGTAGTCCATAACTGCTCCTGTAAGATATAATTGTATTTACTCCATTATTTGGTATTTTGCCATAGACAACCGCTATAATCGTGCTATACTATGAGTTAAATACCTATATGCAAAAAAAAACTCGCAGCATCCTGGAAGAATTGAGCACATTGAGGGTCAACAAAGACCCAGAGAACTTTGTGGAGAGCAGGGCCAGCCACATCATTGATTCTTCGATCAATCTCATACACTATATCAGAGAAAATTTTGATCAGGAGACGGCATATCTGTTGGAAAAGAGATTCAATTCTGCCATAAAAAATTTAGATCCCACCAAATTCAGCAGGGGCGTCACCAAGATAAAAGAATCCAAAGAGATCAAGAACAGCCTCAGCCTCAAAGATGGTGAACTCCGAGACGAGGATGAATAATGCTGATAGAGGAAGTACTACACGAGTTTAAGCGAACTCACCTGCAACACATAGAAGATATTATACTGACAGATGGCCACTCCGGTGGCGAAGCCGTGATCAATTATTTCCAGGGCATATTGCAAACGCTGCAGGGATCTGCTGACCAACCCATCAACGTGTCGGTCAAATGGGACGGCGCCCCGGCCATCGTGTGCGGCATCAATCCCGAGAACGATCGGTGGTTCGTGGGCACCAAGGGCATATTCGCCAAGACGCCCAAGCTGAACTATACAAAAGCAGACATCGCCCGCAATCACGGCACCGATGATCTGGGACAGAAATTATTGAAGTGCCTGGTGCATCTTCAAAAACTCAATATACAGGGCATCGTGCAGGGTGACTTTATGTTTGACAGGGACACCCTTAAAAGACAGAGCATGTCGGGAGAAAATTACATAACTTTCAGACCCAACACCATCACCTACGCAGTGCCTGAGAACAGTGACCTGGGCAAGCAAATAGCCGCGGCGCAAGTGGGTATCATATTCCATACTACCTACACAGGAGATGCCATAGCCAATCTAAAGGCCCAGTATGGCGCTGATGTGGAGTCTTTCAGTCGCACGCCAGATGTATGGTTTGACAATGCCACATATAAAAATGTCAGCGGTAATGCCAACTTCACAAGAGAAGAGCAACAGCAGTTCACGGCAGGCATAGAGCAATTGAAGTCATTGCTGGGCAAGGTGCCCACAAATCTTTCCGCAATGTTGGGAGTGAACCGGGACTTCCTGCCTTTCTTCATGCTGTTCATCAATGATCAGATCAGGCAGGGCAAGATACCCACGGATACCAATCAATATCTCAAAGATTTTGCTGAGTACTATCAGGGCAGGATGCAACAGCAGGCGTCGGGATTGAAAGCACAGAAAGCTCTGCAACTGAGACAGCAGAAGATGAAAGACATGCCTTTGTTCCTGAAACAGATGCAGCGGCCATTGGCTGCTATGATGGCATTCTACAAGGAGGTGATCGCACTCAAGAATCTCACACTGGCAAAATTGAACAAAGCCACCTCCATAGGCGCATTCGCACAGACTGACGCAGGGTTGGAAGTCACAGATCCAGAAGGTTTCGTGGCAGTGGGCACGGCCGGAGATGCAGTCAAGTTGGTGGATCGTTTGGGATTCAGCAGAAAGAACCTAACTGCGATCAACAAATTTAAATCTTAATCAAATCATTGAATAGAGATCTGCACACGTCTTGTGTGATGATAGATTTCAATATTTCTTTATCGGAAAAAATCTTCAAATTATGAGATCTAATATGCTTGGTGTCTGAATACAATTTTTCACTGTCTATATCCAACAGAGATCTGGCCAAGTTGGCTATCTTGTTGCCCCTTTTGAAACAATCTTTTTCATCATCATAAGATTCGTCCCATACATCACTGAAAGTTTTAAATCCCATTTCTCGTAGACATTTTAGATAACCTCGTTGTCCATACACTATGAAAGGTTGCTGGCAAATTATGGGTTTCCAGATCTTTTCTGTTAAAAAATAAGGATACCCACCCGAATTTGGATCATCTGCGAGAGTCTCTGTGACTAGGTTGATCTTGGAATGATTGTAAGGCAGGGTATATATTGTTTGGTCATATCCATAAAATGGATAATTGTGTTTGAATTCTGGAATTTCATATTCTGGGGGCAAGAGTTTATTAAAGTTTTCCATTCTATATGTAAATAGAGATTTTTTCAAAGCTCCAACAGCCATCATTTGATTGTATAAATGAATCCTGTGTAGGCGAGGCACCTTGTTCAGATACAAAAAATCAAATGATTTGATCGAATGATCTATATTCAAAGAATCGATCAGTTTGTTGTTGATGTATTTGTCATACATCAGCCACCAAAAGAAAGATCGGCTGCCATGTAGCTCGCCATACAGAGCAGCTTTGGATTTTTTAAGAACTTGTTGAAAAAGTGCAAGAGTCTCCATATCCGCATTTTTATAATTATATCTTTCCCAAAGATTCGCAAACACAGGTATAAAATTTAATTTGTTGAGCACTGTGAGTTTCCTTGACAAATCATCTTTATATTCTTGTCCCAATTTAAATCTCTTGACAAAATATGTGTCAAGCATGACATATTTGTGACTGTAGAGATCTAACGGCACAGATTCATGCTCAAAGTAATGATCGGACATCCTGAGGGATATGTGTGCGTGATCAAAATAGCTGAGATAGCCTCGAGTTTCTGGAATGTTGCCGGTGCTCATGGCATCGAGAATGATATAGGAGTTCTTCATCATGATATTTAATAAATACCATCATGCTAGAATGTTTGTGTGAACAATGCGCTTGTGAACATCATTGCGAGACCGAGTGTTTTGAATGCCTGGAGTGCGGCACCTGTGCCTGTGGTCACTGCGAGGAGCGGAAGCCCATCAAGGACAGCAATTATCCAATATAACACAGTAAAATTTACCAACTACAGATATAAATAGATGCAACAGATCCACTGAGCGTGGATTTGCCATTTAACAGAGAAAAAAGGAGAAAAAAATGGCTACAATAACTGACACAAGGTCAGCAGGCTCAATCGTTAACGGCTTAGGTGGTAGAACCACTATCGTTAACATAGCGAAAACAAACATCACATCTGCAGAATTAGGAACCATCCTAACTGCATTGCAATCTGATGGATTTGCAATCGCTGGAGTTGCAACTGCGGACGGTTCAGCATTTGACACAGGAGTAACTGACAACGTGCAGGTTGCTCTACAATCTACTGCTACCTACTCAGCAGTGGGCGCAAATGCTCACGGAGTAACCGGTGCTGTCACAACAGTGCTGTCTATCTTCAAAGACAAGTAAGGTTTAACAAGTTAAATCTTATCATGGGGAGGGTGAACATTTTTTGTTCACCCTTTCTTGTTTTACAAGTAAATAATCTATTATATGCACACATATTCAATTACCACGCTGGTGGACATCACGGAGAACGGAGTGCTGCGGAACCAGTTTCCATTCACCACCAAGAGCGGCGAGCTGGTGCATGACGCCGCCACTCTCACAATGGCCCGCAACCAGCAGGCCAATTTCACCACGCTGATACAACTGCTGCAGATCAGGAGCAACATCACCTGGGACAACGTGCCCCAGCGGGTGACTGAACCGGTGGCCAACTGGCGCTTTGGTTCGGCCTATGAGGGTCGGCACGCCATATGGCAGTTCCAGTGGCAGGTGGAGCAGCCCTCGGTGTATGAGTTCGACGGCGACGAGTGCGGTGGGCTGATTGAGGATTTCGACCAGGTGCCCATCATAAACTTCTGCAAGGAGACTGCCACCTTCGCCAGGAAGGTTTTTGACACACAGGACCCGCGCTACTTAAACACATACTTTATTAAGTTATAATAACACCATAAATAATGTTACTCAAGGCACTCAAAGGCACAGCAGGAAGCAATGGCAGATATACAGGCTCGGTTAAGAGAATTACAAACGCAGGTAGCGGAAATAAAACGAGAGTTGAGAATTTTAATGAGTGATTTAGAAAAAACAAATTTGGAAGCACACGTGGACCTTTGCGCGGAGAGGTACAAGGGCCTACACGACCGCCTTTCGGCCATAGAAGTCAGCCTCAAGAGATTGAGCGACGACATGCTTGAGGGACAGAAGAGCCAGAGCAAGACCCTGATAATGACCGCGGGCACCGTGGTGGCAGGACTATTGAGCACCATCGTAGTGGTATTGATGAAGATAAATTAATCCCCATAATGTACGTAACAATATCTCGCCACGTGCGAGTATTTCTAATTGAGAAGCAACGCGAGTTCATTCGCAAGTGGCAGAACCGAGCAAATTTCCTGCAGAGTGAATTACCAGTTGAAGAGATCAGCATCGCCAAGACACTGGCAGACAAGGGCATCCTGGTAAGGAAAAAACTCGACACGGACACCCAGTACGCATTAAATAAGCACATAAAATTCACCAAAGAATAATATGCGTGATCGCGATGAACTGATAAGGCAGATCAAGGCCTACAAGCTGGAGGACAAGTTGCGGGCATTGGCTCGCAACAGCGAACAACAGCGACCATTCCGCCACCTGCCCAAGCAGTTCAGCAAGGGCATCCTGATCGGCAGCATCGCCATAGTGCCACGCAGAGCAGACGAGACCCGCTTCGTGTATGTGATAGCGGACATGGTGCAGGCCAAGATACTGCATGATGACATACACCTCAAACAGAGCGCCATATTGATAGCTCACTATCTGGCGGACGGCAAGACGGTGCCCGACAGAATCCTAGATCTTGACACGCAATTCGCCAGCAGACTGTTCGAGATAAAAAGCTTCAAGATTAAGTGGCGATCGGCCGAAAAAATCAATGATGAAGCACAGGCGTTCATATATGAAAACAAATACATAGAAGCCAATCGCAAAGCCGATGAGCTCAAAGAAAATATCCAAATATTATTTGACAGCACTTTCAAATAAATATAAGTCATGTTAAGATCGGAGTGCGATAAACTCTACCATGGCAAATGTTCATGCGTAGCAAAACGAATTGAAAGATTGCCAGGAGAAGATCATTGGTGTGCCTCCCAGATCCATGAAGCCACCGTTATAGATTCCTATCTTTTACCCCCGGGCATCGAAAGATTTTACGGAAATAATAATTTTGATGTTGCAAAGATATCAGGAGATTTCTTCAAACATATTGTGGAAGATGGCAAAGTACTCATAATGAAAGACACTAGAACTTTGAAAGATAACAGCGTCCGATTGACAGTGTCGATGAAATGGCATAAAGAAGCAGATTTTTTACCAAGTTGGGTATGGATGATAGAATCTGGATACAATGCCAAAAGGGACCAATATAACAAAGAAAACAATATTGTTTTTTCTAAACAGGTCATAACCAAAACCGCTAATTTTATTATCACGACAGGCCCTTACACCACAAACACTGATAATCCGCCCTATCACGTCAATAAATAGTGATTTAAACACTAAAACATCATAGATCAACACAATTTCTTTCATTAAAAAATACATATTTTAACGCCTAAAACAATGGGCATACACCATGGCATTATTTCAAGTAAAGCGATAAATATTACGATAAATAAATTTGGAGTTATAAAATGCCAAAAATTAGAGTGAAAGAAATTGCGAAAATACCAACAGGGACACCTCGTTTCCAAGATACCGTGCCAGCTCTTAGAAATGCTTTTCTTGCAAAAAAAGCTGAAGGAAAAGTGACACATCTACCTCAAGAGTGGGTGGATCACGGAGACGGCTTCACCACAGTCACCACAACCAGTATTTGGAACGATGTAAACGATTATGAGGCATTTAAAAACTGGGCTATAGAAAATTATCATCATGCAAAATCTGAATATTACTATGCTGTCAGGAATCTCGCAAACGGAAAAGGTGTAACGACGGCAGTGACCGAAACAGAAGAAGATTAATAAGGAGGAAAATTGAAATGGCAAAAATATTAACACAAACAATGGACATACCTAAAAATACTGTGAGATGGTTTGTAAAAAAAGATCTAGAATCAGTAAATGGGCAAAAAATGTCTTTATCGACAGCGTTCAATACATATAGAAATCAAAAGAATTGTCAATTCAAAATGACCACACAAGAATTGCCAAATGGAAAAACAAGAGTAATTTCCACCCATAGATACTCTACTCAGGCCGATGTTGATGGACACCTTGCTTTACTTGCTCCTTACGTGGCCGAAAGAGATGCTTATCATTTAGAAAATAATATCGATTTCACGCAAACAATAACTGAAGAATAAAAATGAAAGCAACTGACCTATCTAAAAATATCACCACAGAAGGTCTGTTGGCCCAATTCGAGTCAAGATTTGGTCAGACCATGAACCTGCAAGGCTTGTCACAAGAGCAATTGGAAGACATGGCCAACATGGTCAGAACCAAGATACACGAGATCACCAACAATCAACATTTTGGACAGGAACTGAAAGATGACAACTACCACAAGCACCAAATGATGTTGGACATCCTAAATCAGGCAGTGAGAGAAGCCGGTCAGGGCATCAACACACAAATTACTCCGCAGCAACAGAGCATCGCTAAGAAAATCCAGCAAGTGGCGGGATTGAAGGACACGGACAAGGATCAGATCATTGGTGCCATGGTGCAGAAAGAGACAGCAGTGCAAGAAGGCATAGAAAATCAATCAGAACTGATACTGGCGGCCAAGGACATGATGGACAAGGTTACATCATTCCTGGAAGATCTAGCCAAAATGAAAACTGAGAGCATGCTGGAATTGTCGGACAGGATCAGAGACGAGATGGGAGCGGACAAGGCAGACGGTTTCGCACAGAAAGTGAAGCCGGCGCTTGAAGCAGCAGAACAAACACTTACCAATACAAGAGCTGAATTAGATCAGGCCGTGAGGATACTCACAGGTGAAGAAACAGTTTCAGAACCAATGGGCATGGTTGACGAGCCATTAGATGCCACCGGCGATGACCTGGACACTTTAAACGCCCCGTCCTCAGATGAGTTCGCGGCCACTGACGCAAACGCAGGCGGAACCGAACCAGAAGGCAGACAGAAGAGAGAAAGCCGCGAGGTTTTTGAATCAAGCTCAAGGATATACTCCAAACTAGCTGGGAAGTAGTCCCAATGCGATTCTCCGAATTCCTCAACAACACCAACAATGAACTGGAATCAGTGATAGTCAACACCCTGCAGAATCTCAGGGGAGACGCCGACGAGCAGGGACAAACGGCGGAGATCAGTTTTGGAGCGCTGTCGCAGATAATCCGGAACACGGGCTATCCCACCTTCAACTACAACCTGTTCAAGAGCATATATGACAAGGGCGCTGCGTTGAAGAACGTTGTGGCGGATTTCAATCAAGACAAGATCATACTCAACACAGAGAAGCAGGCAGAGAAAGATCCTGCAATGAACAAAGACAACATCGGCAGCACCGACACTGTGAAGAAAATGGCCAAGGCAGCCATGAAGAGAAGAAGTTAAACTCTATCCAACCAGTCAGCCACAAGAGGAAATAGTTTTTTATAATCTGTTCCGCGTCTGCGATCTAACTCTTCTAAATAAATTTTAAATTGTTTTTGTCTCACGAAGTTGGGCTCGGCTTCTTCCATCTCTTTGGCTATACCATTCATATAAATTTTATATTGCTCTTTTACAGAATCTTTGTAGCCTGCAACCATGGGATCGAATATGTCGACAGCCTTTCTCAATCCCAAAGATAACACTTTGTCTCCAAATATACCCGGATACAGATAAGGTCTCCCCGGCATTTCTTTTTGATTACATTTCATCATACTCCAATAAACCTGTTTGGTTTTGCTCCACTCGTTGATACGTTCAGCCAATTCTGGCATGGTTTGAGCACTGAGCAGTGAGAATGCACTATTGATGTTGTTAGTAAAAACAGTATTGTGAACCATCCAATCAAAGTTTTTTTTGAATAGATCTAATTTTAATCCGTTCCTAATATATTCTGCCTGAGGGCCCCAACAATCGATACTGCCGACAACATTAATTTTGTCCAGCCGTTTTTGCTCTACTAATTTTTGCAATCTCAACATCCAAGTTTTAAAACGTTCATGTTCAAGTGTGAGATTAGAAAAAAAGACCAATGTCAAGTCGGGCAAAGTTTTCTGTTCCAAATATTCAACCATTCTATATGTTTCTTTTTGTAGGAATGGTTCTCCTCCCAGTATCATTAATTTGTGTAAATTTTGTATATTGTTTTCAAACCATACAAACAATTTACCTGTGGCCTCCTCAATTCGATCATACAATTTAAAATTGTCACCTATTCTAACACCTTGTTGATCAAATAAACCAAAACGTTTTTCTTCAGCGTCGATACTAGAACTAAAATGTGCAGCACAATAGATACATTTAAGATTACAGGTATTGCCCCAGTATACTTCTAATTGTCTAGGAGTAACTAAAACAGCATTTAGATCTGTATCCAACTCTGGAGGAGCAGTGGTACCTTCTAAATTTAAATGTATCATCCTGTCACTAATTCCACCATAATCTTCAATATGTTTACAGTGTTCACATCCTCGACCAGGCCATTTTCCCGCCAACATTTGTTGTCTGGCTAAAACTTTTGCAGGTAAATTATGAAAATTAAAATTATTTCCCTCCATCTCTATAGGATCAAATTGTACCCTGTGACAAGAAGCAGATGCACCTTCAGTCAAATAAATCGTGGAATGAGTCCATTTCAGCTGGCAGGGCAGTCCTTTCTTGATAGGGAAAGGCTTTGGTGGATGCTGTGATATTCCCATTTGATCTAATCTCGTTTTTATAGTATAATTATGCTAATGAAATTCAATGACAGTATCCTCCTGGACAAAGGCATAGCCTACGTGGCCCGATACCCTTACAATGAATTGAGTCGTGCATCTCCAGAGGGCAAGAGGCACTATGTCACCCCAGATGGACGCACGGTGCCCTCCGTGACCACGATACTGAGCCAGACCAAGGACATGACTCATCTCAATGCATGGAAGAAACGAGTGGGAGAGCAAGAGGCACAGAGGATCGCCACAGAATCAGCCAACATAGGCACCGTGATGCATCGCAGTCTTGAAAAACATGTCAAAGGCGAAGCTCGCGTGCCCGGTTCCAATCTCATACAGCAACAGGCCCATGCCATGGCCAATGTGATCATTGAGAACGGCTTGAGGGACGTCAGCGAGGTTTGGGGATCAGAGATCAATCTCTACTATCCCGAACTGTATGCTGGAACCACGGACTTGATAGGAGTGTACAAAGGTGCCCCCGCCATAATGGATTTCAAACAGGCCCGCAAATTGAAAAAGGCGGAGTGGGTGCAAGATTACTATCTGCAGTTGGTGGCCTATGCGGAGGCACACAATAAACTATTTGGCACACACATACGCAATGGCAGGGTCTTTATCTGCACACAAAACAATGAATTCCAGACTTTTGACATAGACAATTACGATCACTGGTTGGGCAAGTGGTTCGATAGGGTAGAGCAATATTACAAGTCCATCCTATAACATAAATACTGTAAATTTTAGGAGCGATTCACAGTGCCCATAGTGCAAATATCAAGAATACAGCATAGGCGTGGCAGAGCCACGGATCTGCCTCAGCTGGCGGCCGGCGAGCTAGGCTGGGTCATAGACGAGCAGCGATTGTACATCGGCAATGGCACAGTGGCGGACGGTGCTCCAGCCGTGGGCAACACGGAAATTCTTACCGCGAACAGCACATCATTTTCCGATGCCGTGGCTTATGTCTACAAAGGATATCTGGGAGACGCCACCCCAATAATCACAGGAGATGGCATTGATGTAGTAAGGTCCCTGCAAGAAAGATTGGATGATTACGTCTCTGTCAAAGCATTTGGGGCAGTGGGAAATGGCAGTGCCAATGACACAGCAGCGATTCAAAGAGCACTGAACGAATTATACTGCGACACTGACAGAACTGATGTGAGATCTAGAAGATTGCTATTTTTTCCGGCCGGACAATACAACATAGTTGGACCAATATACATTCCACCACACGCTCAGTTAGCAGGCGAAGGCTCTGACAAGACGGTGATCTATCAATCGGGTGGTAACTCTGCCGTGGTCAAGATGCAGGACAGTCTGAAACAACAGGGAGTCAACATAGGAAACTCCAGCGCCACAGTGCCCACAAACATCAACATTGAAAATATCACGTTCAAAAATGGAGAGGCCTATGCGGGCTTTGAGATAGAGCGAGCATCCAACATCAGATTCAATAATTGCAAGTTTCAAGGCACTTATGCAGCGGGTGGTGCAGATGTTGCCAACAGCAAAGGAGTCACGGTGATCAGCACCACTTCGTTGCCTTGTTCTAACGTGGCTTTTGACAGCTGCCAGTTCACCAAGTTCGCAAGATTGGTTGATTTCAGCTATGACGCGACCAGTGTAAAATTCATCAACTGTGATTTCTCTATAGGTTATTACGGTGTGATCATAGGAGAACAATTGGACGGTTCGACGAATGGTCTTACTTTAGGTCCTAAAGATGTCAAGATATTGTCCAGTCAATTCGCCAACATTAAAACCAATGCCATATTGGTCAAGGGATCCAGCGTTGGAGCAGACGTCGGAGTGGGAGAAGTTGGAAATATCGTCAGCTTCAATAATTTTTTCGCCAGCACCGTGGGAACCAATAATGAAGGCGTCAACAGCCTTAACACCTATCCTGCCATTCAATTTGACACCGATGAGTGCGTGAGCGAATTGGATTATTTTGAACTTTCCCAAAAAAGGAGTACCGCATTCAAACCAATAGCAGAAGTTCAAGGGATCGGTATCAACAGCAGACAGATTAAGCAGATCACATTGGCCGATGGCAATACTTCAGCGATCACCACAGGCATCACACTGCCGGCACTTGAGGGGAAATCCATACGTATAGAATACAAGATCGAAAGAGGCGTACAATTTAGAGTGGGAGTATTGACCGTAAACGCTAGCACCAATTATGTTTCCTTCAATGATGACTTTGAAGAGAGCAACGGAGACATGGGAGTTGTGTTGACGGCTGTGATGGACAATTTAGACGCCACCGCTGGCAACGAATCAGTTACCATCAAATACACCACCACAGTGATCAGCGCCGATGCCACAATGGATTATAGAGTTATTGAAATAGTCTAATTCTTATCAAAAAAATAATAGATCTTTTCAGAAAAATACCTTTTGGATTACCGCACGTTGCATTTTTAATTTATTTCTTACCAATAGACAACAAGACCTTTTGGCTGTATAATCAAGAAATAATTCAATTAACACATTAATAAATTTTTTTAGCTAAATATGCGTAGTCAAACAATAGCAAAATCAGACACAAAAACAAAAACAGTCATGCCAGGCACCACAACCACTATCAGAGTCAAGAAGAGAGACGGTCGACTGGAGCCATTGGACATCAACAAGATACATTTTGTCGTGGAGGAGGCCTGTGAGAACTTGCCCGGCGTGTCAGCTTCACAGATCGAGATGAACGCAAACATACAGTTCTATGATGGCATGAGCTCCAAGGACATACAACACATACTGGTCAGGTCAGCCAATGATCTCATCAGCCTGGAAAGCCCCAATTACCAGTACGCGGCCTCCAGATTGCTGAGCTATGACATACGCAAGGAGGCGCATGGCCAGTACGAGTACACCCCATTGCTGAAATTGATACTGAGGAACATAAGACTGGGAGTGTATGACAAGGCCATCGTGGACAAGTATAACATGACAGAGATCAAGAAGCTCAACACATGGATAAGGAGAGACAGGGATCTCAACTTCACCTATGCTGGATTGAGGCAGATAGTGGACAAATATCTGGTGCAGGACAGGAGCTCGGGCCAGTTGTATGAGACACCACAAGACATGTACATGATGATTGCAGCCACCCTGTTCGCCAACTACCCAAAAAACCGAAGGATGACCTATGTCAAAAGATACTACGACGCTATATCAACGCACAAGATCAATATTCCAACACCTGTCATGGCGGGCGTTAGAACTCCTATCCGTCAGTTTGCTAGCTGCGTGCTTGTTGACAGCGATGACACTCTCCCTAGCATTTTCAGCAGCGACATGGCTATTGGTTACTATGTGGCGAGGCGCGCGGGCATTGGTATCAATGCTGGCAGGATCAGGGGCATCAACTCCAAGATAAGAGGTGGCGAGGTACAGCACACAGGAGTGATCCCGTTCCTCAAAAAATTCGAGAGCACCGTTAGATGCTGCACGCAGAACGGAGTGAGGGGTGGCAACGCCACTGTGCATTTCCCCATCTGGCACTCGGAGATAGAAGACATAATGGTGTTGAAGAACAACAAGGGCACAGAGGACAATCGAGTGAGGAGAATGGACTACAGCATACAGATCAGCAAATTGTTCTATGAAAGATTTATTAGAGAGCAAAACATCACATTATTCTCACCACATGACGTGCCCGGACTCTATGACGCATTTGGCACGGATGACTTCGACGAATTGTACGAGAAATTTGAACAAGATGAAAGTATTCCCAAGAAGACCATACCAGCACAGGAACTGTTCTTTGATCTGCTGAAGGAGCGAGCAGAGACGGGAAGGATATATCTAATGAATTTGGATCACTGCAACTCTCACTCGTCGTTCAAAGACAAGGTCTACATGAGCAATCTCTGCCAGGAGATCACGCTGCCCACAAGGCCCATACAGCACATAGATGATCACAATGGCGAGATCGCACTGTGCATATTGAGTGCCATCAACGTGGGAGCCATAAATGATCTCAGTGAACTGGAATCCGTGTGCGATCTGGCTGTCAGAGCGCTGGATGAGGTGATAGATTATCAGGACTACCCTGTGAAAGCTGCAGAAGTGAGCACCAGGGCAAGGCGTTCCTTGGGCATAGGCTACATCGGATTGGCGCATTACCTCGCCAAGCTGGACCTAAAATATGACAATCCCAAGGCATGGGAAGCGGTGGACAGGCTATCAGAAGCATTCCAATACTATCTGTTGCGAGCCAGTTGCACTTTGGCGGAGGAAAAAGGCAAATGTGCGGGGTTCGACAAGACCAAATATGCAGACGGACAGTTGCCCATCGATCACTACAAGAAAGAAATCGACGAGATAGTGCCGCACAAGACGAGGATGGCCTGGGAGTCGCTGAGGAAAGATATTGCCAAATTTGGATTGAGGCACAGCACATTGTCAGCACAGATGCCATCAGAAAGTTCAAGCGTGGTCAGCAACGAGACCAATGGAATAGAGCCTCCACGCGCCATACTCAGCGTCAAGAAGAGCAAGAAGGGACCACTGAAACAGATAGTTCCTGGCTACCCAAAATTAAAAAATTCATACACCCTGCTGTGGGAGCAGAAGAGCAATGAAGGTTATATCAAGATCGTGGCCATGATGCAGAAGTATTTCGACCAGGCCATATCCGGCAACTGGAGCTACAATCCTCTCAACTATGACAACAACGAAGTGCCACTGAGCGTTATGGCCACCGACATGCTGACCGCATACAAGTATGGATGGAAGACATCCTATTACCAGAACACCTATGACTTCAAGGGCGAGGAGGAGGACCTGCAGCCATCGGGCATAGATCCCATAGACGTCAAGCAGGACGGGGAGGACGTCGAGCTGCAATTGGTCAATGGTGACGCGAAAATAACGCAGGCAGTTGAGGATGATGACTGCGAGGCCTGTAAGATATAAATTGACAAAATAATTAAATATAGTACAATTTTTTTAATACTATGACCAAAACTGTTTTCAATAGAAACGAAGTGGACTGGAGCAACGAGCCCATGTTCTTTGGGGAGGACCAATCCGTGCAGAGATATGACGTGTTCAAGCACCCGCAGTTCGACAAGCTGAACCAGACCATGCTGGGCTATTTCTGGAGGCCGGAAGAAGTCAGCCTGCAGAAGGATCGATCCGACTATGCCAACTTCAGGCCGGAGCAGAAACACATTTTCACATCAAATCTAAAATATCAGACCTTGCTGGACTCGGTGCAGGGCCGCGGACCATGCCTGAACTTCCTGCCCTACTGCAGCAACCCCGAACTGGAAGGCTGCATTGTGACCTGGGATTTCTTCGAGACCATACACAGCAGGGCCTACACGCACATCATGAAGAACGTATATGCCGATCCATCTGAGGTTTTCGACACCATACTCAATGACAAGGAGATATTGAAACGGGCAGTGTCGGTCACAGAGAACTATGACTCATTTGGAGAGATGGCACTGCAATACACAGTCAATGGCAAGGGTGACGTGGACGAGTTGAAGAAACAATTATATCTCGCCATGATCAATGTGAACCTGTTGGAAGGTCTGCGATTCTACGTATCATTCGCCTGCACGTTCGCTTTTGGAGAACTGAAACTGATGGAGGGCTCCGCCAAGATTCTTTCGCTGATCGCCAGAGACGAGGCCACGCATCTTAATCTCACCACACACGTGATCAAGGCCTGGCAAAAAGGAGATGACCGAGACATGACGCGAGTGATGAAAGGCCAGGACAAGAAAGTGATCGACATGTTCCACAAGTGCGTGGAGGAAGAAAAGGCCTGGGCCAAGCATCTATTCCGCGATGGTTCCATCATAGGATTGAATGAAAAATTGCTGGGACAGTATGTGGAATACATAGCCAACAAGAGATTGAAAGCGTTGGGATTCGACCCAGAATTTGACATACCCGGCAACCAGAACCCGCTGCCATGGACGCAGCATTGGCTGAGCAGCAGGGGAATGCAGGTGGCCCCACAGGAAACCGAAGTGGAGAGCTACATCGTGGGTGGCATCAAGCAGGACGTCAAGAAAGACGCGTTCAAGAAATTTAAGTTATAACAGCACATTATTACAGGCCATAAATACTGGCATGCCAGCAGTAGCTAGAGTAGGAGACGCAGAAGCAATTCATTGCTCAAGGCCCAGGAGGGCACAAGGATTTGGTACGGTATTTGCCAACGGCATACGTATGAGTGGCGTCGGACATAAAAATACTGTGCACCTTCTACCGTGTGGCAGAAGATGTTGCCCCCACACAGCTTCTCTTCGCAGAGGATCTCCAAATGTCTATGCGGAGGGCATAGCCATTGGCAGGGTTGGTGACCCTACCTGCACTCGTGTGATACAGGGTTCGGAAAATGTTTTTGCGAACGGTTAGTCATGCCTGTCAATAAAGGACTTACATCGATCACCACAACCCAGCCAAATTTCACCAATAAATTAGTGCAGGACAACATAGATGCGGCCAATATTGGCTTCGCGACAAAGAACAAATCTTTATCAAAGAAATTAGATCAAAGCACCGTGTTGACAGATACTCAGAAAGATTCTGCCAAGGCCTCTATGAACGTGCTGCCATACCTCAGCGTTGGCAGGTACCTTGAGGACCTGGAGGTCCACACATCAAATATAATTGCCGGCACTCTGTTTCCTGCGGAGACAATACCCGTGACTGGCACAGTGGAGTCGATTGGAGGGTCTGGTGGAGCCAGCTTGCAAATTTTGGATTCAACAGGAGCAGAGTTGAAGGTGATTCATGGCAATGATCCCACGGCCACACAACAGGTGACTCTGCAATCGGACAGCCATTCAAACAACAACCCCTTGACATTTTTGGAATACCTTGGAGAGGTGCAGGCAATACAAGACCTACACAGGACGTTATACGGCACCGATGCAAGCACTAGCGGGAAAGGAGTGGACGATTTCTTTGGCACGCTGAGGGGCATCACTAATGATCATTTAGTCAATGTCAAAAGTTCTCTACAAACCATCACGGCAGCTTCCTTAGGCGCAGACACGGCCTATCAAACCGCCACGCAAAATCTCATTGATTTCGTCGATTCACTGGAGGACAGCACCTATTATGACGAAAGCTCGTTCAACAGCCTTTTAAGCGCCTTTGAAGCTTCGGCAAACAATCTTGACTCCGCGCTGTCTGCGTCAGAATTTCAGGGGGTTAAGACCTCTTTGATAAACGCACAGCAAGAGATATCCCAAAAGATTACAACTGAATACAGCAATCTAGTGTCGATCAAGTCATACAGCGATTCTCTCACACACATAATGTCCTACGCTGGACTAGCCACCAGCAACAAAATGAATGACCTGATATCCAAGTCGGCAGAGAGCGATGTTTGGAAAGATTATTTTGATAACTACCAAACAAGACTAGGACAAATAAATCCATTGTTCGACATAGAGTCCGACAGCAGCGAAGAAGCACAGATCAATGCTGCGCTGAAAAGAAAAAATCTTCCCGACGTGGGCACTTATCTGGACACAGACTCTGTGGCCATTAAAGCTCTGAGAGACACGAGAATCAAAACTAGGCTGGGAGACAGCGGCAAGACCACAGAACAGATCATTCAAGAGAGCTGCGTGTTGTTAGGTATTAATATTAACGGCAAAGATGTCTATGCGCAGAGCAAGAGTTTGTTAGCGAACATGGATAACCATGACAGAGAAATCGTGAAGCAAGAGATTTTATTGCACAGGCAGGCCAGCACCAATTCTTAAGTTTAAATTTTGTAATCTTTACTTTTAATTTTAATTGGCCCATTAAATATATTTTCATCTTGGAACCAATTTTTCCAATGTTTTTTTTCATCATTGAAAAGAGACTTATACATCATACGGTGTTCTTCGCTGCCAGGCAAATCTGAGTCATAATACCATAAATCTCTGTTGCCCCAAAATGTTGATATTTCTTTTTTGTTATAGTATTTTTCATCATTTATAAAAATTTTTGGATAAATCAATTTTTTAAAAGGTTCATAATCCCATACTCGAAAACTTATTTGTCCTGGCTGTTTTTTATTGAGTATTGTGAATTCTTTCATACCGTATAATTTTTCAACAACACCATTAACTTTTTCAATAAAAAATTTTTTTGCTAGATGTGCCTGTTTTATCAAAATTTTGGCACATGTCTCGGTTGGGGCCCAATAAAAAAATTCCAGAGTATCTCTATTATTTTTATGAAGTATTTGTCGTATTGGTGTCATATGTCCCTGAGCATACGAATCAAAAAAATTGTGTATCCACATATTTTCTTTATAAACGTGTCTTGGCATCACGGAGTCAACTCCATGCAAGGTACATAACGTTTTTTCCTTTTTTAATACTTTCTGCCAATCATCTATATACTCATACATCACATCTAGGGCTAATCTGTTGACACTTAAACGAGGACCAAACAAATAGATAGGCTCAAGGTTCAAATTAAGATCCCTTATAATTTTAGGCCAATTACAGATAATGTCACCATAATCAAATCTCCTAATTTTGATTTGTGGATATTGCTGTTCGATTTGAGCAAGTTTTTTCCATGTAAAATCTTTTAATTCATGATATTGATGACCTGTCGTATCGTATCTACTAAAGAACACGCATATCTCATCGGGATATATGCCATTGTCTAAAAAAGCACGAAGCATGTTAGTGCTGTCAAATCCTCCACTGTAATAGATCACAATGTAATCATATTGCTCTCTCAATTCTTCAGCTCTTTTTTTATATAATTGATCCAATGTTGCCGTGGGTTCTTTCGACCAGTCGAACTGAGAAAAAAATTTATCATTATATATCCATTGTATCGGTTTGTATGGGTGTGGATTTTTTTGATAATAATCCATTAACTGATAGATGCTATAAGTTTTGAAATTTCCAAATTGGTAGTATCCGTATTGATCTATGTTGGGCTGATTCATATAAAAAAATATTTAGTGCTTGGTTTTACATATCAAATTTTTATTTTGGTAATCATTTTATGCATAACTAGATAAAATGACTCAATTGGATCTGCGTTGGAATTTTAGAACATCGGAACAGGATAAACATTTTTTTTGGAAGGGTGTGAAATGTTTGGGAATGTTAGCAGACCTAGCGTCGGGTCACTGCCACGTGCCCTATCCTCCCAACGATAATATTTTTGTTATTGGAGATGATCTTAAACAAATTTTCTATAATGCCTGTCCTCACAAATATTCACAATTATATAAATCTTCCTGTGATGTCAAAGATAGAATTGTATGTCCTGTACATCGATGGTCCTTTGATCAACAAGGAAACTTTTTAGCCGGAAGAGGGTTTACCCCTTCGACAGATAAAAATCTTGTTAGGTCAACGGCATTCAAATGGCAGGGACTTATCATGACCGGCAACAGTGATTGGATTGACAGCATCAATGATAAACTCAAACAAGATCTGACACGTTTTCAAGGAAAGAACTATAGAGTATGGAAGAGAGAAACCATCGTGTCTGACTATGATTGGAAGATATTTTATGAAATCTTTCTAGATCTATATCACGTGAGATCCTGCCATCCAAGTCTGAGAAGCGTGGTTGATGTCAACAACTATCAATACGCCTTTGGCGACGGTTGGAGTTGCCAGCATGCCTATCTAAATGAAGTCAGAGCAACGACCACAAAGAAGACCGAAGATTGGCTAGAGGCCTGTGAGCGATTGAGATTACTGGATGATTCATTCAAACTGCTTTGGTTGGCTCTGTACCCAAATGTCATGCTGGAGGCATACCCCGGATGCAATGTTATAAGCCAGGTGTATCCTTTAAGTCCAGGACGGCACGCAAATACAGTGGAATTTTATTTCGATGAAAATATTTTAAAAGAGTGTCCGGAATTTGCTCAGCTGACCTACGATTTCTGGATGGAAACTGCTGTTGAGGATGAGCAGATCAGCAGATTAATGCAGGTTGGCAGAAGCAATCTTTTGAGAGATATAGAAAAGGTCCAAGAATTTAATCATCCAATCGAAGAGATGGCAAACGCACACTGGTTCAAATGGATGAAAGAAAAAGAATTATCACACAAACCAACTTAATAAATATTTTACATCATGTTTCTAGGCCACATCAACGATTTACGAGACAACGAATGGAAAGTTTTACCACACCTAAAACGTTGGACCTTGCATCGTAATAACGGAAAATATTCTTTGCTAAGCAACGTCTGTCCACACCAAGGATCCTTGCTTAAAGGCATGCAAGGAAAGAACGCTCGCCTCTGCCCATATCATGGATGGAGTTTTGATAATAAGGGAAATCCCATGGGTTCGGGAACCACAGATTATTGGTGCAAGAATGAACATCCTTTAGACACCAGAGATGTTTTCATATGGAATAATTTTGTATTTTCTGAGCATCCAGATCTACCGGAATATGATTTTTTGAATACAGAACATCTCACATTAGGCAGCTTCAGAATTGATACTGTCAAGGCCAATTACAAAAACATTTACAGTATCTTTTTAGATATAGATCACCTACCGGTGGTACACCCAAAGGTATATGATCAATTGCAGACCAGTCAGGTGGAATGGTCCATAAGAGAAAAAAGCAATATTCAACTGGCCCCTAATAACCGCCAGTACGAGAGCGACTACACCAAATCCATGTTCTTGGAAGACAGAGAAAGAAAGTATGGAGCGGCATGGTTCGCAGTCTATCCCTACACCACTGTGGAATATTTTCCGGGAGCCTGGATCAATTGTGTGTTTCTCCCAATGTCAGATAACGAGACGGCAATATCCGTGTATCAATACAGAGATACGAGATATTCAGAAGAGAATTGGCGATTGAATCTAGAAATTTGGGAAAAGGCCTGGGAACAAGACAACGAACAGGCAACATTGATCGACCCAATATTCAAACCAACCCTGCTGGAACCCGCCAAAGCACACTATCTAGAATGGATCAACAAGAATGGATGCTGACTGGAAGCAAGGCAGTTTTTGTAAAGATGGATGGATTTCCTATCGTTGGAATCGCACGCCCGAGAATCCCTACCCCAAGCACGACTTTGAAATTTTTTTCAATCCGCCAGCCCCAACAAAATTGTTATCAATGGAGGAAGCGGCGATCAAAACTGTAGAAGATATCCTGCAGCAATACAGAGATAAAAAAATATTCCTAGCAATGAGTGGAGGCATAGATTCCGAATATATTGCTGAAATACTTCGCAAAATGCAAATAAGTTTTACTCCTATTATTGTACATGTTGAACAATATAATCAAGTAGATTATCAATGGGCACACAAATGGTGTGATAAGAATGATACTAAGGCAATAGTGTATGAATTGTCCTTATCTCAATATATGTTACATAGCATCAATCGCTGCATAAAGTATTACACAAGAAGAGCACAAGCGGCTTCAATCATAGAAGTAAGTGCAAATATAGCAAGAGAAAATAACGGAGTGTTGATTGCAGGGTGTGGTACTCATGAATTATATATACCAGATCCTATTATGTCTTTAGAGGCTCAAGATTTAACTTTGAAAAATAAAATAGGCTACGTTTTTAATGAAACAGATTTAATTAAACATTTTGTTGCCCCTGATATGCCTACAATGTTTTATAATTGGTCTCCCGAAATTACACTTGCTTACATACATGCGAGAAATCCAAAACTTACTACAGAAGAAAACAGGGTAAAACTTTTTGGATGTGAGTATCGCCCTAAATATGGAGTAATCACGACCAGTTGGAAAAAAAATCCCGTTGATGCCAAAAATCCCTATTACAAAAGCATTGTGTATGTGGGATCTCTTCATTCAGGGCTAGGGTCTTCCGATTCATACTATCTGGGTACGACCGAAAATCTTATGAAAATATTGAAACATGAAAACATTTGAATTTCTTCATTTTGACTTTAAAATTTATCCTTACAATCCAAAAGATAATAATACTTCTTATATTGTAATAAAATTCAATAACAATATTATTTTGGAAGAACCTGTAAAACATTATGAAAAAATATTCAAGGTCTATTTTAATCAAGAATGTGCATTTCAAAAACATCAACTGAGTATTTTTAGTAAAAATAACCATTGTGAATTAGAAGTAAAAGATTTTCTATTAATGGGGGGAAAATTTGATAATCTAGAACAAGAACAGTTAAAATCTTATAAAGATAATGGTATATATACCTTTGAATTTGAATCCCCTTATGCCTATTATTTTTTAAAACGTTTTAAATTAAATTTCTAAATAATGCCTTTCTGAACAAAATACATCTATACTAAGATTTCTAAAATCAACAGAAGAAGGCACTTTGGATCTTATATGTTCAGGTAGTGCAGGTACATTTTTAGTAAAATTATTACGATGCCATTTAAAGTTATGAAAACCCCATAAATCAAATTTTTTGTAAATGCTCTTTATGGCACCAATGAACCTAGTTTGATCATCGGCTCTGTGTGCTTCCCACCACCAGCGATCTCTTGGGCCAAATATATATCCTATGTTTTTTCCTACTGTAAATGTGCCTTCTTTCCAATCGGGATAAATTAATCGATTCAATCCATCTGGTGTCAAATAATACATTTTATTATTAATTTTTGTTGCTGGTCTTCGATATGAATAAGGCACATATTCACCATTATAACCAAGTACCCAGTTGTAAGGATCGCTGGTCAGATATCTGGAGTCTAAGTCTTCTTTGGGCGGATTTCTTAGATAATTTTTTACTATATGACCTTGTCTGGCAAGGATGTCTATTGAATCTGTAGACCAATAAAAAAATTCATCATTGTCTTCTTTTCTATTCATCATTTGTATTCTAGGACCAACACCGTTGCCATCGATAATATCAAAAAATTCTATATAATATTTGTTTTCTGTCTCGTCATACATCACAGGAGGTTTGTCGGCCCCCCAAACAAAACATAGTTTTTTTCCACTGGCGATGATTTTTGCCCAATCAGAAATTTTTTCTCTTACATAGGTGCGAGCAAGTTGGTGAGGACCAAATGAATGATTAGATTTATATATAAAATCAAATTTGTTGTGATCTTCATTAAAAACCGATTTAATAATGGGGGTGAGATCAACCAGTCGATGTTTGGTATTTGGCATCACATTTAAAAATTCTTGTGTCTGCGGTATGGCTACTGTCTTAACTTCTATGTTTAGATAGCTGTCCCAGGTCTTCTCTCCCTCATGGGCATGGAATTGAGCGATTTCGTCCACGTGTAGGTTGTTTTCTCGAAAAGTGTTTAAGACTGTAAAACTATCCACTCCGCCACTGTACCAAATTACGATGTAATCATATTTCTTTCGTATCTGTTCTGCTCTTTGCTTGTAGAGTTTTTTCAAATTCTCCTGTGTGTCTATGTGCCATGGATGTTTGGAAAACACGTCATCATTAAAGATCCACTTGACGGGAGTACGAACTAGATGTGCATATTCAAGTGCTTCAATTTTGCTGTAGGTTTTTAAACTGCCTACCAGATAATACCCAAAGTGATCTTTGTTCATAAACAAAATTACTTATAATTTTAAAGGGAGACTGTGATTTATTTGTAGATCATAGGCGTGTGACACGCCTATGATATTTGTATGGAATTAATTGTATGTGCCGTAACGTCTTGCGGTGGCAACAAATTTATCAACATCCACCTTGCCTGGTGCAATTTTACTGCCAACCATGTCTTGCTGAATCATTGTTTTTTCAAAATCTTTTTGTAATGATTTTTGTAATTTATCCACTTGTTCTGAAGATAGGTTCTTCGCAAACACCATCATACCTAATTTGTAATCATTAAGATCACTTTTCTCAACAAAGGAGCTCAATGTTTTTTGTCCATATTTCGTATCTCCGGTGGTATACAGACAGTCAATGGAACCTGCCTTGATTGCCGTGCTGGCGTTTCCTGTTGCTGTATAGGCAACGTCTATTTCTTTGTTGAGCAATCCTGTAACTGCAGCGGACGAGCTATCATAGGTCACGTCGGTGAACTTTATGCCCATCTTGTTCTTATTCAACTCGTCTCTGATGGTTCCTCCCGGATTGAATTTATTATTGCCCAATTTATAGGTTCTGTTTGATTCTAGCTTCGTACCTTTCAGCACACACACTTCATAAGGCGCATAGGTTACTGCTATCGGTGCCGCTTTTTCAAAATTGATTATGCAATTTTGCTTGGTGACATTTGTGTTCTTGATCATACTATCTGACCATACGATGGCAACCGGTCCCTTGGCATTTTCAAAATAGTCAACTGCTTCACCACAACTGTTTTTTTGTGTGGCAGTGATCTCAAAGCCTGCTGATTTAGACAAATCTATCACAGCGTTGGCAACAACACCCTGTGGTCCTTTCAGTGTGGAGGTTGGTACTATCTCAACTTTCTGTGCCATGGCTACATTACAAGATAATATAAACAAGCCCAATAAAAGTATTGTAATTTTTTTCATAGTTTATTCCTTATTAAGTCAGTTAAAATAAATTTGTATTACTCTGAGGGTTGTGTTATATATCTCGTCAGTGAGCAGTAAACCCACAACCACAGTTAACAAATCTACCTGATATTTATAGAACAGGTAACTCACTGGTAAAAATATTGAGCAATGAATTAATAGATATTTTATATCATATGAGTTGGCGAAATAGAAAACAGCAAGGCTGGTAAAAAATAATGAGTATGTGACTAATCTTTTTTGAATCAATTTTACAAGTGCAACGTAATATCTTTGATTTACTGATGTGGCCAACATATAGTAAATTATTCCGCTTATCAATAGACACCCAATAATGATATAGACTGTTGTTTGATCTTTCACAAAAGAAAATGTTAAATTAAATTTTTGGAAATATTGTACCAAGACTAGTTCAGAAGCTGTGAGAGGCACGCCAAACACTAGCAATGGCAACCACCCAATGATCGCTGCACTATTATTGCTAGTTTCGCTAGCAGTGATCTTTTTTAAAGTGTTGCTCTTTCTAAATTTTTCAAAAGCATATGAAACATAACTGCTTATAGTTGAACCCAGCTGTGGTACCAATCCCACAACACAGCCAAAAATACTATGTATTGAGATATTACCTAGATATTTTCTGATATTAAAATTTTTAATGTTTCTGTCTACCTTAGTATTTTGTATGGTTGCACCATTATACCATAACAGTTGGGAGATAAAAATTATTATTAATATCAGCTGATTATTAAAATAGTAGATTGGGGTTGTGGGCAAATAATTCCTGGCCATAGTAGCCAACTCTGGATAGAAATTGATAAACGTTGCAGCAAGTAATAAAAAAATATTCATAAAAAACTTTCGTTTGCTGAATATCGCCATGAAAACTAATACATAAAAAATAAAAATTTTCAACAAGATAGGGAAATGTATATGTTTTGATACATCGCCGTAGAGTATGAAAAATAATATAATGCAGGAAACCACAGTAGCAATTAAACTACCCAAATTGGTCAGCATCACTGCGGTGAACATGTCCCGTGTCTTTAAATTATTGATCTCGATCAGTGTGGGATATGAGCTGGACTCCCCTGGTATTCTAAGATAAAGCACTGCTATACTGCCAAAGAACTGTGATCCCATCCTCGATATGATTCCATATAATACTATGCATAATGGATCAAGCGGAACCAAAGGAAGAAATAGAATGAACCCTAAAATTATAGTGATTCCCGGAATCAGTCCAACGACCATGCCAGATAACAAGCCAATAAAGACCGCCTGTATAATAGGAATTATTTCAAGGACCATTTTATTATGATGCTAGTCAAGATGTTCAGCAGATTTCGCTCTCTTTATAAATTCTGAAATTTGATCTTTGGATGGAGAAACCGTGGTGACGTCGATACTTTGTAAGAACAATTTTTCTGCCAGCGGTTGTATTGACTCCAAAAGTTTTTTTTCATCCGCGGCAGTTAAATTCTTCACGGCGAACATAAACGAAACGCTTTCGTTATTGACGAACGAATCTCTGCCTGTGAATTCTTTAAGAGGTTTCTGTTGGAATCTCGAGGAACCTGTGCTGTACGGGCAGGAGATAGCTCCCCTCTTTATCGATTCCGCTGCCACGCTCAGGGACAGCAGACCCACATCTATGTCTTTGTTCACCAGTGCCTGTAAGACTTCATCGCTGCTGTTGAAGAGCACGTGCTTGAACTGCGCTACCAACACGTTGTCGTTCATTTCTTTGGTGATGGCGTTGTAGGGGCTGAATCTGACGACACCCAATGTGGCCACCCTGTTAGTAGGTATACTGTTGCCGTGCTTGGTGCACACTTCCTGCGTGGCGTGTGTGATAAACATAATTTTTGCCGAATCAAAATCGTCCACCATGCAGTCTTGGTTGGATAGCCTGGACAGACGATACTGATTATGAGATATAAGAATTGCGGCCGGTGTGCGATCATTCTTGAATTTTTGCACAGCGCTGCCGCAGTTCACACTGTGTATGGGGTTGATCTTGATGTTGCTTGGTTGTGCCAGCGCCGCCACTTGATTTGTGATAATCACGCTAGGGCCCTTGCTGGTGAGATAAGTTTGTATTTCAGTGGCTCTCAGTGAAGATGACACTGTCAACAAAGACACAATAAAAATTATGATAAGCGGCATGGTTTTAAAAATATTTAACATAGTTCATCCCCTTCAAAAATAAATTTGGTATAGCTGCATGAATGTAAAAAATATTTGATTGCTTAACAACAGACCCACAGTGATTACCAATAGGCTGGTGCCCAATCTATGAAATAACCAACCCAATGGTGCAAACACCAGCAGGTGCATCAACACCATGTCAAGCCCAAAATTATTCATACTGGCATAGGTGAGCAGGCTGAGCAATATCACCGCAGCACTGAACAGGGGATTGGTTATGAATCTGCTCAGCGCAAAGTAGAAGGTGCGATTGGTTTCAAGCGCTATCAAAAAATATAGTATGGCCGCCAGCAGGCACAGCAACATGGCCACGAGCACGTTTTTAAGCTCTAGCAGTGTTTGGATCGCGAATCCGTACTGATTGAAATGTTGTAGGAAGACAATTTCTATCGAAGTGATAGGCATTCCGAACACCAGCAATGGCAGCCAGTTAGACACCACGGCCGAGTTATTTGATGTTTCAGAAGCGGCCACTCTTGACAAGGACATCTTTCCACGCAGCTTCTCGATGCCGTAGCTAGCGTAACTGGCAACTGTGGCCCCTATTATCGGTATCAGGCCAAGGCACATACCAAGAATGCTGTGTCCTATAAATTTTTTATACCATTTGTTAAGTTTCAGGGACTTGGTCCTGCTCACGTTTGCCGTGGTCACCTTCTTGACCGATAAGGCATTTATCAAGAAGTAAGATGAAAATAAAACTATCAATGAATACAGAGGGTCAAAGTAAAATATGGTCAGTCCAATCTTGACGTTGGCGGCAATATCGCTGTAATTGGCAAAGAAAACTATGATCGCGAAGCCCAGCAGGTTCCACACTATTTTTTTAAAAGGATAGAACAGCGCCAAGCCCAGTAGCAAGGCAAAAATTGTTGCCCTTACGTAGATAGGCAACACAACATAGGAAAATAATCCTGTAGGCAAGAGTACCATGACCAATGCCAGGGCAAGTGCTGTGGCGAATAAACTGCCATGCGTGGTTATTTCCACTGCCTTGTAGATTTTTTGTGGCGTGTTAAAGTGTTTGGCCTCCATGAGAACAGGAAAGCTGCTGGTTTCCCCGGACATCCGGTAATAGAGTGCGGCCTGGCTGCCAAAAAATTGCGATCCGATGCAGACAGTCATGGCGAATATCAACAGGCTGACAGGGTCATTGGAAACCAGTGGCAGCAATATTAGAAACCCTAATGTGGGAGTAACGCTGGGCATCAGTCCCACAAATACTCCGCCCAACAATCCTATCAACATGGCCAAAATATTTTCAATCATAAGATGTAGTCCTTTGAAAGAGATCCTATCAGTCCTTTTTCATGAACACCATCGTTGAACCAGTTTTTTGGCAGTTCACACAGAGACTGATATATCTTCATTATCTTGTGTCTGCTGTCAGTGTTGCTGTCATATAGCCACTGATCCCTGCTACCAAAAACATTTGATTGAGGTCTCCATGTGTAATATAGGTTTTCCTCACACTGGGGATAGACGATTCTTTGGGCGGGTACGTAGTCATGGTCCAGAACTGTGCCCAGATCTAAATTCTTGCGATTTTTAAAATGGCTGTTGATCAATCCTTTGTTGGACGACCAAAAATTTTTGAGCAACTGGGCCTGTTTGATTACTAGCTCTGGACAGCTCGGACTCCAATAGAACCATTCCACCCCGCTGTCCTGGATGATTGGCCTGTTGGTATTGCCGATATCTGAAAAATTAAAGATAAACTTATCGTCTTTGAAACGCAGGCGTGGTTTCTCATGACCATACATGATTCCCACATCAGACTCTCGATATTTTTTTGGCAGTTTTGATTTGATAAAAGATCTGCTGAGAGAATTGGGGGCTATGTATCCAGGTATGTAATACAAATACTCATCATAGAGCTGTTCAATGATATTGAGAGACAAGTCTGTTAGATCTAATCTAATTAATTCTGTTTGTGGCACCAATGGCAAAAGTCTTTGTAGTCGCGGCCATGTCTGTAATTGCCATTCCTGGTTGATGTCTGATTCTTTATTATCATGATCCACAGAGTAATAGAAACACACAACCGCGTCTAGATATATGTTGTTGTTTACAAAAGTTTTTAAGATGTTGTTCGAATCAAATCCACCGCTGTATAGCAACACTAGATGTTTATATTGTGCCCGTAATTGCTCGGCTCTTTTTCTGTAAAGATTGTTAATATCTACTTTGATCTCTTTTTTCCAGTCATATGATGAGAATATTTCATCGTGGAAATGATAAGAAGGTGAACCTTTGTATCTCTGTGCTAATTCTAGCGCTTCGATTTTGCTGAAAGTTTCAACGATCTGTTGATTATGATTTACTCTATAGAAACCGTATTTTTTATCTACATAAAACATCATGATGGTCCATGGTATTAGTGCTTGTGTCTACACACTCACGGACGGCGTTCTGTAGCATACTACAGTAAAGACATCATGCTGTCAAGCGTCGATGAAATCCGACGTCGGGTATGACCGGCGTTGCAGATGTATTTAATTGATTTCAAATCAAATAAAATTTTTCTAGACTTTTTACCACTTCATGTTATACTTCAATATGCACCCGTAGCTCAACTGGATAGAGCGCCTGACTTCGGATCAGGAGGTTGAGGGTTCGAGTCCTTCTGGGTGCACCAAATAAGCAGTAGTATGAAGTATCTATATAAGAACAATTAATAATCTAAATTATATAATTTTTACTTCTAATTTTTTCATGACCTTTAGATATGTCACTGTCGTAGAAAAATCTTCTCCAATGACTTTTTTCCTTCTCAAAATGGGAAAGATGTATAGCTTTCCAATGTTCTTTCGCATTAGGCAAGGTTGAATTATAATACCATTGATCAACATTACCTATGGTAGCATTGTATTCTTTATGTTTATAAAATTGTTCGTCACCACCACATAGTCTCGGATATATTATTTTTTTAAAGGATTCAATATTTTGATCAAATCTCATCATGATTGACGGTCTTTTACTAATATATCCATGTACATTAATTAATTCTTGAAATTTTCCTTTCGACATTTCTGTATAAAATTTTTTTGCTAGATGTGCCTGTTTTATCAAAATTTTGGCACAAGTTGCGGTTGGGGCCCAATAAAAAAATTCCAGAGTGTCTCTGTCGCTCTTATTAGTCATCTGTCGAATTGGGCTCATATGACCATACACATCCACATCATTAAAATTATGTGTAAATTCTTTCGTTAGAAAATTATATCTTAATTGCACAGCATCAACCGCAAAAACAGTACATAACTTTTTTTTATCTTTTAATAACCGTTTCCAATCATCCAGCCATTCATATAATGTATCTGAAACCAATCGATGAATACTTAACCGTGGCCCCCAATAATAGATAGGATCTAAATTTAAATTTAAATAATCATTTGTGTCTTTAACAATTTTAGGCCAATTACAAACAAGATCGGCATTGTCAATTCTTCTAATTTTGATTTGGGGATATTGTTTTTTAATCTCCTCAAGTTTTTTCCAAGTTTTCCATTTTCCTTCGATATATCTATGACTGACAGTATCAAATCTGCTGTCAATTCTGCATATCTCATCTGGGTATATGCCATCGTCTAAAAAAGCATAGAGCATGTTAGTGCTGTCAAATCCTCCGCTATAATATAGTACAACGTAATCATATTGCTCTCTTAATTCTTCAGCTCTTTTTTTATATAAATCCTTTAAAGAGTCTACAGGTTCTCGAGCCCAGTCAAATTGAGAAAAAAAATTGTCATTGTATATCCATTTATAAGGTTGAGGATCTTTACCATAGTAGTCCATCATTTGATGCCTGCTATATGTTTTAAGATCACCTATTTGATAATAACCATACCTATCCATAAATGATGGTTGCATAAAAAATTATTTTATTGGATTGATTGCTATACCAATTTGTTGTATTCTAAACTTTTTTTGATCTAGGCAATAAATCAGGAAATCAGCAATGTCTGAAGGATCTACTTTGCTACCGGACCAATGAGACATGCGTTCGGTGTCAGTGGCACAGGGTTTAAATAAAATTATGTGAGGCCAAGGATCTTTGTTCCAAAGAAATTCGCAGGCGTCATCCAATGCCAATTTCTCATTACGATATTTAGGATCTCTATTTTTGACGTCCCATCTCATGGTGATGCTGCTGCCCATATTAGCGATAATTTTTTGCTGTCCTCTCCAACTTTCTTGCAATTTAAATAAAAGATCTACTTGTGAAAATCCAGAGTGTGCGTTATTAATGAACAGATCGCAATTTTTTACTTGTTGAATAATTTTATCTTGTGTAGATTCATCGCCGATGTCCCATCCTTCACTGACATTGAAATCAATTATCTCATGACCTTTTTCTTTAAATTTTTTCTTTATTGAGTATCCGATTCCTCTAGAGGATCCTGTGATAGCTATTTTCATAACAAATCGCTAGGAATAGTTCTGTCAAAACTAATTTGTAGATTGAGTCTCAAACATTTTACGTTTTCAGTGCTGTGTAATATGCGTGTGTTAGTCAAATACCAAATGTTTGCAGGACCTTTGACACTATCAACAAGTTCCAATGACTCATAATCACCACACTGGGTGGCACGCTCTCTGATTAATTCTTGTCCTTTTTCTTTCCAGAAAGCAAGTTCTGCTTCCTCACCACCAGTACGTAAGTTGTACATGAGCACATAGTCTCTAGTAAAATCCGTGTGTGCTCCTGTGCTGGGAGAACCTTCAGCGAAACCACTACCATGACAGTACATTAGGCTAGAATTTTGATAATCTGCTGTGATATTTTCTTTAATCCATGAATCAAATACACTTTGGAATGGTTGCTCCACTCTACGCATATTTCTCAGTGCAGGACCGTTATATCCCTTCCAGTTGATTAATTCCCTTTTGCCCATTGTAGAAGTATTATTTGATTCAGGTTTCAAATCAAAATTAATTAAATCTATTAATTCTTGGGGAGGGTGCGGTAGATTGTTATAAAGTTTGAATGTGAATGGTTTGTTCATAGTTACTCCTAGTTAAACCAAATGTTATTGTTGATGCTGACTTGAAAACTCACACGTACTTTTTCAATGTTTTCAACTCCGTGCAGACACATGGCATTCAACAAGACCCATTTACGGAGAGGAAATTTTATTCTCTCCAACACACGAAGTTTGCTGAAATCATTACACACTGCTTGACGTTGTGTGCGAATGATAGGTTGTCCTATTTCTTCATAGAACACAGTTTCTGTTTCCGGTCCTCCAGCGTCTAACAAATATAATAAAGTGAAATCTCTAGTTAAATCTGTGTGCGGGCCTTGATGTGTACCAAATCTGCCGTTGGTGAAACTCACACCGCAATCAAAGCCTTCCGGATGTATGTTTTCATGTACCCAATCATAAAATTCTTTGTTGATGTCCATTCGAGTCTGATAGGTGACCGATTTTATCTCACCGTTGATGATAAGTTTGCGACTCTTGTAGGCATCTGAGAGATTGTCCTCAGGACGATCGGTATCAGCATATTTCAGTGACTCAAGGGCCGATGTTATAAACTTTTCGGGAACATCAGGTAAATTTTTCAATATCACGTGTGTGAACATTATTAGTACCTTTATAATTTATGTATCAGCAATCTCACACTGTCCCAGAATGCTATCTTGTCATCTATGGCCTTGTGTGCGGCTTGTTGGGACAACCGTATTTTGCTACCATCGTTGTTGCAGAATGTGTCCACCAATATTATGGAAGCCGGACCGTGATCACCACTGTCCACTTCTATGTGTCGATTAAGCCAGGCATAAAATTTTGGAGCTTCCTGCTCTGTGATACCTAAACGTTTAACCATGTTCATGTACATGCCGGGGATGACAGTTTCCCTACCAAATGCAAAAGCAGAAGCAATAACACACGGCTCTTCGGTGTTAATAAATCCAAAAGTGCTTTCCATAAATGCTCGACTGGCTGCTGGTACAACTTCCATTGATTCGAACAATCCCTTGACTGTAACATTACGAACGAAATCCAATACAGGTTGTGGATCAGCACCAATCTCTCGCATGGCCTCGATATAGAGATCAAAATGACTGACGTAGCGATCTCCAAACTGATCGCTTTCTTCGTCGAGTATGATTGAATTAATTAATCTAGCACAGCCGTTTTTTGTGTATTGCGAAGCGAACCACGGCACCGTGCTGGGAGCCACTAGCTGTTGTAATTTTTTAACCAAGCTCATGAAATCCCAAACACAGTAGACATGATGCTCCATAAAAATGGCCAACTGTTCTCGAGTGGTGATCACGTCTGTGGTCAATAGGGGATGATTTTCCAAACGTTGTTGATGTTCTCGTATGCGATCTAGATCCAATTTCATAAGTTTTAGAGATGTGAATCTTCCTTTATCAATACTTATTTCTGATTAAATTTGGTTTTTTATTCTTGGTCGCAGGGAATTGAACGATAGGGCAGAGGTTTACCGTTAGAGTCGCACACCAGCTCGCCATCCACGGCGCCGGATAGATATCGGCCCTTGCCCACTGAGGTGCCCACGTACATCACTGCCTTGAGCTCCTTGCCCTGGTAATATTTTTTGCTCTGTGCCTGTCGCACCGCTGGATTGTTTTTGCTGCTCGCCATAGGTGTGTAATTAGCACAATTTGACAAAAACGTCAATCTATGTTTAAATAAGCGTGTAAATGTTGAAGTGATAGCAATAATCACATGGGACCCGGCTCGATGCCGGCACCTCCACCAAAGTTATTATTGGTGGCCTAAGTAATCCCTATCGGGGGTGAAATGTTTCGACCGGTGAGTAAAAGATCATGGAGTTTATCAGTTAGGCACCCTGTAAAGGTCCAACACTACAAATGCTAAAAGTAAAGCATTGGGATTTGCTGACTTAACGGTCGGCATGTCCAAAATGAGATTGGCTGCTTAATAACCATCCAACTCGGGGCACGGGCAACGCCTGGCAACAGAAGTTGCCCATAATAATGTGCTTTAATCAAGAACACAGCACTTAAATCCTTTCTCCCCATTCCGTAAATACAGCAGCAACAGGAGCGTGCATGGCAAAGAGTCGTGTGAAAAAATTATCTAAACACGAGCAGGTGTGGAAAAAAATCAGGAGGAAGGCCCCCAGGGTGCCTGAAATCACCTGCCCCGCTATCGATGAAGTCTTGTCCAAACTGGATCTGCTCAGCAACACTACCAAGCGTCTCACAGATGCACAGAACAAAGCGTTGAATAAAAAATTGGAGAAGCTGAGAGATGCTAACTCGGCACTCAGAGACAGCGGCCAGTACTGGCATGACGCCTGCAGGGATTTAGTGGACGACGTATTCAAATTTAAGAAGTATAAAAATTACAAAAAATAATTTATATATTTTAGTCCTAGCAGACAACGAGGTTCTATGTGTCCATCAATTTTTGCCTGTTCAATTTTATATTTTATACTAATTAATCCTTTGGTCTCAATTCTTTTTTTAAAATTGATGTCTAACATGGTATCATCTATGTCTTTAATTTGCAAGTTTTCAGGATCAGGCCCCATACCCCAACTATAATTTTCTGTTGTAATCAAAGAATCTAATTTGTTTCCAACGTTTTCATGAATCATACTTTTGATTAATTCTGCATCTCCTACAAAATTAGGATCCATATTTCTGATATCAACAAAAGGCAACATCTGCATGAGAGATAAATCCGAAATTGGAGATAATAAATTATTGAAATCTTTTTTATTATTCCATGATCTACTATATGGATCTATGAAAGAAATAGTATTATAGTCTAATTCTGCAGGAGTAGATAAATCTAATTGATCAAAACAACTGGTCACATATATATTTTTTTTTGTCGGAGCTTTGCCTAATCTCTTCAGCCATTCCCATTTGTGCATGAGCACCGAATTTCCTTCATCACCGACCAATATTACTTTATCTTTAAACTTTTCTGCTATATAGTGACTCTGGTAGTTACGAAACTTAAAAGGATCTGGTTGATTAGCATAATCTATTAATATTTGTCTTGATACATTTAAAAATTCTATATCAAATCCTAGTTTTTTTTCTAAGTGAAATTGTCTTTTTTGATGTATGTCTTGCAAACACTCATTGCCGCAATAGACCAAAGGTGTGTCTTTTAATCTATCATATTTAATTAGATAACTCAACATAAGAATAGAATCAATTCCACCGCTATAGAGTAATATCATGTTTTTAGAATTATCAAAAAGATTCTTAACGTTATTTTCTATCTTATTTTTTGCTGTTTGTATGTACTGTTCTAAAGGAATGGTATGTTGTGACAGTGTTTCTGCTATTATAGATCCTTGTGACGCTTTAAAATTTACATAAAAAGAAGGCGCCTGCCAATCTTGAAAAACTGTGTACTTTAAATGATTATGATCAATCCATGGAAATATTATTTGACAGTGACAAATTTTATGATTTATTTTGCAAGTTGGATCTTGCATTAATTGCTCTAAGGTCCTAGCAGTAATATAATCATCATCTACCTTGATCAAAACATCATAATTTCTACCATTAATTAATGTATAATTTTTAAGTAGTTCTATGGTAATATTATCCGTGGGTATAAATTTTTTTTTCACCTTAATATTTACTGATAATGATTATCATGCTAGATTTTCTCCAGGGTGGTCATTTTAAATATCACTGCATCAACAGCGGGAGAACACAATGGCCAAAAGTGCAGAAAAAAAACTAGAAAAAGCAATTGAACAAATGGATCAGTTGTTGGAAAAGGTACAGGACAAACAAAGTGAAATCAAAGAGTTATTTGATGAGTTTGTCATGGATCAGGACTCAGAAGAGGACAGCTACGAGGAAGACTCAGAGGACATGGACGCAGACTCTGACTACTCGGACGAGGTAGAGGATGGGGATGATGGCAACTACGCCGATTTCGACGTGGAGGAAGACGAAGAAGATAAACCCAAGAAATCTCGCAAGAAGAAATAAGTAAGGTTGAATGGGGAGCCTCCGGGCTCCCCCAACAGGAGATCGCATGCAATCGATATTGGTTGGCGCACTGATCGCGGCCATCATTATTGGATTGGTCTACATCTATCTTGATGTGTATTTGCACCCAGGCTCCTACGTAAGAAAATCACGCAGAAAGAAAAAAGGTCGCAGAAGATAATAGCAGCCTATATAAATACAGGGTGCTGAGAATAATTTGCATACTTTCATCATTAATAATTGCGGCGACGTCATGGGCGAACCCCATAGACGACCAGTGTCCGCAACATGTGCTGCTAGGAGCGCCCATCAGCAAGATCAAGCAAAACACGCAGTACATCTGCAAGATAAACTATGCCATACACTACAGATACGACACCAAGACAGCGGAGTACGTGGTGGAGCATGTGACCCTGGAAGGCACCACGGGCACTGCCAAGCGCAGGGATGACTTCAGGCCGGACCCCGCCATACCCGCACAGCACACGGCCACACTGAAAGATTATGCTGGCCATCCCTACGACAGGGGCCATCTTGCTCCAGCGGGCAACAACACACAGAATGAACAAGTGATGAGCGAGAGTTTTTTTCTCAGCAACATGGTGCCACAGGTGCCCAACCACAACAGGGGCATATGGAAACAATTGGAAACATTCGTGAGAGATTGGGTGGTGGATCATGGCATGGACATATACGTGATCAGCGGAACTGGCTACAACAAGAAACACAAGACCATAGGTGAGGGCCGAGTGGGGGTGCCTGACACTCTATGGAAAGTGATAGTGGACAGGAAAGAAGGCAAAGCCATAGCATTCGTATTTCCCAACACAGCACTGCCCGTGGAGGACCTGCCCAAATATGCCACCACGGTGTCTGCAGTGGAAAAACTCACAGGCATCAATTTCATGCCCAAGCTGCCCAAGGAAAAGGCCAAGATAGAAAGGGCCGCTCCCAATCTGACCAAATGGCCCAAGCTGGCGCACTAGCATTGACTAATTAAAATATTGTACTATAATTGTTTTATGAATTTCATATACGCAATTTTCTTGTTGTTCATGACCGCAGTGGCACAGGCACAGGTGCCCGCCCACGAGCACGGGGTGATCGGACTGATGTATCACAAGTTCAATGAAGCCAAGCACCCATCCACCAACGTCAGCATGGGGGACTTCCGGCAACAGATCAATGCCATCAAGCGCAAAAAATACGACTTCATATCTGTTGCAGAACTGGAGGACTTACTTTCCGGCAAGAAAATGGTCAACAGCAAGAAGGTGCTGCTCACAGTGGATGACGCCTGGGCCAGCTTCTACCGGCACGCGTGGCCGCTGCTGAAGAGCGAGAAGATACCGTTCGTGCTGTTCATAAACACCAGGGAGATCAATCAGGGTAACCGCAACTACATGAGCTGGCAGCAGATACGAGAGTTGCACAACAGCGGACTGGCAGTGATAGGACATCACTCATACTCACATGACTATCTGGTCAACTGGGATGATGACGCCATACGAATAGATCTAGCCAGGGCCACGGAGGACTTCGTTAGAGAGCTGCAGGTGGCGCCCAAATACTTCTCATATCCTTTCGGCGAGTACAGCATAGAATTCAAGAACATAGTAAAGAGCATGGGCTTCCGCCTGGCTTTCGGACAGCACTCGGGCGTGATGGACAGCCTCAAGGATCGCTTGGAGCTGCCCAGGTTTCCCATCAATGAGAACTGGGGCAAGGCAGATCGATTCGCTGAGGTGTTGAACTCCAAGCCCCTGCCCGTGTTGGAGATACTGCCAGAGGACAAGCGCGTGACTAAGTTCCGAAATCCACCAGAGATTGAGCTGGTGCTGGCACCGGGAATACCGGCAGGCCGCATCAGCTGCTTCACACATCATGGCGACGAGTGGTACGCGGCGGCTGTGAGCGTGAGGTCACAGGATCGCGTGCATGTGCAAGTGCTGAAGCCCTACATCACACGCACCGGCAGGGTCAACTGTTCATACAAAGACACCGACGGCCAATTCCGTTGGCTGGGCATGCAGTTCGTGTTGCCGCACATCAAGTCGGAATATTAGCTACAGAAAAACGTTGACGCACTGGCACAATTCATATAATATATAGATATGAAAATACCAGAAAATAATACCATAGCGACTATAAAGATCAACACCGGTGAAGAAGTGGTGGCCAAGATTTTAGCGCAGGATGAGCACACCATAACCTTGGACAGGCCAGTGGTGATCATGATCAGCCAGCAGGGACTGGCGTTTGGGGCTTTCGTGCCCACTTTGGACAACACCAACGGTATGACCATCAACAGGTCTGCTGTGGTGGCCATAGGCCCTTGCCTGGACAAGGTGGTCACTGAATACACTAATGCTGTTAGCCCAATTAAAACTGTGCCAAAAAGTCCATTGATAGTTTAGGTTGACATTTTAGAATACTTCAATTAACATTAGAGTTCAACTGGGATGACACAGGGTCATTCTTCGTTGACAAACAAAATGTAGTTCAGAGACTGAGATAGGCAACTATTTTTCGTCAGCTACAAAAAAGGAGAAAACTATGTCTACGGACAAAATAAAAGCTCTCAGCCAAGTGGTTGAGGAGTTCTACAAAGCAGGGGAGTCAGGAGATATCCCTAATTTCAAAACAAGATTAAAAGAAGCAAGGGCCAGATGGCAGAACTTGCAGAAGGACACAGAGATGGTGTTGCCACGGGGAGTGGAACAGGTTCCTCTAGATAGGATATACTGTGATTACAACATCCAGAGAGATCTCAGAGACAATCATGTGTTAAGGATCTGCGAGAAATTTGATCCCAGAGTGGTGCAACCAGGCTCGTCAGTCAAGAGAGGAGACTCATGGTATCTGTTCAATGGTCAACACACAGCGGTGGCCCTGTCGGTCATGGGGTTCACGTGCGTGCCATTGACCTGGGTGGAGACCAAGGAGCAATCATTTGACGCGGTGGCGTTCGAGATACTCAATGACACTGGCATATTGAAAGCAGGCACAGAAGAGATACACAGGGGATTGATCTACAGATGGCACAATGACGTGAATGGCACGGGGGACAGGAACCATCCCAGAGTCAAAAATGCCTATCTCGTGGACACATTGTTCAAGGAATGTGCCATAGATCTCGAACCAAAACGAGTAAGAAAGTCGTCAGGCAAATGCGGACCCAACAAACACTACTTCTCACATTTTGACTACGCCTACAAGGGACTTGAAATGACGGGAGATTTAGAGACGCTTAAAAAAATATTACTCAGCGTGAAGAAATACTATGGAGAAGAACAGGGCGGAGAGATCAACCAAGGCCTGTACATAGGATTGGTCAAGATGTATGCTCTGGCCAAGGAAGATGGTGCAGTGAAGTTCTTGCCAGAAAATTGGATAGACCTCATATTGGAAGCCCTGACCAAGGTGTGTGGCTTCAATGCACAGGGCATACACACAGCAGCCAAGGCACAATGGCAGCACACCCGAGGCACATCTTGGGACGCTCCAGTGGCCATGAGCACACTGATGAGAGAAGTGTTCATAGTGCAGGCTCACAAGGACAACATGTGGAATCCCCCTCATGAGCCCAAGGTGTCTATGGGCATAATGACCGGAGACATCTGTTCGGAATTCAAGCCATTCATCAAAAGAGCGGCCTGATGCTGGAACGATTTCGCAAACTGGATCAGGCTCTCGTGGGTCGGGTCCAGTTCCGATCCGCCAGCAAGGTGTCGCTGGAAGCGGAGTGTGCTGCCCTGGATAGATTCAAGAATGATCTTTTGAGCACCAACGTTGACAAAGAGGTCAAAGGCAAATTTTATTATTTCCTGCAGAGATATCTCAGAGAAGTGCAGAAAGAAAGATGTCCGGGCCCTGCACACTACACCGCTGAAGGGTACACGGATGGCAAGGCCCATCTGGAGCATCCAATACCACAAAACAAGATACTGCAGGCCTACCTAGAAGATCACATCACTGCCTTGGAGGCCATACACATGCCCTTGTGCATGATCGCCGACTGTGACAAACACACACTGGAAGGAGAGTGGCAATACAATGCCACTTGGGAACATCCTTTCAAGAGATATAAATTGGCGGGATTTACCAA
>Ga0194130_10001151_pt1 | contig 44330 bp, 39 predicted proteins | sample TA2KigsurfametaG_FD_160084 | JGI IMG/M metagenome (GOLD analysis project Ga0194130, IMG submission 160084) | Freshwater microbial communities from Lake Tanganyika, Tanzania - TA2015050 Kigoma 12 surface | ecosystem: Environmental > Aquatic > Freshwater > Lake | place: Tanzania: Lake Tanganyika...
TTATTAAATAATATAAAACCAATAGTAGCAGGTGGTTTTGCTGCGGTAATCTTATTAAATGCTTTGGTACATATTTTTGCATCAATTAAGAAAAAAACATATAATCCAGGTTTAATAACAAGTATTATATTATTTTTACCAGTATCTCTATACTATTTTTATGAAATGAAAAAACAAGAAAAATTTTCATATGCTGATATTGGTGTTTCAATATTTATTGGTATCCTATATCATTTAGTAATATTATTATCATTGAAACTAATAATGTCAAATAAAATAAATCATTTACAATTAAATTTAATCAATGTATTAAATGGTCTAACGCCTTTTATTTCTAATGAGATATATCAATTGATTAAAGTTAATGTATGAATAAATTAAAGTTAATGTATGAATAAATAAAAATTGATAATAAAAAACTTAAACAAATAAAAATAAATTATAAACATTATAAATTAAATGGCTGGTATTATTCGTAAATCTATCTATGATCTCTTTGAATTATATATTCCAGGACATCATATTCTTAATCGTATTCCAAACTATTTATATAAGGATTTTTATGTTTTTCAAGATGTAAATAAAGGCGTTAGAGCTGTAAAATTTGAGAATTCTAGTATGTGTTGCCAATCTGGCTGTTATTCATGTAAAAGTGAATGTGAAAATATTCTTGATTATAATATTGATGATATTCTCGCAATGAAACTTCATCCATCCTATTATAATTGTTATAATCTAAATGATGATAAATCAGCAGCTAAACATTTATTTGATTTATTAGAACTACATTAATTTATCTTCGTTATTTTTTCTTACTTCATTTATCTTTGTAAAAAAATCATTGTCATTTTCTGATACATTATGTATTAAACCTTCATTTTCATTATTTTTATATAAAAATTTTGGTGTATGAATCCATATAAATCCAAAATATGTATTAAGAATATTTATTAAATATTCAGACCAGGTAACTTTTTCTTCAATAAATTCTGCTATAATATTTTCACTCGAATCAACAGAAATATCTAATTCAGAATTAATTTTCTCTAAATGTTTTGCCAGATTAGTCATTAACTATATATTATAAAATATTATCTTATCTTAACCTTTAATAATCTGGACTAGATCAATATATGTTAAAGCACGAATAGGACAACAAATATTTTTGAATAATTTTTTACATAGTTCTTGTCTTTTTTGGATAAATTTAGGGTCTTTGTCAATTAGTCCAATAGAAATAATATCATCATCTACGCCCATTTCATCACAAATTTCTTTCATACCTTTAATGAGTAATAATTCTTTATCACCTAAAAGTTCACCACAAGTTGGACAACGCATATATAACATTTTTTTATTATATAATATCATTTATTTTTATTTTTAAATAAATCAATTTTCATTTTTTATATTATATATAATAACATCAATGACAACAATTACACAAGAAGAAGTTATAAATGAAAAACTTAAAGAATCAAATATAAAAATATTAAGGGAGAAAGAAAGAATATGGTTAAAACAATTTAATGATAATTTTAAAAGATACAAAGATATTGTAAAACAGGGTGCGTATGAACGTGATTCTGCCATGTTAGATGAAATGAGTAGAGATTCTACTGTTAAAGCAAATCGTAAATTTATATATAATAATTTTCCATTAATACTTGGTATTATATTTGTAATATTTGGTCTAATTATATTTTTTCTATCATCCGAAGATAAAGTACAAGTAGTTCCACCTCAAATTAACCCAGTATTTATTAGAATGCCTGAAAAATCACCATCAGGAAATCTTGATGATTTACCACCAGAATTTTTTAGTGCTTTAGCACAACCTCAACAAACTGCTCAACCAATTTCTATTCCAATTAATGTCACAACTGGTGTGGGAAAAGGTAAAACAACAAAAACAACAAAACCATCAAAACCATCAAAACCACCAACTAAAGCAACGTAAAGTAAACGTATGAATAAATAAAAGTAAACGTATGAATAAATAAAAGTAAACGTATGAATAAATAAAAGTAAACGTATGAATAAATAAAAGTAAACGTATGAATTATATCCATTAAATCCCTATTAATGATATAACACTCCTTTAACTTAAAAATATTTTTCCTAGGCGATTAAAGGATAGTATTTATTTTAATAAATCTGAATTAGCACCTAAAATTTGATTTGGATGTGGCAATCCAATTAATTCTATAGATATAGTTGGATATACATGATATTTTCTCTGAGGTGTATTTTCTATAAATTTTTCTATTTTTTTCTTTGGATAAAATTTATTATATATATCTATTGGTTCTAGTTTTTCATTATATATAATTTTTCTCACATTGTAAAATCCATCTTTTGGATATCCACAAATTTGATAGAATGAAAATTCAACTGGGGTTGGGTTATATTTACAATCATTATGTTTTGCTATAATATTCCTTGTTCTAACTGCTTGGGGAAATTTATAATGCACGTTATTCATTAATATTATAATACAAAATATATTTTAATATAAAGCAAATGAACCATAATCTTCTGTAAATCTATTAAAAGCAAGATTATTTGGTTCTAACATTTTTGTATATCTAGTTATACCATTATCATATATATATTCATTATTTAATTCATAAACTTTATCCAAATATCCATTTAATATTAATTCTAGATCATCTAATGATTGATATGGAGTATATTCTATTGGTAATTTTATACAAATTGATCTGAGATTATTTAATATTAAAGCTTTCTTATCTTTCATTATATCATAAAATACACCTGAATACTTATAATTTACATTTGCACCCTTGTATAAAATTATAAAATCTTCTATTTGTCCTTTCATTTCTTCATATGCTGGAGGATTATAATCATAGAATAATTGAATCTTAAATAAAAAATCTGTTAATTTTTTATGTTCTTCTTTATCTAATTCCTTTGATATTTTAGGATATATTACATCCTTGTATGATTTTTCAAGTTTTGATTCTTTATAGAAAAAATAATAATAAATTATTAATCCTATAATAATTATACCAAGAATTTGTCTCATATATTATAAAAATTGATTAAAAAATGACCAATAAATAAATTAAAGTTATATTAACTTATAACTAAGTATATATGCAACAAATTATTAAAGCTAACAGATTATTTTGTTTTACATCTGAATATAACACAACAGATGATATTGAACGTAAAAGAAAATTATCAGCTCTTATTCAAAAATTATCAGATACTAAATCTTCACAAACAAATCTTGAAAAATTTAATCAAATGTTGAATAAAATTGAAGTTTCACAAACAAAAAAACCATTTCATCGTTTAAATGAATTTCAAAAAGAAAAACTTGTAAAAGCATATGTAATTGAAAAGTTTGGCGAAAATGAATCATATGTAAAGGAAATAATGAAGATGATAAAAAACAAAGATATAGTATCAGCTGATATTAAATATAATATGGATGAATTTAAATTAGAAACAATTAAGAATATTGAAGTAAATAATAAAACAATTATTTTAAAACCTAAAAAAACATCTAAACAAAAAGTAAAAGATGATAAAGATGATAATAAAGAAGATAAACCTAAAAAAAAAGTAAAAAAAGCAGAAAAAGAAAAAGATAATAAAGATGAAAAAGAAGAAGATAAACCTAAAAAACAAGTAAAGACACCAACTAAAAAAAACAAGTAAAAACACCAACTAAAAAAAATAAAATTAAATATCTACATGTAATTCTCTAACTGTTATTAATTCTTTCATCTCAAATAAACATTCTACATCTTTTATTTTATTTTCTATAAATTCTTTAATATTATCAGTTTGTGTTAGATCATTAAATTCAACACAATATAAAGGCGATGATATAATTTTTACTTTATAATTATTATTGATATCGGATAATACATTTTTTAATATTTGAATTCCATTTATTTCTAAAATTGTAATCGTAAATTGTTGTTCATAAATAGGTAATGATAGATTACGATTTTCTATAATATATTTTTTTATTTTATCATCTGGTGATAATTGTTCGGGATTTAATAGAATATTTTGATATATTTTTTCTAAATTATTATAATCATTATCTGTAAAGTCAATACAAATAGGGTTATTAATGGTTGATTCGGGATATTTAGTTCTAATCATTATGATCAATTTTGCAAGTTTACTTTGAATATCAATGCCCTTTATTAGTTTCTCTCTCATTTCTTGTTTAATCTTTGAATAAGAAATCATAATACGTTTATCATCAATCGCATATACAATTCCCGGGTAAATAGTATCTGGATTAAAGAATGTGGTAATATTAAATTTTTTTCTATTAATCTCTGTAATTGGAATGAAAGCTTCTATATTGTTATAATCAATTAATATTACTTCTATACCGAGATCATCTGATTTAATTCTTCGTGGAGATAACTTAAAAAAACAGTAAGTATTAATTCTAGGTGTAAATTCATTATAATGAGACATTTTTATATGATTATTTTATAATGATTATAACATTTAAATATTTTAATTATCATCTTTTTCTTTATTATCATCTTTGCATAATTTGCATATAATAACAATCCATTTAATATTATCAGTATCTTCATCAAAATCTACATATTTTAATTCAATAGAATAATCATTAAATTTTGTTGTATTAAGTTTATTAACAAAATATAAAAATTCAATATTAGAAATATCATCTGAATTAATTGAATTTACAAATGCTATCGTTGATATATCGGTGTTTACAATTGAATTAACTTCTTCTAAATCTTCTATCATATTTAATCTATTTGATTTTGATGTAATCTTTACCCAAAAATCATCATGTAATAGATGTCTACATCTCAATGTATTAATTTGAATACATTTTTGTAAAGAATTATAGTCCAATAGGTTATAATTATTCATTGCTTTTACATTATGAAGATAATCATCAAATGATTTAATAAAAAATTTACTTTCTGGATGTGAATTTTGATGATAAAAATAATGTGATTTATAATCTAAATTTGCTAATTTTAAAGATTCTTCTACCATTTTTATAATGATTATTAGAGGTATTTTTTAAATACATTTTATACGCTATTAAATGACACTTAAAAACTTAAAAAATTGAAAAAATAAAATCACTAAAGAACCACATAATTATAATATAAAATCATTAAAAAAAAAAATGTCGTCTACTGATGTTAATATTAATGTTGATGTTGATGTTATCGATGCTACCGAGGCTATTCGTGTGCCTTATCCCCAGGGTCATACTTATCGTCATCGCTACAATTATAACAACGATCCAATCCATGCCATGGAGCGAGAGTCTACGATGGTTGATTTTATGATTCCGACTACTGAGGTTGATTCGCTGCTATCTTTCCGGGATCTGCATTATTTGAACCAGCGGCGTCATCAGTATGCGCGTGACCATTTTTCCATCAACAAGCGTGAGCTCTTCAATGTTCTCATTGAGGCTTGTGAGGAGTATGCTACTGACAAGTGTGTTGAGTATGATATGAAGAATGGTCGCGACAAGGTTACATATGAGGTTCCCATTGTCGATTATCAGAACTTCGACAAGATTCCTCGGGCTGAGGATATCTACGGTCCCATTCCTTGTGCAAAGAAGACGTATTCTACGCCCAAGAAGGACCAGCCCCAGAAGAAGAACAAGAAGCGTTCTTACAAGTATTATGAGATGAAGAAGAAGGCACGCATTGATGCTCAGTTTGTTGTGATTGATGGCAATCGTTACAATTGCAACTACATTTACAAGCGCAATGCATCTGGTTATGTTCCGCTTGTGATGCATCCAGAGGATAAGGTAGAGTTTGGAGCGGATTATCATATTTTGCGGTACAAGACTTCTGCGAACAAGACATCTGTCACCATTGTCTTTCCTTCCGAGTCCATTGTGAACGGGATTGTTTTGCAGCCTGAGCCGATGAAGATTGAGCATGTTTATGCTGACCCGAATCCTCGTGTTCGTCCTCAGACAGGGCGTAACATTCGCGTGCTTGTGAATGACCCCAATTACATCACCAAGTTTAAGCTGTTCTATCGTTCGGCTGATACTTTTGGTCAGTGGATTGAGCATGGTATCTTTGATGGTAATGACTCGATTTTTGATTCCACCAAGATTGAGTTTGATGAGATTCGGGCCAAGGAGCTTCGTATTATTCCCATCGCTCACACTGGTTCGTTTGAGAAGATCCGTGTTACAACTTTCAATCATCATATGACCAAGGTCGATGACCCTGATGAGGTGGTGTCATATACCTTTTATCTTCCCCACGGCAAGCCCCGCCGAGCTCACTCTTATGAGATGGATACGATTGGTGGTGGTTATCATTGTGGGTGTCATATTTGTGTTGGTACCAAAAAGCAGCGTATGATGAAGGTTCGTCAGCGCGAGTTTGCCGATCAGTGTATGGTCGAGTGCTTTGATTTGTTTTGATCATTGATTTGTTTTGATTATTGATTTGTTTTGATTTGTTTTGTTTTATTTATTTATTTTTGTTTTATTGTTTTATTGTTTTATTGTTTTTATTATTGTTTGTTTTTATTTGTTTATTTAGAAAAAATTGAAAAAAGATTTATACTAAAAAATCATAATTTGATTAATAAAAGAATATATATATATAATAAAGATGTTCGCCAAGCCGTTTAATCATACCCTTCGTCGTCGTTACAATGGTTTTTTCATTGACAAGCGTGATACTCTTGGTCGTACGTACGATGCAACTGAGAATGGATTGATTCCGATGACAGAAGTTGATATCCTCTTTTCGCCTAGCGACATCGAGTTCTCCAACTCTGGTCCTTATTGGGGAAAGAGTTTTACTCTGAACAAGCGCGAACTCTTCAATGATGTTATTGAAGCATGTGAGGAGTTTGCTTACAAGAAGACCCAAACATATGACAAGAGTTTGGGACTGGATGAGATTGTGTACGAGGTTCCAGCTATCGGATACTTCAACCAGAACTCCATTTATGAGGGAGATGATATTGTGAAGTATCGGATGTTCCTTACTCGTGGTGCTTATCGTCATGAGTATTCTCGCCAAATGGACTGTATTTCGTCGTGTCCTTATGGGCGAACATGTCGCTATTGCCATGACAATGACAAGGGAAAGATGAAGTTGAAGCGTCGCGAGTTTATTGAGAATTGCGAGATGTAAGAATTAATTCAATTCTACGCCTTTTGATGTCTTTACTTTTTTATTTATCTCGATTTCATTTGAATGAATCTTATTATGACATTCCTCACATATAACAGCTAAATTAGCCTTAGAATCTTTTTGTATGTGTTTTTTATTTTTTACTCTCTTATTTTCATCACAATCTTTCTGAAAATTAATATGATGTGATTCTAAATTAACATTATTTTTTTTACAGATTTCACATTCTAATATTAATACTGAAGAATTGTATCTAGATGTTTTTCCAGAGATCATTGTTGCAAAATTATTTGTCAACTCATTCTTAATTGATAATGTTAGTTCCATAAAATTCTTATCTTGAATAATATATTTCGCAACCAATATACCATATATTTTATCGCCGGAACCTTCCTTTAATCTACGATCATAAATAAGTGTATCTGATTTCTGGTCATAATCAACGGATAAATGAAATGCTTTTACATTTTTTAATGCTTTAATAGATTCTAAATGTACAAGTTCATGAAGATGTGTTGCAAAGATAAATTTTGCATTCAATTTAGAAAGTGTTACAATTGTTGATGCTACAATCGCATTACCGGAGATGTGTTCCGTACCACGACAAATCTCATCACCAATAATTAATGAATTTTTATTCGCGCGCTTAATGATTGTATTTAATTCTACCATTTCAAGAGTAAATGATGATTGACCTTTAAAAATATTATCATTGCCTGTAATACGTGTATAGATAGATTTGAATGGAACAATGTCACATGAATCAGCTGGTACATACATACCACACTGTGCCATAATTACTGTTAAACCAAGAGCCTTCATTAGGACAGATTTACCAGATGAATTTAAACCATAGATTAAAAGACCTGATAATTTTTCATCTAATTGAGTGGAATGTGGTACATATTCAAAATCAATAATTTTTTCAACAATTGGATGACGAATATTTGTAACATTAATTGATGATTCTTCTCCTTCAATAATATTTGGTTTTGAATAACCATTAATCTCTGCGGATTGAGCATTCGATTGTAAATAATCAATCTGAGTGATTATGGTGATAATTTCTTCAAATAGATCAAAGTATTTAGAATTCATTTCTATTTGTAATTGTGCATATAATTTTTGTACTAATTCAATAACTTCTTCAATAACATTTGGATCTGAATCTTTCTTCTTCATGTAAATTTTTACTTTCGATTTTAATTCCTGTACCTTATAATTAGAAAGATTAAATTTAATATCGATATTATCATCATCCGAATCAATTTCGGCATCTGAATCATCTAATTTTTTTATATATTCATTAATAACTTTATAACGCATTAAAGATAATTCTAAATAAAAACCATCGGATGTAGAATGTGATAATTTAACAAGTTCTTTATTATTTTGTTCTTCATCATTATCTTCTTCATTATATTCTTCATTATATTCTTCATTATCGACTTTTATATTTTCTTTAGTTGATTCTGATTTAGTATTTTTAGTTTTAGTTGGCTTTTTGTTTGATTTTTTATTTGATTTTTTAGCTTTAGTTGACTTTGATTTAATTGATAAAATTCTATTAAATTGCTTCTGTAATTTTGACATTGAATCATATTCTAAATTTAATTTAGCTGTTAATTTATCTAATTCTTTATCAACCTTTTCTTTAATAAAACATGATTTGATATCTTTTAATAGATTTTTTTTTAATTCATCATAAATAAAGGTTAAATTAAAATGGAGAATAAATTCATCAATTCTATTTTCAAGTGTTTTATCAATTTTAAATGATTTAAACTTTTTATTTTTTACTCCATTTACTTCATTTACTCCATTTTTTCCTCCATTAACTCCATTTACTTTCTCAATAATTGTTTTTGTTAAAATGATAGCATCATACATATCAGCTAATTCATATGGTTGGATAATTTTATATGACATTTTTCTTCTTAATTTCTCAATATCTGTAATACCATTTAACAATGATTGTATATCCTTATAAAATTTATTTTGAATCATTAGGTCGACATCTGATAGAATTGTTTTAATTTTCTTTGTTGATGTAAATGGATTAACCAAAATATTTTTTATATATCTCTTACCCATCGGAGTCTGAGCATTACAGACTACATCAAATAATGATCTAAATTTAATACTACTGTTATAATCATTATCTGATACATTGTAAATTGCTAATTGATACTGAGCATTATTTCCTAATACAAGTCTTTCTGATTCTGTTGAAAATTGTGGTTCATTTAAATTTTCAATAATTTTAGGATTTAAATCATGCATTAAATCTAATAACATAATCAAAGATGTTCGAGCATAATTCACTGATTCAAGATTTAATGATTCAATAATTGAAATCATTGATTCAATATTAAAACACTTCTTAAGATATTCTTCTTGAATCAATAATTTGGAATATTTAGAATCAAATGTTTTAATTCTAACTAAATTTTTATCAATTTGAAGATACTCAATAATAGTTTCTACAGACATTTTACCTGAACCATTTAATGTTAAAAAGATTTCTTTCGGTGTAGTTGATGCAATAAAACGTGAAGTTAAATCAATTGCAATTTCAGTATCAACAATGGTCGAAATACCTTCATCAATTACAGTCTTACCAGTTGTGATATCAATTGCTGCCAAGCCAACACATAATAGGGATTGATTTATTCTTCCATTAACTGAAATAGATTGTTTTTTAAGTTTATTTTGTGATTCATAATCAAAATAAATATATACAGCATAGGAAGTATTAATATCTGGCGTGGTTGAAATATATGTTGATGGTGAAAATACATTAGTACACTTTCTTTCAGGTTCTGGTGGTGGGGTTACTTGATCAATAGTTGCAACTGTAAAACCATTAGAAATTAAAAGGAGAATAAACTTTTCAGATGATACCAAAGGAAAACCTAACATATATGGATTTGATGAAGATACAGACAAATTGGTTTTATCCTTTTTTGTAAAAATAATATTTAATAATGAAGAAATTTCTTTAAGATTTGGTCCTTCAGTATCAGTTGAATACATTTCATAAAATGATCCAACCTGCATTAGAATACATGTTTTTGGACCATATTTTTTTTGATATTCTTTATGATATGTTTGATATTCTTGATAAATACTCATTATCAAAAATATATATTTTTATCTTTAAGCTACATGTTTACTTTTTTTATTTATATTTTTTATTCATCATCGTCATCACCTTCAACCATTCTCTTTAATTTATTCTTTAAATAACGTTTTAATACATCTTTAACGAGTGATTCACGGTGAGGAAGTTCAAACCATTTTAATCCAAGTTCACGCATAATCTTTACAAGAATAGCTCTAGTCTTTGATTCAGAAAGCACATAATCTTTTAACCAGTCAGCTTTAGCTTCAAGAACAGATGTTGAATCTTTATCAATATTATTTGAATCGCGTTCTCTCATATTTTTTACCAATGAGATTTTGCCATTTTTGCTTACTAAAAATTCAAGAATAGATGATAAAGAACCATAAATCCATTTTTCAAGGGTGATATTCATAAAATATAATGTGACATCTTTTTGTACAACATATGAATCATTGAGACCAGAATCTATGTCAACAACTAAAGATGGTTTTACAAAAATAGTTGGTTTAGTCGCTAATAATGCATAATTAGCGGTTGGTGTTGTTGGAGTAAGAATAGTAAGTGGATCGGTTTTAACAACAACAGATGCTGATACTGGTGTAAGTTGACCTAATGAACCTAATGATATTGAATCAGGAGTTAATATTAATGATGACATTCAATTATATATATTATATATATAAATAAATTTATTTTTTACTATTTTTTACTAATTTTTACTAACTTTAATTATATTTATTATATAATGTTCTAATTCTGTTATTATATCATTTATATGATCGTGTATATCGTCCCACTCATTTTTTTTAATTTTAAAATATTTAAATAAAAATTTTTGAATTATATCTTGATTTATAAATGTTTTAATAATAAAATTTGTTTTTATTATATTTTTCTTTTTATCATCATCTATATCTTCTTTTTTATCTCTATCTCCATTTCCATCTTTATCGATTTCTACTGAATTTTTTTTTCCATCAATTTTAATATATTTTTGTATATTTTTATAAATCTGTTGTGAATAATTTGTTTTGATGATATCTATAACAAAATCAATAATACGATTATCAATAATATCAATCGATTTACCAAATACATTTAAAATACATTCAAAAATTCGAATTTTTGTTCTTATATTTGTATCATTATTATTTGTGATCCAAGTAATACCATCTTCAAAAGTATTTATTTCATAAAACATTGATAAAAAATCTTTTATGTTAAATTCCATATATGGCAATAAATTATTGTATATTTCTTCATTCTTATCAAGACTACTGTTTGTAGAATCTTTATTACATTCATCTTGATATGTAATTTTAAATTTATTTTCTGAAGGATAAAAAGATTGATATCCTGCTACAGGACAATATGAATTTTTTGAAGTTATTAAATCAAATGTAATAGGATGTACAGACGTTACATATTTACCATAACATGGACCTAAACATTGATATCCTTTATCACTTTTAGGATATTTTTTAATATATTTTGTTGGTTTATCCATAATATATATCTATATATATTATATTATATATAATAATGACTAATAATTTTGTAAATGACAATTTTAAAAATATAATGATGAATGAAGTTATTTCTAAATCTTATCCAAAATTAATATTATCACATAAAGAATTATTATTAAAAAATTTATTAAAAATAATTAATCTTTTATCATTAATTTACAATTTTGATAAAGATACAGAAAAATTTTTACATGAATTTATGCAGAATAATTTTCAAGCACCAAGATGGATTACATCAATGTTATTTGAATTCACAGCTAAACCAGAAGATATCACATCATTTTATGATTTTTATAAAGCAAAAAAACAATTAATAAATGATAAAGATTTAGATAAAGAAGTTGCACCAAATTATATATTTACAAATGTTCAATTTGGCAGAATTAATAGAGAAGAAGTAAAAGAGATTGAATTTAATGAAGAATTTATAAATCATAATACAAAATTATTTTTATTATCAATCCAAGAATCAGCACATAAATTTTATGTTAATTGGATGGATATATTACCAATCCCTTTAACTGAATTTTCAAAATTAGATTTATTTGATAATACATCTCATTTAATTAAACATAATAAATTAAAAATAATAGATCCAACTGATGAAAATATTACAACGATGGAAAATCTAAAATATTTTCACTCAATTCAAATTAGTGATATATATAATGTTACACGTAATTTTTTATATGAAGAAATTAAATCAACTAAAATTTTTATTTATGATTTAATTGATATCAAAAATAATGTATTAGTATCAGGTATTTATTTTTTTAATGTATTCTTTAATCAATCATTTAAAGAAGCATTGAACAATAATACATGGTTAAAACTTGGTTCAGAATTAAAAGAAGATTTTTCTATACAATTTAATAAATTAATTTCAACCAGTTTTAGTAATCAACAATTAACAATAAATGATACAATAATTAGTGCAAAAAGTATTCAGCGTTTAGTTCTAGCAATAATCATTACTTTTGATAATAAAAATAAAAACAATAGAAGATTTTTAAAGGCTGGATATAAACCTATCAGAGCAGAAATTAATGAGGATGAATATGTTGAAGATGATAAGGTTTATGATGATCATTCTATAAATGAATTACAAAATACTATAAAATCAATTAAACCTGAATTTATTTATGAACATTTAAGAAGTTTATTACAAGAATTTAAATATACAATATATTCATATTTTACATTGTCATCTGATAAAAATGATGTTAAAGATGATAAAAATACATTACATACAAGTGTTATGAAATATGAAAAATATAAAGATTTACCTAATGTAAAGTTTATATCGCTAAAGAATATTTATAATTTTTCTAAATCTTTATCAAGATTTAAAAAAGATTCGGATTATCCAGCTTATCAAAAGAATTGGAAATCTCTTGAAAACGATGAAAAATTAAATTTTATAAATAGATTAAATGGAAATGGAAATGTTAATGGAAATGTTATTGGAGATAAAAATATAATGTCTTGGTTTAATATCTCCAGATACATAAAATATATTTATGGTGAATTGTCTAAAAAAATTTCAAGTGAATTTATTCAAAATTATCATCAAGAATTATTTGGAATTTTTAAAGATAATATTTTAACACATATGATTTTTATTTCAATGATTGTTAAAGGTATTCTAATAAAATTTGTACCAAATAAATTATATACAGATACAAAATCAATACCTGTCCGTAAGGATGTAGCTAAGAAGTATGATATGAAAATATTTGATAAGAATACGGATAATCCTATATTTACAAAGTCATATTCATATTTATCAGAGAGACCATATTCAGATTACGGGTTTGTAGGCGATGCTAATAAAAGAGGGTGGTTTTCTATGTATGCAATGGATTGGGTTTCACAATTAGGATTTTGTCATAAATTTATTCATCAGAGAGTTCAGTATATAACTGGTGGAACTGGTGTGGGTAAATCTACACAAGTACCAAAATTATTTATGTATTATCTTAAAGCTCTTAATTATAATTCATTAGGTAGAGTTGTTTGTACTCAACCAAGAAAAGCACCAACTAGTGGTAATGCTAATAATGTTTCCAGAGAATTAGGATTTCCAATTACTGATGATTTAACCAAGAAATTTACCGATTTTTATTATGTTCAAATGCACCATAAAGAATCTAAACATGTTAAAGATACTCCACATTTATTTTTAAAATATATAACTGATGGTACATTGGTTCAAGAAATTAAAGAATTGACACCATTATTTAAGAGGTTAAAACCTGATGGGAAATCAGAAGATAGAAATTTATATGATGTTGTAATTATTGATGAGGCACATGAACATGGTAAAAATATGGATGTTTTATTAACAATGTTGAGAATGTATGTATATTTTAATCCAGAAATCAAACTTGTAATATTGTCGGCTACTATGGATGATGATGAACCAACATATAGAAGATTCTATAGAGATATTAATGATAATCAAAGATCACCAATTGATGTCAGAATTAGAGATCTACAATTAGATAGAATTAACGTGGATAGAAGATTTCATATATCACCGCCTGGATATGGTACTAACTTTCCAATTGAAGAAATATATAGACCTCAAGGTGATGTATATGATATAGTTAAAGAGATAATAAGAGATGGCATGAAAGGTTTTATATTAATATTCCAACCAGGTGAAGGAGATATTATCAAAATGGTTGAAGAATTAAATAAAATCACACCAGATGATGTCCTAGCAATACCATTTTATTCATCATTGTCAGATGAAAAAAAAACATTAGTCGGGGAAATTGATTATTATTATAAAAAAATTAAGATGTCAAAGTTAGATGATTTTAAAACAGTAAAAAATCCATTAGAGGGTACATCATCTTATAATAATTTTATAATATGTGCAACAAATATTGCTGAAGCATCTATTACAATTCAAAAATTATTTTATGTAATAGAAACTGGTACAAGAAAATCTAATATTTATGACTATAAAAATAGGATATCAAAATTAAAATTATTACCTATTAGTGAATCATCTAGATTACAAAGAAAAGGTAGAGTTGGTAGAACCGGACCAGGTAAAGTATATTATTTATATAAAAAGGGTGAAATGGAGTCTAATAAGATTTTATTTGAATTTTCAACAAATAATATTGCAGATGATATTTTTGTCTATCTAACAAAGAATGATGAAAATTTAATAACATATGATTCTTTAATATCAGAACAGTTTGGCTATTTATTTTCAACATCTATGGGTAGATTTACTTATTATGGAAATGATTTACATTCTGATTACACATTCAAGAATAAATACTATCCGCGATTATATGGTACAGGATATGATTCTGCATCACTATATGATTATTTTGGTGAATTTTATATAATACATCCAGAAGAACTTGATTTGGATCGTAATATTTTGGGTAAGTTTGTTAAGACTCGAAATCCATTAATAGAAATATCAGATGGAAAAATAAATTCTGAGAAGATTCAATCATTCTTCGATGATCTATTATTGTCAAGATTTATTGAATTATCTAATGATAAATATTTATCAACTGATTTTGGTGAATTCTATTATAAACTTATATCAAAATTTCCATTTGATAATCAAAATCTAAATAAATTATTAGCGAATGGAATATTATTGGATAATATTGATACAAGTGCAAGAATTGTCGCAATGATTAATGCTATATCGGGTTCGGGGTCTTTTGATTATACTTCTATTCTTATCCCCCAGATAAAAATTATTCCACCAGAGAATTATCAATTAAAAATGTTTGATTTAGATTCTTTTAGAAAATTATTTCCTAATTCAAAATCTGATGTAGATACTATTTTATTATATGCTAAAGATATCTTTGACTATTTAGATTCAAAGATTGGTTTAACAGATTTTAAAGACGTTGATCGAATTATTATTAATGGATTAAATATATCTGAGAACGAATATAGAGATATGATTGATAATTATAATGAACATCCATCACCAGATGTTATAGATAGAGAACAATTAATACAACAAAGAATAAAATTAAAATTTTCTGATCCTAATATAAAATATTTTTGTAAACAATTTGCCTCAATTATTAAAGTAGAACCAGAACATATAATAAAATTTATTGAAGAATATATTCAAATAAAAGATATTTCTACGGCTGTATCATATCCTGATAAGAGAGGAAATACCATGGAGAATGAGATTAGATTATATCAGAAGGAGTTCAAATTAAAATTCAAACAATTTAATCCAAATTATATACAATTTTTAATTACTCAACCTTTTAATGTTGCAAAACATATACAATCTTCATCTAGATTTTTAAATTGTTATATGCCTACATCTGAAAATATATTCTCTGTTGCAACTTATAGACAACAATTAAAAGATAAATCTATGGTAAAGGAATCATTGGGATTTGATTTTTATAAAGCAACAAATTATGTTTTATATTTTAATGTTGATATAATGAAAGATGCAATATCAGTCATAATACCAATAGATAAAACATATATGAAATTATTCGATAATATTTATAATAAAAAAAGACTAAACAAATATTATGACAAGTTTAAAAAGATTGATAAATATATTAAAAAATTAGAAGATCCAAAGGTTCCAGAACGCGTTGTAAATGATGATGTAAATGCATTATCCAGAGTAAAGACAACATATGATAAATTAATACAAGATCTATCGTAGGGTTGTGTATGATTATAAAAATTGAATTTAATAATGGTAAATTGTTATAAGGTAGGTTAAATAATAATTAAAAATGACCTTAGTAAAGATCACGGATAAACTTTATTTTACATTCAATGAGGAGTTTACAGATACAAAAGTTCTAGTAAAAGATATACCTATTAATTGTAATCTGCTTTTTAATATAGATATATTTAGAATTAAAATATATGGTGGAAAGGAATATCGAGATAAAGAATTATTATTAAAGGAATTAAATTTTTATGATTCAAAATTATTCAAATCAATTTATAGATTAAATTCAAAAAAAGAGATTGAAATAAATGGTGAGATATATCGAATAAAGAATATAATACATTCTAAAATATTTTCTGTAAATAAACCTCATATACCATTAATTGTTGTTGATAAAACGATTGATTCAAATGGTGTTATTGTATATAAAGATAAACAACTAGGTATTCGAAATGATTTGACACATATTGTACCGTTATGTTTTTTGATAAATATTTGTATTAATTTTATTACAAATTCTGCTTTTTTCTTTTTAATTGATGAATTAGATTATAATGTATGTGAAGCATTAAATGATGTGAAGACAATTGATTATTATTTGATTCTTAAAAAAAAATTTATAATCAAAAATATTAAATTAGTTACATATATATTTAATCCATCAGATATAATATATTCAATTAATGGCGTACATTTTAACTTTAATGGTCATTTATATTCAGATAAATTTAAAATGTATTTTACATTAAATACTTATATTCTTTTTCATGGTGTTAAAGAATTAAATATTGATTATACACCAAATAAAAGTATTATAAAAAATGATAAATTAATAGATGCAAAGGTAAAAACAATTAGAATTAAACTCGAACAATATGATGAAACTAGACTAAAAATACCAAATATTAATTCAATGTCTGTTAACTATAATTCTTTAATGTTTAATTTGTTAACTGAAAAATTATATATAAAATTACAAGATAGAATTAAAATACAGTTGAATAATAAATATTCATTAGATAAGATTATTATAACAGAACTTGATTCGATTCTATATAAGGTGGAAAAGATATCAAACAAGAATATTAATAAATTAGAAGATGTTGATTTAATGTTATATAAAAAGAATTATTTGATGTCTAAACGTACAATTGTCTTAAAAAGTCTTGAAAATGGAGAGACAAAAAAAATAATTTTATAATTTTATCTTATATGCCATATAAAAATATCGATCCTAATTTATGGGGTTCATCTCTATGGACTTTCTTACATTATTTATCTCTAGCATATCCTGAGAATCCTACAGTTGATGAACAAGAAGATGTATACAATTTTTTAGCATCAATGCAAAAAATTATACCTTGTGAAAAATGTAGAAAAAATTTTTTAAAACATTTAGATTCAATGGAAGTTGAAGTTCTAACAACCAGAGAGAATTTTGTTAAATGGTTATACAATATACATAATTCAGTAAATGCTGATACTGGAAAACCTAATTTTTCTTATGATGAATTTATTAAAAAATATAGTAATGGAAGGACAAATGGAGGGGATAGAGTAAATGGAGAAAATGGAGTAATAAATGTCGAACATTTTGATTTAATTGCAAAGAATAGAAATTTAGAAAATATTGTTTTAACATTAAATCAAGAGATAAAAACATTACAAAATAAAAAATCAGGTATTGAACATTTTAATTTTAATCTATCGTCTAATACATTTATTATTGGAATGATTTTAATTGTTATTATTATCATTGTTATTGTGAATAGAAATAAAAAAAGTTAATTGGATTTATTTTGAAGTTTATTAGTTTTATTTAGTTTATTAAGTTTTAAATAGAAAAAGTTGAACAAATATATATTTATACATACATAATTTTAGTTGTTATTTATTTAATATAATATGGAGATTGGAATAGTATATTTAATTCAACCGGCCGAAATGTTCGGCAATGGATGTTATAAAGTTGGTATGTCGCATTCAAATACATTAGCACGTTGTGTAAATGGTTATAATAAAGGATCAAGATATTTATGTATTATGGAATGCAAAAATCCACTTGAGGTTGAACGTAAAATTATACAACAATTTACTCATAAATTTAAAGTTGTATCTGGTAAAGAATATTTTAAAGGTGAAGAATCTGAGTTATTAAGATTATTTTTTGAGATTGTTATAGTTTCAAAATATGATAATGTAAATGATGTAAATGATGTAAATAATGTAAATGATGTAAATGATGTAAATAATGTAAATAATGTAAATGATGTAAATGATGTAAATGATGTAAATGATGTAAATGATGTAAATAATGTAAATGATGTAAATAATGTAAATAATGTAAATGATGTCAAAGATATTAAAGTTATTAATGGTAGATATGTCTGTACTATTTGTAACAATGATTTTAAGACAGAATATCTATGGAACAATCATAAAAATAAAAAAATTCCATGTATAGAAGAATATGAAGTGTATTTAAATGAACAAATTAAAAAAATGGAGAATTATATTAAGATAAATAAAATAAATTTAATTGATAAAAATATAACAAGATGTATATATTGTAAAAATAATTTTAGTACAAAAGGTAATTTAAAGAATCATCTAAATTTAAATTGTAGACAAAGAAAAGAGTATGTGGATAGATTACAACAATTTTATACAGAACTTGATAGGATTTTAGAAATTAAAAATAAGTAAGAATTTATTTTTTAATTATTTTTAAAGCTTAATTTATTGAGTTTTAAATGAGTTTAAATTGTTTTTATTTTTTAGTTTATTTTTGAAGCTTAATTGATTGAGTTTTAAACAATTTTTTATGTTTCAATTATCCTAAAAGTGTACTTTAAAGTTATTTATATGTATCCATTTTAAAATATAAATTGAAGTTATTCTTAAAGCTTAATTGATTGAGTTTTAAACAATTTTTTATGTTTCAATTATCCTAAAAGTGTACTTTAAAGTTATTTATATGTATCCATTTTAAAGTATAAATTGAAGTCTATCTTGAAGTTTTTTTAAAGATTAATTAAAGATCATAAAATTTTAAAAATGTTGTTTCTGAAAAAAACTTTCAAAATACTTTTCTCTAAAATAAAAATATCTCTCTCTCTGGATAGAGTTAAGTAATAAATTTTATATTTACAATTCAGATACTTATATACTTTCTATTTTTAAGTCAATAAAAAGTGTTTATGTATACAATAATGTTTAAGTTGTAATATCATATACTTTTTAACTATTTACAATTTTAAAAATTTCAAAAAGTGTACATAACACACAATTAAACATAAAAAATACAATTTTCGGCGATACATATACGTCAATATTTTATATATATGCAAAAGTGTATATACATACGTGCATAATTAGCATGTTAAAAATATTTACCGGTATATATACTTTTATAAATAAAGTATATCTAAGTAATAATTACATCATTTTAAATATATAAAAGTATTTATATAACTAAATATATGTTATTAGTTAAATAACATAATAAAAATAAAAGTAATCATATAATACAAAATAATGTTAGATGCTTATAAATTATATATATCATATACTTTTTATTTAATACATAAATAGTTTGTATATATGAAACACAAAAAAATAAATTGTGTTATAAAAAGTGTATTATACGCAAATTTGTAAAAAACATGTAAATATAATGTGTTTATACTTAAGATAAATATATTATATAATATATATATTATAGAATGGCTTTAAAATCAAAAGTAAATTTTACATGTGATATATGTAATTTAGGATTCAAGACAGAATATTTATATAATAAGCATAAAAATAAAAAAATTCCATGCATAGATGATTATGAAGTATATCTTAATGAAGAAATTTCAGAAGTAGAAAATATAATAAAAGAAAAAGATAAATGTATAGAACGAATAAATGAAAGAATATGTTCGTATTGTAAAATAGAATATACCCGTAAATATACATTAAAAAATCATGTTATGACACATTGTAAACAAAAAAAAGAGTATGAAATTAAATTACAACAATATCAAGATGAATTAACAAGGATAACTAAAATTAAGAATAATAAAATTGAAAACAATAATATAGATATTGTACCAGAAAATATCGACCATTTAGATAATGAAAGTTTAAAAAAAATTATTTATGAATTAAATAAAAAAAATAACTCAAATAATACAAATAATCAACAAGCACAAACAATTAACAATAATAATGTTGGTGGAAATCAACAGAATATCGAGAATCAACAGAATATCGAGAATCAACAGAATATCGAGAACCAACATATTACAAACATTAATATTACGTTAAATAATTATGATGAACCAAATTGTGATTTTCTAACAATGGAACAGAAGAATAAATTTTTAAAGGATAGATATAAAGGTTTAATCGACTTTATAACCTATGTTTATTTTAATGAATCATATCCAGAAAACCATACTATTTTATACACTAATTTAAGATCAAAGTTTGGTCATATTTATAAAAATAATAAGTGGATTGCGGAAGAGATTGATATGATTGCTGATAAACTTAATGGTTATTCATTTGATAAACTATCTGAACACCTTGATTCAATTAAAAATGATATAAAAGAAGATGAAAATAAAGCTTTAATTCAAAAAGGTGACAGATTTGTTGAACATTTCACATCAAATGATTCTACAAAACAATCAAGAACAAATATTAAGAAGTTAATTTATAATAATAAAGATATAATTGAGAATACAAAGAAAAAAACACAAAAAGTAAAAAAGTAAAAAAGTTAACATAGAAATAAATAGTTAACATAGAAATAAATAGTTAACATAGAAATAAATTAAGATATCTGTATTATTTCATTTTGAATCAATTTAATAAATTCTTCAATCTGTGTATCTGTAAACATATCATTTAACCATGAATTAATATCAAGTCCAACTTTTTTAAATAAAACATCGCGCAAAGATATAATATTTGTAGCATAATTTCTAATCATATTTTTAACTGAAATATTTTGAGTTTTGATTGATTTAATTAAAATCTTTGTTAATTCATTACATCCAATATTTTTATATGTCAATCGCATATCAACATACCATATTGCCCATAAAGCACAAAATCCTCCGGGATCTCCTATTTTTTTTCTATTTGATTCAAAAATATCTAATAATTGAAATCCAACTTTAGGTTCATAATCTTTAGGAGCAAAATATCTAATATTTTCATTTATTGTTTTAAATCTTGATTTAATAAGTTCATCAAGAATTGATGGTTCATAATTTAATCCTGGTGGAGTAGATGATCCATGTGGCTCAAAGCGTTCAACCGTATTAGCTTTAACATCGAATATAATATAGTTAGCATGTGAACCAGCCTTCATTTCAATTCCTAATGGTATAATAATAAACTCTGCACCGCCATTTATACAATCTTTAATTCTATCATAAAAATCATCAACTAAATATAATTTCTGATGAACCCATACAATTTCAAAATTCAAAAAATCACCTCTAGAACCCATCATAATACCAATTGATCTGTAAAAATTTTGTAGATTTTCATTGGAATAAAACTCAGTTGATAGTGTTGAACAGGCTGATTTATGTTTTTTTAATAAATATATCAAACCAAGTAAAACATCAAGAGTTGTACCTGTAAATGTACATACATCTAAAGTTTCACCTTCTTCAAGTGTAATACATATTTTGTTCTTGGCTAAAGGGTATGATGATTCAGCACATTTAATCTTATTATCTTTAATCTTTTCTAATGTTTCAAATAAATATTCTTTTATTTTTACTCTACAAATCTTTTGTAATCTTTCGTCCGAATCTATTTTACCTGTAAAAACTTTTTTTAATTCATTAGGATTAATAGTAATAAATTCTTTTGAACATATATTTTCCCATTCTTTCCCCATTCTTTTTGTTTATTTCTTAATCTATACATATATCCATCAATAATCATCTCAACATATTCATCCAAATATTTTTTATCAACTAAATCTAAAATTGTTATACCTTTTTTATTTTTACTATATATATCTAATCTTTTTTGTATTAATACATTCTTATATAATCTCCATATTCCTAATCCTGTTAACAAAAACAAACATGAATTACCATCATTGTCAATTATTGCAAGATTTGAATTTAATATTAGATATTTCATAGTTCCATCTGATATATTTGTTGAATATGCATCTAATAAAATATGTAAAGGTAATTTACCATCAATGTTATATAAATTCAAATTTGTTATATATTTTTTGTTGTTAATAAATAAATCAATTAATCCATATGATTCTTCAATCATTACATAATGTAAAGGTGTATTTCCAAATACATCTTGTATATTTGGATTTCCAGATACATCTAATATTAATCCAATTAGATATTTGTTATTAATTGATACTGCATAATGTAGAGCTGTAAATTCATGTGAATAATCTTGTAAATTTATATTGATACCATTTTTAATAAGATATTCTGCTATATCTATTAATTGTAAATTTACTGCGAAATGTAAAGATGTTTCACCTGTTATTGTTCTTGTATTAATGTTTGTAATACCTGGTAAGATTAATTTTACAATATCTAAATCACGTGATAATATAGAATAATGAAGCGCATTATAACCTTTATTATCTACTGTGTTAAGATTGCAATTTGCTTCTAATAATTTTTTAATAGCATATATATTTTTACTTGTAATAGCATATTGTATAGGTGTTTTAAAATTTCTATCTTTAATATCAATAATTGATACACCAATCATTTCAGAATTTATTTGTAACAAATATTCAAGTATTTCATCATAACCATATTTAATTGGAATATATAAAATAGATCTATTGTCTGCATCTAATACATCTAATTGAACATTCATTTCATGTAGAATCTTTATCACATCAAGTCTGTTATGTAAAACTGCATATGAAATAATATAATTTCCTGTTTGATCTTTCATATTAACATCAATCTCCACTTTTAATTCTTGTAATAATTTTAATATTTCATCCCATTTATTTTTCTTTATTAGTTTAAATATTTTTTCGTATATATCATAATTATCTTCAACGTCAACAATAGCCATTATATACTATATATTATAAGTTTTAATTTTGTTTTTCTTTTAATTTATTTAGTTGTTCTTTTAATATATCATTCTCTTGTTTTAATCTTACATTCTCTTTTTCAAATCTTTTTATACATGCTATAACAAAATTTAAATCATAGTGTGATTCAATTTCTTCTATCAATTCTTCTTCTGTAAGAAACATATACTCTATATCTTTTTTACTTTTTTTATTCATATAAAATTGGTAACAATATGTTTCTGAAAAATCGGATGTATTTGTATCTGTATTCGCATCATTATTATCTAAAGATTTGTAAAATTCAGTAAAATCATCATCTGAAAATTGTAAAATTTCATCTGTTTTTTCCTTAATTAATTCTAAAAATTTTGTATCATTTACACTTATCGCTTTATTTATTTTTGCAAAGAATTTATCAGAATTAACTTTGTGAAACCTATCTGGATGAAACTTTTTTGATAATAATTTATATAATTTTTTATTATCATCTGTTGATTCTTCTTTGTCAGTCATACATGTCTGTGATGTATAATATTCATATCGATAGAATTTTCTATTTGTCTCATTAAGATGATCTGAAAATTTTTTATTAGATCTTTGTCTTACATAGTCAAACCATGCATTCTGAGCTTTTATATAATCATCATATATTTTCTTACCAGATTCATCAAGTTCGGAATAGAAGGACATTTAATAAATTTAATGTATAAATAAAGTAAAAAATAGCAAACATAACAAATAATTATCATTTTTTTAGAAATTAATTTGAAGTTCATTTGATTTATACATATTTAAAATATTTTCTAAATAATAATAAAATACTGATGTAATAATCTGTCTCTTTTCTACGTGATATTCTCTTAATGTTTCATGGCCATCATTATAAGTAAAAAATTGCATTTGACCTATTTCATTATTGTTCTCATTTATTGGTAACTCGTTAATTGTAGTTTCGGCTAGATAATAAATATGACGATATTTTACACCATTTGTTCCGATTAGATTCTCTTCAATTGGTCCAATTGAATCAATAACTTTAATAGACTCTCGAGGAATTGATGTCTCTTCAGTAAATTCTCTAATAGCACATTCTTTCATTGTCTCATTACGATTTCTACGTCCTTTCGGAAACCCCCATTCATTTGATGTATAAAGTGGTTCTACATTATTAACATAAAAATCTAGATTAAGTTCTAGATCCATAGATGAAGTTAGTTTTAAAAATTTTTCTTTTGCTACTAAAAAATCTTTTTTAATATAACCCATTTTTTGCTCATCATTATTCCACAAATCTACCCATAATTCATCAAATGTCATTGTTTTAATCTTATCAATCTCTGATCGAATCATATGTTGAAATAAAAAGTTAATTCCATCAATATTATCTAATTTATATTTTCCACGAATAAAATCAACATATCCAAGTGAATGTTTTCTTTGGATTAATAGAAATTTAATTTTTGATGTAATCAAACCTAATAATTGTAAATCGGATGGAGTTTCTGGTGCAATATTATAAATATGTGAACGAATATTTAGTTTTAGATGTTTAATTGGAATTTCTTTTAGTTCTGATAAATTTATAAGAATTATACCCCAACTGGTAATGGGTTCGGGACAATCTTTATATGAATGCGATGTTGAATCACAATTAGTACAATTAAAATTTTTTTTATACATTATTCACTTTATTTATATAAATGTTAACAAATTTTAAATGTATTTTATAAAAAAAATGAAAAAATAATATAAATAATAATACATAAAAATAGAAATAAATATAAATATAAATATAATGGTAATTGGATTTGCAAAATATAGTTCCCATATAATTACAATTGAAACCACAAACTATAGACCACAATGTGATTGTGTTTATGATTATTCAACTTGTAAATATTTAACAGAAAATTTCAAAATTATAGACATTGAGAATGTTTTAGGCGATAAAATAGATAGAATTGATGAATATTTTGAGATAAATAAAGAATATATAAATAATTTTGGATTACCAGCATTTTGGCTTAAAAAAGAGATTGCTTTTTGTCATAATTTTATTGGATTAAGAGAATATGAAAAGTTTCCAGATGGATATTCTGGTTTTTATTGCAATTATTATGATGATGGAAAGTTATTTGAAGAATTTTTCCATGTTAATGGTATTGTTAATTGTATTGTTAATGGTATTCGATTCTAATCATCATCTTCTTCAGTTTCATTATATGTTTCCGATAATTCAACATTTAAATTTGCTTTTATTTCAGCTTCTTCATGTTTTCTTTGGATATCTGTTTCTGCATCAAGATATGTCTGCATTGTTTCATAACGGTTGATCATAGTATTTGTATTAAGAGATTCTTTTATATCTTCTTCTGTTGCAATAGAATCAAGGTACGCTGAACATAAAATTCTATCGGTTTTATCAATAATTTTTTTATTTAAAATTTTGATTTTAACATACATATTTGGTTTGAGAACAATAAATTTTTTATGTGTTTCAGTTTCGGTATTTGTATTTTCATTATCTGAATCTTTTCTGACAGTCCATGTATTTAATCTTTGGTTAAAAACAAATAATTTAGTGTTCATATTTTTTGTTGTATAAATTAGAATATCAAGTGGACCATTTGTTAGGTATATTGTTGGACCAGTTACTGCAAAAATCTTTGCAATAATTGTAGAATTTAAGACAGGTCTACAGATTGTACATAAAAATTTAACTTTAAATAATGCACATGCCATGGGATCTTCAGGAACAACTTCAGCATCATAATCTGGATATATTTCATGGATTTTTGTAATATATCCATAATCTAAAAAACATTTATTTATATAATCTTTTTCAATTGATGCCTTGATATGTTTTCTGATATTATTATCCATTAATGATGGATGGATTCTTACAACCGTATTAAGATAAGTAGAAATATATGGATTCATCTATTATATATAATATATTATGTAATTATTATTTAAAAGAAAAAAAATCAATTTTTAAAAAATGAAAACTATTAAGCATAATAACAAATATAAATATGAATATTACAATTAAACCTCATCAAGAAATAACAAGTTTTTAGTATCGGATAATATATTTTTTGCCGTCTTTTTGTATTTTTAATTCAGTAAAAATAGAGTCAAAATCATCAAGTTTTTCATCAGCTGATATTATTATCTTATCTACTTTCTTTTCATATGATAATTTTACTGGTATTCGTTTCTTTAATTGTTCTTTTATATATTCGATTCTATCTTCAATGTTAAGAGGAAATGGTAAAACAGGGTGATTGTAAGGTACCATTAGATATGTTTTCTTTTCTCCTTTTTGATATTTCTCTAATTTTACCATCTCATTTCGAATCATATCACATAATTCATGTCTAGTTGTTTTAGAATCAAACTTTATACCTAGATCTTTTGCAATTTTATCAATTTGTGGTTTTTCTTTAGTTACACATACTGCGCCTTTTGCAGATGGTATACCTGTACCCCTCTTCTTCTCTAATATTTTAGCTCTCTTTTCTCTCAATTTAAAGATATCACCTGTACCAACTTCTTCTTTACTCTTCTTTCTTGATGTATCCTTATCTATTATTCCTACAAATTTATTTTCATTACGTTGATCATAATAATCAACAGTCTTATTAAAATCATATTCATTATCTTCTTTTCTCATTTCATCATCTTCGTCAAATGTTATATTCTTTTCCATATATTCTTTATATTTATCCATGCCTTTTATATATGAAAACAATGATATAGGTTGTGTTATTGGTTTAACATATTTTGTTCTATAATATATGGGCACATCTTCATTTTGGTCAAATGGTTGAAATATATAGTATTTGTCAACAAAGATTAAATATCCAGAACGATTATTCTTATCAATTACAGTATCTTTAAAACTATTTAATTCATTTTGATTTAGAGGTATTAATTCATCTAATGCTTTATACACAAAAAATGAATCAAATAAATCAGCTTTTTCTGGTGGATAAGAACCTTTTACATATGATACAATATCAGATAATAGATATAGATAGTTTAATAAATATAATTCTTTAATTTTTTTCTTACAAAATTCAATTTCTGTTCTTGCAAATTGCGTTGTAAATGTATTAAGATCTAAATCAGATTTAGATAGAGCCTTGTAGATTTTTCTTGTTGGATCATAATATTCTGCATTTAATTTCATATTATCACATTTAAAATGACAAGAAGTATAATCACAAATCATTGGACACATTTGTTCTCCATCTTTTGCATCTAATGGTTCTTTACAATTTTTATTATCATTTATTTCCTCTTTAAAAATATTTGCCTGATAATTAAGTGCACAATCAAAAGATACTTCTTTCATAGCTCTTTCAATCTTTTTAATTAACAAATATTTCAATTCAGCTTTTCTATATAAATCTTCCTCAGATGACATTCCATCTTTTAATTTTACAACATACTTGTAAACATTAACAAAAGGGAATACATTATTTTCTGACATTTGTTTATAATGTGAACACCATCTAATTGCTCTTCCAACTACTTGATCAACTCTCCCAAAATTAAAATATACATCGAGAATATGTGTCTCACCTACATTATATAGTGATATACCTTCATTCATAACTTTTGAACCTAAAATGAATTTTAAATGTCTACCTTCTCTATTATCAAATGTATTAAAAACATTATCAATTATTCTTTTTTTCTCTTCAGGTATAACATCAGCAGCTGCTTCGTCTGACGCCTTACCTGTTACCGTAATAAATGTTGCAGGATAAAAAGTATGTGGTGGGAGTTCTTTCGATGTTTTATGTTTTTCATATTCTTTATAATCGGATGATTCTGACGAATCTTTATTTGTTTCTCTATTTACCTTATTTGTTTCTCTATTTACCAATCCATGATTTTCAAATGTTTTACCACAATAATAACATTTAGTATCAGGTGTAATTTGATATAAATTTTTATCTTCTTCAAATGCCAAGAATCCATTTTGAAGTAGAATTTGTTCAAAGATATCAATACCAACTTTTACAAGATTTGAATAAATAAATGCTGTTTTTGCACCTTTCTTTCCCCATACTAATTTATTTAATTTATGTAGAGCTTTAGCAAATTTAGTTGAGAAAATTTTAAGATATTTTTCTTTTAAAAATTTACCTGTGACTGTTGCATTATTATGTGTTAATTCAATTAAACCAGTTTCTTTATCATTCTTTATTATATCTCTAGCAATTTTCTGATTTAATTGATCAGAATACAATTTAATCTGTGATTTTAATAGTTCTATACCCTCATTACCAGATGTACCAATTATTGATTTTTTATCTGGACTGAGAGCTGGAAATATAAAGTTGGCAACAGCTTCTGATTTTCTATCTAGAGCATCTTCATTTTCTTCAGTTTGTAATGTATCATATCCTTTTTGTTGAAATTCAGACATTGCGCATCGAATAACATTTGTAAATTTTAAACCTTTTGGTTTTACACCTCTGTCAACTCTTTTTGCAAATACCATGGGGTCTGAACCTCTAACATGTGATATATACCCAGATGCCATTTTTTTAAAATATTCAAGTCCACCAGGTTTAATTTGCATTTCATAATTTCTTTCAGTTGTAAATATTTTATCTCTTAACATTGGATAATCTTTAGGTCTAAGATAATTAACTAATTCAACTATATCATCAGCCAAATTTTTCATTGGTGTAGCACTCATCAATAAAACTTTTAGATTATGTGAATTTTGTATAACTGTTTTTAAAGCCTCACCATAAGCATTACCTGTAAGATTGTGTGCTTCATCAACTATAATTAAAGTATTATTTAAGTTATAGATACGATCAACTGAAACATCTCTCTCAAATTCACCTTCTTCAGTTTTACGATATGTTACTTTTGTACCTTCTTTTTTTTCTATAATTTTCTCACCTAATACACGTTTATAAAAACTTTTATAAGACAAGAATTTATAAAACTGCATAGCCTGTGCGATTGCTGCTTTTTTAATCCTATCAAGTTCTGCTTCATCAACCAAAGTTGATTTATCTATTTTTTTCATATATGTCTCACCAGTACACTTTATTAAATGATATTTCCAACTTTCTTTTAATAAAGGTCCAGGAACTAGAATATATATTTTAGTATTATATTTTTGTGCTAGAGGTTTAAATTTTTCAGCAATAGCCACACCCGCGCATGTTTTACCTGTACCTAAACCATGGAATATGATAGCACCAGGAAATGGTGTATCAGGATTAACAATATTTGCAGCTAATGTTTGATATTCGTGAAGAGAAAAATCTCTAGCGCACACATTATCTCTATAATCTTTTATATCCTCATAATCTTTTAATTCAGGTCGTTCAGGATATTTGTTATAATAGAATTCTCTTTTTTTGTATAATTTTAATTGTAAATCTTCATCATCAACATTAGGATATGTAAAATTAGTTTTCATTATATTTACTTCGTCATCCGAATTAGACATTATTATTATATATTAATTAATGTGATAATTTTATATTTAGAAAATGTTTAATTATAGTATAAAACAAAAATTAAATGGAAGCTAAAATATTTACACTTGATGATAAAAAAAAATTAAAAGAGAAGATTGAAAAAAATAATTCTAGAGAAATAATTGAAAAGATTAAAAATATTATATTAAAAAATAATCCACAATTATCGTATACACAGAATAGTTCAGGTGTTCTATTATTTTTTCATAATTTAACTAATGAAACATATGAAAAAATAGAATTAATATTAAAGAAATATGATGCTGAAAAGATTAAATCAATTGAAATTTTATCTGATGAGAAATCAAATATTACATTTGATACAATAACAAATCTTAAAGAACCACAGCAAAATAATAATAGATTATCATCACTTGAAAAAAATATTATTAAGAAAAAAGATTATTATGAAAAATTAAAAGAAGAAAATAATTGTGATTTAGATGTTATTTATAGAAGCGATGATGATCCAGATATTTTTCTTAGTAAGTTTTCAGATAAAAAAGATAAAATCGATGATACAATAAAACAAAAAAAGTCTAATACTAAATCTAACAAAAAGTAAAGCAAAATAAAAAATTGATAAAAATAATTATAAAGATTAATCCTTATTATATATGTAATAAATTAACAAATGGAGGTATTAGAAAATAATAAATCAAAAATGACCGAAAGAGTAACTCTTGCATCTTTACTACAATTTATTAAAGATAATACACAACAATTTCAACCAAAAGAAGAGATTATTAATGAGAAAGTTAAAAAAGTTAACAGCGAATCAATAAACGAAAAGCATAAAGAAAAATCGAAAGAAAAACCTAAAACTTTCAAAGATAAACTTGAAGGATCTACTAAACCAGTTAAATTTATGGATTATGAAAATGTGTATATTACAAAATATAATTTTCCATCATTTTTAGATTCTATTCTATTCTTTTTAAATGATAAAGCAATTAATTCAGATATGATTATTTCGGGATTAAAACGTTTTATTCAATATGGTGGTTTCACAGATTTTGGTTATTCTAAATTAAAATGGAATAAAAAAATGATTGTAAATTCAATTGATTCTAATTCAATTGATGAATATTATATTCGTTCACTATCTGATTATCTACATGTAAATATTTTTATTATACACGAAGATTCAGATTCTTTCGCATTATCTGGTGATTTCTATCAATATAGAAAAACATATGTAGTATATAGATTAAATTATAAGTTTTATCCTGTTTTTGATAATAATACATTATTTTTTACACATGATTCAGAATTTATTAAAAAATTACTTCCTAAAAATATTGAGACAAAGTTAGATACAACAGATATTTACGGTCCATTAAAAATTTCTGATAATATTACAGAATTTTTACCAGAGATTCAAATTGATGAATCTTTAATTCCACAAGCAGATTTACAATCGATTGTTAATGGTTTTGATGATTATGATACAGAAGATGATCAAGATGAAATTGAAAATAAAATTGAAAATAAAATTGAAAATGAAAATGAAGAAGAAAATGAAAATGAAGAAGAAAATAAAATTGAAATTGAAAATGAAGAAGAAAATGAAAATGGAGAAGAAAATAAAATTAATTATAGTAAATTATCCTATAAAGAATTACAAATTTTAGCTAAAAAACTTCATATTGATATTAAAGTTGATGGAAGATTACTTACTAAAGAAAAATTGTGCATCAAAATTAAAGAAAAACAATCATAATTTATTTATATAAATAAAATGAAGGTAAATAAAATAGAAATCCAAGAGATAAATAAAATAAGAATTTATGAAAATGATTTGAAATTCAAACATCAAAGAAAGATAGATTTTTCATCTAATTTAATTGAGTTTGCATCTGAGGATATTAAAAATAAATCTAATCATAATTTTGATACAATTAGATATAGATTAGAAGAAGCTGAAAAACATGATTTTACGATGATAGATTTATCACATCTATCTTTATCACATTTAAATAAAATCTTTACATCTGAACATTATGCTCGTTGTGAGATTTTATTTCTAAATAATAATAATCTTTGTGAAAATGTTGATTTTACAAATTTTTTAAATCTTAAAGTTCTTGATGTACAGTCAAATAATATTGAATCAATACTTTTACCAAAAACTATTATTGAATTAACAGCTTCAGATAATCTAATAGAAAAATTACAATCAGATTTACCTAATCTTGAAAGATTAATAATAAATAATAATAAGTTAAAAGCATTAAAAGATTATGAAAATCTTGTATTGTTAGAATGTACACATAATTATATTGAATCAATAAATTATTATCCAAAAATCAAAAAAATTATTGCTAATAACAATCCATTAAAAAGTATTGTTTTTCTACCTCTTTTATCATATTTAGATATTACTGGATGTCCTATTGATTCTTTACCAGTTTTTTTAAATCTAAAACATTTAGGAGCTTCAAATACAAAATTGACAACACTTGATCCTTCTATGATAAATTTAGAATTTATTGAAATAATAGACACCCCAATTAAACGTCTATCATATTTTGAAAACTTTGATTGTGTATTGTTATCTAGTAATCATACAAAGACTATATCATCTAAATATAAAACAGTTGCAAATGCAATAATTAATCAAAAAGGTGTAATTGTATCTATATCAAAAAATTTATCGATATAATACCAAAAATAATTCCTGTTATTTTTTTATATTTATTGTTTCATTGAATAATATTAATCCGATTATAACAACAATTAGAATTTGTAGAATCTGTAAAACTACATATATATTTGATATTTCTCCTTTACAAAAAATATTGATATATAAGGAAGTCATTACACCATATAATAAAATAGAAATAAATACATAGAATTTTTTATTTGTTTGTATATTTTTTTATAAAGTATAATGGTAACAAAGCTATAATACTTGCCAGAATTATTAAAAATAACATTTAAGAATATAACTTATATTAATATGATTATAAAAAAAATGTTAAAACGTCAAGTAGAAAAAAATCATACAGTAAACAGAGAAACAAATACAAATACAAATAATCCATCAGTTGAATTAATTAGAGGTGGAGATTTAGAAGAAGACCAAATGGATATTAATGCTATCCCAGATATTGAATTATTATCATCAAAGGTTGTTGATTTTTTAGAATTCTATGATGAACCAGCTATTGTAAAATTAAGAAAAGAAAATCATCCACATTATTTATTTAAACTATATGAAAGATTTGAAATTTTACCGGCATCTATGATTAAACTATTATCCGAACCTAATCATCATCTAAGAACACAAAATATTGAAAAAATTATTATGCTTTTAGAAAGATTGGCTGAAGTAAAAGCTGGAAAAAGAAATTTAGAGGTAACACGTGATGAATTTTTAGAAGAAAATAATGAAAAATATTTTTACCCAGCATTTGGTGGAAAAGAAGAATTGATGAAATTAGCTGAAGAAAAAAAAAATAAAATATAAATATTAAATATTATATATTATGGATTATAAAAATAAATATTTAAAATATAAAGAAAAATATTTATCTTTAAAAATAAATCAAACTGGGGGTGCATTTCCTTTTAAATTTGGTGATTGTGAAATATTATATATAATGGCAAAAATTGATGGTGATACTTTAGATAGAATAAATGAACGCAGAGTAGCATTTAAATTATTACCTAAAAGTGATTTACATATATCATTATTACAATTATATGTAAATAATCAGCATTCAGATTATGGAATATTTGACAGTCAAGAATTTAAAGATAAAATAATTGAATCATATAAAAAAAATATTATAGATAATAATATACAATTACAATCAACTGAAGTTACAGCTGCAGGACAAAAAAGAGGAATATGGGAATTTCTTGGTAGAGAACCAAATAAATTCTGGGCACGTGTATACACATTGAATCCATCTGATACAATACATGTATCACAATTTAGACGTGATATTTATGGCTATATTAATACAAAACTTGGTCAATCAACACATGTTACAGATATACGAGGAAAGGCACCTGACCAAGATGATTTTGAAATATATTCATATAAAGGACAAGAATTATATGCTATAAATAAAGCATATTATTTCGGGATAGATACTTGGAAGCCACATGTAAGTATTTTAACTCTATCTGAATTAGAAAAATCACCAGATAATATGATTTCAAATATTAATGATCCTAATTCTGTTATGTATAAATTTACAAATAAAAGTACAGATGATGAAAAGATAAATATTTTAAGATCTGAATCTGCTACAAGATCTAAAAATATACAACCAATAAGTAATATTAAATTATATGAAGATATTAATAAATTAAAATATTCATTAAATAATCCTAAAACGAAAATTAATAAAGAAGAATATCTAATAGTAAAAAATAGTCAAACAAATCCAATAAATCCAATAAATCAAGATAATGGATGTTCAATTATGTAAAAATAATTTTCTTTTTCAATTCTAAACTTGCTTCAAGATTAATCTTATTTGATAAATAAGACATATCATTTATTTTTGCTTTATTTTGTTTATATTCTGCAATTGGCATAAAAAATAATTCTGTCCAAAATTTTGCTGCTTCTATTTGTTCTTCTCTTGCCTTTTGATAAACATCTCCATAGAAATTTTGTGCAGCAACAAATGTTAAAATTTGTCCGATTGCTTTAAATTGTTTATTCTCAATATGATTATTAAATTGTGTTAGTCTAACTTTCATCTCTGGTTCAATTATATAATCTGTAAAAATATCATAAATCTCTAATTTTTCATTCTTACTTGTATCCATTTGATTTTTAATTTTCTCCATTTTTGTTGTGATATCTTTTAATTTTGAATCAGAATCCGAATATAAAAATCGCTGAGCTATAATAAATTTTTCAGCATCAGAAGGTCTAGATGACAATGGTTTACATAGATAAACACGATTAAAGAGAGATGATATAATTGTAATAATTTTTTGTGATACATTCGTATATGTTTCAGTTAATTTTAATACAAATGCACCATCTTTCTTTTGATTCTTTACAACAAATAATATATAATCAATAATATCCTCATAGAATTTTTGTTCTTCAGTATTGATAAATATATCTGTTGAATAATTTGCAGTTATAAAATTAAGTTTTTCAGTAATTTTATCATCAAATTTATATTGTTTATCATTTTTAGATTTTCCAAATAAATTTTTATATGATTCAGTTGATTCAGCAAATCCATTTAAATCATTTTTACCAAGATGACATGATAGAAGAGTTGAATCAAGATCAATTAGATCAAACATAAAGAACATTTCCCATAATTTACAAAAATCATCTGTTAATTGTTTTTTGTTAGAATTTTCAAAATATTTTTTCCCCTTATCTGATATACTATCATTATAATTATCAATTATTAATTCAAACGGATTTAATACTTCATATACTTTTTTCTTATTCTCAAATGTTGTTAACTCTTTTTGTGCATCATTTTTCATCGCATGTATATAATGTTGAAATCCTAAAGAATTCTTGGGATAATTATTGTATTTACTAAATTTTATATCTGCTTCTGAATCAAATATAGATTTTTCAATAAGTGGTAAAGTTATTACATCTTGTAAATATTTTGGTAATAAATTTGGATTTGCAATTATATCTGCTCTTGATAAATTACGATTAATTTTATTTGAACCTTTATTTGATCCTTTATTTGATCCTTTATTTGACCCCTTTTTTGTAACTTTATTTGACCCCTTTTTTGTAACTTTATTTGACCCCTTTTTTGTAACTTTATTTGACCCCTTTTTTGTAACTTTATTTGACCCCTTTTTTGTATCTTTATTGGAACCTTTATTCAAATTCCTTTTTGTTTTATTCGTTTTCTCTACCATTGATAATAATAATAAAATAAGATTAAAACTTTAAAACTTTAAAATATAAATTCAAAAATTTGAAAATATTTCATAATAAAATTATTTCATAATGATATTTAAGATTTATATTATTATATATATATATATGTCTTCAATATCTAAAGATGATTTGACAGCAATATCTCGGCTCTTTTCTAAAACCGAGAAAACTGATGAATTTGAATTAATTATTTCAAACCATGATAACAAATATTTTGGTCAAGAAAAATATATTCAATTATTAAAATATCTCAAACATCGTAGTGTAAGTATAAAAACAGAGATTAAAAATATTGATATATTAGATGTTGTATATTCACATGATGATAATACAAATTACAGAGCATCAATTATTGGGGTTGAAAAGATTAATAAATATATTTCCCAATTAGATTTGTGGAAATCACATGTTATATTTAAAAGTTTAGTTAGAATTTCCAAAGAAAAAAAAGATATTAATCTTCTAAAAAAGATCCGCAATAAAGATAATACACATACAATTGAAGATTTTAATATGAGATTTAAATTATCACAAGAACAAAAATTTTCGGATGAGGATTATAAAATTTGTGAAAGTATTTCTTATGAATCAATTTCAAAAATTTCTTTTAGATTAAAACAAAGATCGACATTATTTTTAATTGATTCAAATAATGAATTATTGGAAATTGATTTAACTTGTACAAAAACAACATCAAATTATAAAACAATAAATGATGTACCCCCTATTTATGAAGTTGAAATTGAATATCAAACAAAAACAAATGATAAAAATAATAAAAATGATTCAACTTTAAATTTAATGATTTCGGAATCAATGATTATCCATAAGATTATTCAACAATCAAACTTTGTTATAACCAATACTCAAAAAAAAGCTGTATTAAATTTTTATAAGAATATTGCTAACGTAAATGAACAAGCTACTTTCTTAGAAGCTAGACAACCTATATCTCTTGAAATACAATATTTAACTGAGACTTTACCAAATAAATATGCTGTAACTGATAAGGCAGATGGTGATCGTTATTTCTTAATTATTATGAATTCACATGTATATTTTATCTCGACAAATTTAAATGTTAAAGATTCTGGTATTCAGTTAAAGACATCAGAATATGATGGTACAATTTTAGATGGTGAGTATATTTTTATACCCAAACTAAATCGTCATTTATATTTAATTTTTGATGCTCTATTTATTGGATTAACTGATATCAGAGGTGAAGTTAAATTCATGGAACGTATTAAAAAAGCAGAAGACGTATGTTCAAAGATATTTGTTTTTGATAAACAACAAGGATTTAAAAAAAATACATATAAGGCGGATGGTACTTTTAATTTAGATGATTACAAACAATTTCATAGAAAAGAATATTCGAGAGCAATGCAAACATTAAATAATGATATAAAATATGAACCTAAATATCCATTAATTAGAATAAAATATTTTATTGATGTTGTTGGTGCACAACCATGGGAAATATTCTCTTATGCCGAAATGTTATGGAAAGATTATACAGAAAATTCAGATATTGGATGTCCATATATTCTTGATGGTCTAATTTTTCAACCTTTGGACCAACAATATATAACAAATCAAAGAGAGTCAAAATTATTTGAATATAAATGGAAACCTCCGCAAAAAAATTCAATCGATTTTTATATTCAATTTGAGAGAGACAAATCAACTGGTAAAATTCTTACTGTTTATGATAATTCAAATGATGATTATGTTAGAAATAAATCATATAGAATTTGCAAACTATATTGTGGCAAATTTAATTCTCAAAGAGAAGTACCCGAATTATTTAATGAAGAAAAACAGATGTATTGGGCTTATCTATTTCTAGATGGAGGTGAAGTAAGAGATGCAGATGGAAATATTATTACTGATGGAACAGTTGTTGAATTCTACTATAATGACCAAAAGGGTGAAGATATTATAATCCCCGAACGTTTTAGATGGGTACCACTCAGAACAAGATATGATAAGACTGAATCAGTTTTAAGATTTCATCGTAAGTACGGTAACAATCTTGATGTCGCTATGAAGGTATGGAGATCTATTCAGAATCCAATTTTATATGCTGATTTTCAAGATTTAGCAAAGGGCAATGACCCAAAGAAAAATCAATTCTTCTATGATATCAAAGTTGAATTATTACGTAAGCGTATTGGTCATGAATTAATTGTATCAGTCTCACAACAAAATGTTTATTATCAAAAAATCAAGAAGAATGCAGAATCTATGCGTACTTTTCACAACTGGATTAAATCTAATATCATTTATACATATTGTAATAAACAGTATAAAAATGATGTAGCACAATCAGTTTTAGATATTGGATGTGGTGTTGGTGGTGATATTATGAAATTTTACTATGTTGCTGTTGCATATTATGTAGGTGTTGATATTGCTAAAGAAGGTATATTTTCAGCTGTTAATGGAGCAATTTCACGTTATAATAATAGTAGAAGAAATAAACCTAATTTCCCTAAAATGGAATTTATTCATGCTGATTGTGGTACAAAATTAACATATGAAGATCAAAATAGAGTTTTAGGTGGAATGAATAATGATAATCGCCTATTAATAAATAAATATTTTGGTTCACAGTCAAGTCAATTTGATATTGTTAATTGTCAATTCGTTATGCATTATTTTCTAAAAGATCAACTTACATGGGATAATTTTAAATCAAATCTTAATAAAACACTTAAACCCGGTGGGTTTTTTATTGCTACTCATTTTGATGCCGAGAGAGTCACAAAATATATTGGAAAAGAACAATCAAAGACAGAATACGTTACAGATGATAAAGGTAAAAAACAAAAATTATTTGAGATTATTAAAAAATATCAAGAACCAGAACAAGGTAAACCTATTGGACCCGGTGCAGCCATTGATTTATTTGCAGCTTGGATGTTTAATGAAGGTGAATTTGTTACAGAATATTTAGTTGATGTTAATTATGTATGGAAAGATTTAGAAAAAGATTGTGATTTAGAAGTTATTGAATCAGATCTCTTCTACAATCAATTCTATATACATGAACAACATTTTAAAAAAGCTTATACATATATGCATAATGAACAAACATTAAAATTCTTGTCTGATACTGCAAAATATTATGAAGATACCGAAATGAATCTTAAATGTAGAGATTATACATTCTTACATCGTTATTGTATATATAAGAAAAAAGAATCATCACCTGCAAAAAGAGAACAAACAAGAGTAAACAGAAAACAAATGGAAGTAAATAATAATGATGTTGAAGTAAATAAAACAAAAAATATATCTAGACCAAAACTATCTAAATCAAAATATGATCCAAAATATTCTTTTATGAATTCAATTCATTACGGGTTACAATCACATCAAATCATTCCGAAATCGGTTGATGTTAGTAATTTCTACAAAGAATTTGGAATAAATTTGATAGAAGACTCTAAATTAAATTCTACAAAGATTAAACAAATATGTTCAAAATTAAAAATTTCACATGAAATTGATTTAAATACTGAGAAACAAAAAACACATGAACTTTTAGATGGATTGAATATTGCTAAATATGAAAATGGAAAGGTCGAAGAATACATAAATATTGGTAAAAATAAAAAAACTTTGGTTATTAGTGAAGAAAATAAGAATTTTAGCCCAATATTCTTTAATACTGAGAAGGGTAAACAATCTTTATTCAATGATATGAAATCTGCTCAACTTGTATAGAATGGAAAAATGTTCTGTCTCTCGAACATAACCATCTGATGTAATTACCCATCCAGTGATGTGTTCACTAGATGGAATTCGGGGATCGCGTAAAGCAAATGCGGTCAGACCAATTTCAGAGAGTCTAGGTACATAATCAATAGATTCTACAACATATTCAATTTGAGAAGAAACTGTGGATGGAATGTATTTGTAGAGAGAGATTGAACGATGTATACCAAATTCTTGAGATGGAATTGATTCAACATTAATTGATACCTTTTGTCCAACCTGGAGTGCCATGATTTCAGGAAATGTATCACTGGAAGGACGGTAAATATCCTTAATAGAAAAGAATGGAGAACGACCCATTTTATTGTTGATAATATTGTTAATAATATTATTTATATTTTAGGTATATAGGCTATTTAAAATTTCATTTTTTTTTAAAAATTGATATTTAAATTTTATATTTTTCTATTTTTTCATTTAATTATATAAATATAATGAGTTCTATAAATGAGATTTTTAAATACAAAGATCCAAATACAGAAACAACTGAATTTCATCATAAAATGATGGAACAATTACAGGAAAAATTAGAAGGTAATACAAACACAATTATTTTGGATACAGAGACAGATGGTAAGAATAAGATTGTACAGATTTCATATTATATTCTAAACAATTTAAATGAAAAAACACATTCTTATGATTTCTTTTTAAATGATGGTACAAACACTTTAGATTTTTTTAAAAAGTTTGATGATAAATTTATAAAGGAAAATGGTATTGATGTAATATTTGTTCTTCGAAAATTATCCGATGATTTAACACATTGTTCACGTATTGTATGTCATAATACTTTATTTGATTTGGGTAAATTAAAATTATATTTTGAAAAATTTAATGTTGAATATTTGTTTCCTTCAGATGTATATTGTACAATGAATAAATCGAGAAATATTGTAAAAGCACAAGGTAAGAATGGTCAGATTAAGAATCCAAAACTTGGTGAACTTTGTGCATTTTTTGATGTTGATTATAAACCAGATGATGCACACGATGGATTATATGATGTAGATGTAACTTATAAATGTTATAAAAAAATGATTAGTATTTTTTCCAATCAGATTGTTGTGCATCCAAAGTTGTGTTTTGAAGGGAAATGTAAAAAAGATTCCACAATTTATTATTGAATTAGCTAATAACATGATTATAAAACGTGAACAACAAATGTCAAGTCCATATCATCAGAATTTAAAATCAAATCATATGTGTGCAATTCTTAATAAAAATGGTAAAACATTATCTTTTGGTTCTAATTGTTATAATCTTCAAATTGATATAACAGAACATGCTGAAGTACAAGCTTTTAGAAAGTTAATAGAACGTATTGGTAGAAATAATAGAAAAATTACAATTGATATTCTGGTTATAAGAACAACTGGTGGTAATTCAAAACCATGTGTAGAATGTATAAAAAGAATGTATGAATTAACACAAAGATTTAGAATTAGAAATGTATTTTATACAAATGAACTTTATTTTATTGATTGTGTAAAATTTTCTAAGTTATAATTTATAATGAAAGATTACAAAGAAAAATATTTTAAGTATAAACATAAATATTTACAATTGAAAGAACAACAAGGTGGAAGAATACCTTTATTAACTTCACATTCACAAAATCCAACAACACAACAGCAACCAATAAAACAAGATCTAATAAAACAAGATCTAATAAAACAAGATCTAATAAAACAAGATCTAATAAAACAAGATCTAATAAAACAACATTTAACACAACAACATCCAATACCTGAAAAACAAATACAAGAACAACAAGTGGCTGAACAGAAAAATTTTAATAAATTTATTTATGATTATTCACATCATTTACATAGATTATTAGGTTTCTATAGTTTTGATACAGATGAATATATAGAAATTACCAAAATTATAATAAAAAAAATAGATACGTCAACATTTACTGTTAATCCAATAACTAAATTTGATTTAATTATTAAATTATTCATTGAATCATATTTAAAACATAATTTATTAAAACTTAAAAAATTTCCACAACAAAATATTATTTTTGATACAATTACATTTGATGATTTAATTAGTTTAATTAGAATGGAAAAAATTAATTTATTATCATTTCATATTGAAATCAAATTATATAATTTTACTCAATTAACATTACAAGGTGGATGTCTGCCTTATGATGGTAAAAAACATATTAAAGGATTAATTGGTATATATTCAGAACCAATAATACAATATATACATGGATTATGTTCTAATTTTTATAATTATACATTACAACATAGAAATGAAGAATTAAAAAAATCAAAACAAAAAGTTAAATATTTGTTTCCATTTATTTATACACGCACGGGTATTGAATTAGATCCAAAAATTCCTATTGATATATTAAAAGAATATTATGATAATATTGTTGAAAAAATAAAAGTTGATATAAGAATTGGAAGAAGGATTAATGAAGCCAATAAAGTAGCTGAAAAATTGCAACACATGATAGAAAATAATGAAATAACATTTGTAATGTTTCAAAATAGAACATATAAACAAGATATTATGATTAATCATATCATTTCTCATTCATATGCACATAATGGAATTAATCGTGTTGAATTAATAAAACAAGCTGGTAGAGTTATTTTACCAGATGAATTAATTTTAAAATCTGAACATTTAGATTTCTTACATTCATATCTTCATACACTTGATATGTTTAATATGATTAAATATGAATTAATTGAAAAAAATATGACATCTTATAATCTATTATTAGGATGTTTTTCAAAATCAATTTATCATATTTGTTATGAAAAAATTATTAAATCAAAACAATTTACATTTTTAGATCCACATGGTAACATAATACAGGAAGCAATAGAAGATAAATTAAGACAATATGAATTAGAATTAAGAAAAGATTCTAAATCATCTGAATTAAATGAAAGATATCATTATCAATTAACAACTAAAAAAATTATGCCAATACCAAAATTATCACAATCACAATCACAATCACAATCACAATCACAATCACAATCACAATCACAATCACAATCACAATTATTTGGGTTTGATTCTTATAAAATATTAGATTTACAAAGAAAATATCCTAAAATGATTGAAATATTAAAACCATTATTACAAAAAGAAATTCAATATAAAGATTTTAAGACTCTTATTAAAACACAATTAAGAGAGTATAAAATCCCTAAATCAGAATTATTATATATTGTAAAACTTCTACCATCATATATAAATTCACCACAGATTGTCTATGATGACGATGATGACGACGATGATAAAGAATTTGTACTTGCACAAACTGATGTTTAAAAAATTGATTATAAAAAAGTGAATGATTGTATAATAGTTAACATAGTAATAGTAATAAATAATAAATAATAATGAAAGATAGAACACATTTAGATTCATATTTTAAAGGTTGTTTATCAGGTATGTTTGGTGTAATCATGTCACATCCAATTGATACTATTAAAACTGCAAAACAATCAAATTTTAAGATTAAATATTCTTTTCTTAATTTGTATAAAGGTATTACACCACCTTTAATTGGTGTTGGATTAGAAAAAGCTTTAGTATTTGGTACATATCAATATCTACGCCATAACGATGTTAATGTACCAATTTCGGGAGCTATTTCTGGATTTGTTGCTACATTTATTGTTACACCTTATGAAAGATTAAAAATTCTAAAACAAACATCAAATAAATTACAAAATTATAATACATTTATTAATCCAACATTTTTATATAAAGGATTTTCAGCAACATTTACAAGAGAAGTACCTGGCTTTGCAATTTATTTTTCTGTATATCATTATTTAAAAGAATCATATCTAAATGGAGTAAATGGAGAAATAAATGGAGTAAACGGAGAAACAAATAAACTACCACTTGGATTATCATTTTTATTTGGTGGATTATCTGGGTCTATGGCTTGGTTATTCATCTATCCTCAAGATCGTATTAAGACTATTATTCAATCATCAACTAATGATAATAATTTTATAACAATCATTAAGAATACATATAATAATGGTGGGATAAAAGCATTTTATTCTGGTTTTGGTTTTGCAATATCTCGTGCGATATTATTACATTCTGGAACATTTATGATGTTTGAACTACTTATTTGAATTTCAATTAATTTTATATATTTTACACATAGTTTATCTATGAAACAAAAATAAAAATAATCAACTGCATTAGTTTTTTCATCATAAAATGCCATTTCTACATCATTAATTCTTAAAAAATCTTTTCCTAAATTTATATATTCGTGTATTACATCTGTTTCATCCAAAATATTATATCTTGATAAAAATTTATTAATGTCCTCTCTTTTTTTAATCTTATATAATTCTCTTAATCTATATCTTACAAACTCGTCTTCCACCCGCATCATTGTACTATTTTTTTCAAAATAATCAAATAATTCATTACAAAAATTGTATATTAATTCATATATTTTATTATCTAAGGCATCCATTCGTTATAT